>JACCDG010171459.1_pt1 | contig 15084 bp, 12 predicted proteins | sample 7442471 | NCBI WGS metagenome assembly JACCDG01 (sample SAMN15323444, study PRJNA562643) | freshwater metagenome | isolation source: river surface water | place: USA:Blue River Watershed | collected 2017-08-17
ATTCACAGGCCAACGTTATCGCCAAGCAGCGTATTATACAGTTCTTAGCCTTAATGCGATGGACTGTTGGAAACGGGGAGTATGTTGTGCCATGGTCCGATTTCTGGGGAGCCTTTTATGATTGGGCTGAACATGAGCGCATGTTTACGAAGAAACAGGTCGTACGCCAGGTTCTTACAGATATGTGTAAAATCCCTTACGATAGCAGGCTCATCCCTATAACCCCGGTTGTACATTGATTGAAAAAAATGAAGCATATAAAAGGCACCATTCTTTTTGCTTGCTTGCTCACGCACACCCGCTTACACAACCCCATTTCCTACACTTTCTACATTTCCTACAATGAATTACCAATCCTTTACCGTTCCCCAGCTTAAGGCGCTTGCAGAAGAGCGTGGGGTTTATTCGGTGCGTAACTTCCAGCACAAGGCTGAAATCGTGTGGGCTCTAGAACGTCGTGATGCCCAAGAACGTATTGCAGCGGCTGCAGCGGCCCGAGAGGCGGCAGAAGAGGCGCATCGCCAGACACGCCAACTAGGCATCCCCTTGCGTTCCCAGGATTCTGACGAATTACAAGCCGGTATATACGGTCTAAAATACCCCTTCTCTTTCCTGCGTAATGGCGATTATGCACGTGACGTTTCCCCTATAGTCGGACAACCCGATGAAGATATTGGGAATTTCCCCGAGAATATTGCAGAGTATTATTGGGTGCGCAACGGTGCAAACGACGAGGAGCCGTGGCTCGCCTTGTGTCGCCTTACAAACGGTGTATACGTCTTTTACAAGGGCGAATGCGACTATACAGGCTTTGACTGCCAAGGCAGTATGGATATCTACGCTTCTCGCAGCACCGACATCCTCCTACAGTACGCCATGACGACCTCGGATTACCAGAAGTATATAGCCGATACAGATGGAGGCGCCGGCAAGCGACACAACCGCGATAGAGCTGACCTTATCGCCGAGTACTACGACTACGCCACATACGCAGATAGTGTCGCCAGCTCCACATGAGCATGATGCTCGGCGTATGTTCCGCTGGTCCGGCCTCACGGCGACATGGCGTACACCACCCCTCCTCGTTTTTGGGGTCACCACCGTTGGTGCCTTTTCGGAACTCTGGAATCCCGATTACTATGTTTTTCAACCGGCGTTCTGGTCGGCGCATATCATTGTGCTGGTGCCGACCCTCTACTACCTGTGGCGCTTGCGCACCGATTACCATACAGCAAACGGCATTCCGATACCAAAAGCCTATCGCATCGCCACCCTGGTATTCTATTGGCTTTACATGGCCTATTGGGCCTACTTTTGTTGGGTGGCCTTTGATAAACATCGCGACGATCCATGGTCCCTACATGTCGCCCATGCCTTCATGAGTTTTGTATGGTATATCTTTTTCGCCGTCTCTTCCGCGGTCTATTATTACACGGCTACGCTCCTTCTGCAGAGAACGGCGGCCTTGCGGAGGCATATTGCAGATATCACGGAAACCACAACAAAGGAGGTGTTTTTCAAAGTCTACGATGAAGAATATGAAAAAAATCGGCGTATTGGAAATCGCTGGAATATTATCATTTTTCTGGTTATTCTTGTGCTCAGCCTGAATATACCGGCGGACCTCCTGACAGTCGTGATAGGCAAATCTACCGTGGCGCTTCCTGGGGTTATCATTAAATGTCTGGGGCTCACGTGGTATCTCATGTGTATTTGCAAACTCAACCATATGGAGACGTATATCCAAAATCACCTCCATAAACACCACGTCCTCCAGGACGATTACGAGGAAATTATGCGGTACATGGAGGTGCGTCGGCTGGGCCTGAATTTTTTCGGTGTTCGCATTAATTACGAGCTCCTTACAAAAATCGCCCTTTTCCTGTTCAATATTGCGCTCCCCACACTCTACGGTCTTATTTCCAACCATATATTGAAAATATGATGTGATATGTTGAGTGCCCGGAGTTTATTTGATGTGTCTGAGTAGAAACGGATGAATAACAACGTACATAAAACCCAGCGATACTTTTTTGAAGCCATCACTGTAAAGAAGCTAAATGAACTATTCCATCGTGCAGATACATCCGATGGAACAGAGAGTGAACTTGAAATTTTAATTCCGAATTATCACTTGATCTTCCATTAACATCGCATAAATCCATATCGCATCCTTGTACAAAAATCGCAAATAGCAAATTCAGTTCAACACCTAAAACTCGTATAAAACATACAAGAAAACTATCTGTGCAGTCAAAACGGTTGTCTACAATGAAAGCCAATTCATATACAATCACACATGTGTAAATGTTAATGTAAATATTTTTTAATATCCACGGGCCTCTCGTTAGTTCTCTTTAAGATATCAGCAATGTTTGTTTTAGCATAAGTGTTAAGATTGTCAACATCAATGTCAACAATCTTTAATGTGTCAGGCAGTTTAGGCAGTGCCGATAAGTTAGTATAAAACAATGACAACACTTCTAGGTTAGATGGCAAGTTTGCGATATGTTTCAAATATGGTGCAACTATACATCTAAAAAACACCAATGATTCCGGCAATGTAGGTATGGATTCTATATAACAATCTGCAATATCAATGAATTTTATTTTATTAGGGAAATATGCGATATTCTCTATATCCGAATTAGATAAGTTTAATCGCAATAACTCTTTCGGCAACTTATTAATATTGTGCAAATTGCAACAAAACGATGAACAAATATACCTAACACTATCAGGCAGTCCGTCCAAACTTTTCAGATTCGTTCCTGAACATTGCACATATCGCAGCTCAGAAGGCATATTCTCAAAGTATTCAACATACGTATCGCAACACTTTAGTGTGCGAAGACGCGGTGGTAGATTATGTAGAGATTTCAAGGGATTATGGCTACAGTCCAACTTCCGAACAGTTGCCGGTAATGCTGGCAGTTCATTTAACCCCAGCGAGGACAAATCTAGGACTTTGTTGGGTTTCCCTTCAGCTATCCACTTTTGAATAAAGTATGCCGCGTCATGTGTGGCGCGGTCACGTTCATCCAGGAGCTGTTGGAAATGCGTTTTCGCCTTGATATGTTTTGGAATATCAAAGGGTTTCAGCTCAGGACACCAGCGACAATCTATGTATTCCAGACTTTCCGGCAATGGTAAAGGAAGGGCACGCAACTCCGTATGGGAGCAACTGAACCGCCTGAGGTTTCGTGGTAGCTTGGTAATCGCCTTCACTGTGCTATTACTGACTGTAAGAAACTCTACTTCGTCCGGAATATCTGGCAGTTCATCATTATCCAGAATCCACGAGGAGAGGTCCAATAGACGCCTAGGATTTCCCTTGGCTATCCATTTTGCTACGATTTTATCAGGTGTCGTTTCTACCCATTTCATTCTCGCACCGTATACCTTTGTTAGGGCATAATTTCATTTAAACATCCATCCTTGCTGAAAAATTGAAAGACATAACACGGAATATGTAAAGTCCCTCTTCCAACACATCTCTACTCCTCTTTCTATCATACCATGAATACCTTTCTTTCTATTCCTACTATGAGAGAGGGACAGCTTCCCATCGTCTACTCCCCCCGCTATAATTTCAAGGCCTTCGGCCTGGAGCGCCTGCATCCGTTTGATGGACGGAAGTTTGAGCGCATTGTTGAGATGTTGGATGTGGGTGGGCGGACCGTGGAACCCGTGGCGTTACCGTGGAACTTCTTGCGAGCTACGCATAGCAAGGAATACCTGGACTCTCTACATGGTCCTAACGCCTCTTCTTATGTTGCGGCCATTTTGGAAATCGGCCTAATACGGTGGCTACCACGATGTCTCGTACGACGATTCATTGTGGAGCGGATGCGCCTGCACTATTCTGGGACGGTGCAAGCGGCGTGGCTGGCGTTGGAACACGGCTGGGCTGTGAACGTGGGCGGTGGATTTCACCATGCGAGCCGCGGCGCGGGGCACGGCTTCTGTATGTTCAATGACCTCTCAGCGGCGACCTGGAGTTTGTTGGAGGGTCGGCCAGGCCAACGGCCTGTGGAGCGTGTGATGATTGTGGACCTGGATGCCCATCAGGGCGACGGACACGAGGTGGACCTCAAGGCCGAAGTGACAGCCGGCCGTGTGCATATCGTGGACGCCTACGACCCGACACTCTTCCCTCATCGCGCCTATTTGACGCCCTGGATTGGCACGGAAATCCACTACAACGACGCGGATACAGGGTCGCGCTTTCTGCGCCGCTTGCGCAAGGTCCTGCCAAAAGCCTTGGATACCTTTCGGCCTTCCATTGTTCTCTACAATGCCGGCACGGATCCCTTGGAAGGCGACCCCGTCAGTGGACTCCAACAGACCGCTGAGACGATTCTGGCACGTGACCGGCTCGTATGGGATGCCTGTCGGTTGCGTGGCATTCCCATTGCTATGACCCTGAGCGGGGGCTATCAACGCCGCACCGCGGAGGTCGTTGCTGAGAGTTTACGGCAGGTTCTAGGCCCGCTTTAGGCCCGTGGTGGCAGCTGTGGGTGCAAAGGCTGTTTGCACGGTGGGTACAGCGGTGCCCTGGGCCGTGTCATTCCACGTTTGCAACGCCTTGGCCTGATTGATATGATTTTTTGTAATGGTTTTTATTTCACCTATGAGGGATTCCCAGAGCGCCGTATACTTTCCGCGCACACCATCGGTTCCGGCGACCTTATCAGCGGCAAGTGTATTCGCGTCCGGTTTTACCGTGGTGAGTGTAGCACGTTTTGACCATTTTTCATACGTGTCATCAAAGCTAGCGACAAGCTGATTAATGAGGTCTGTTAAGGTTGCGGGTGCAGCAGAGGCGGGTAGGTAACGCTGCACGGCGTTGAATTCGTTCTGGAAGGCAAGGGCGTCCACGAGGCCTTTGTAGCGTTGGAAAACACTTACAACAAATGAGTACTCCGATGGTATCATGTAGAGTGTTGTCCCCGACACCGTCTTCGTCGTCGTTAAATTATAGGGTGCTGCGGCTAAGCGCGGTCCATCTGCTGCATCCGGTGATATAAAATATCGTATATCATTTGCAGTTATATCCGTGTTATCACCAGATAAATATGCAAAACGCCAATCGCGTGCAGTTGTTACATCTGTTAGGAAATTTCCGGAATCTGAAGCCGGTTTTGACGGGAATGCCTTATCGCGAGCAGGCTTGTAAACTGTTTCAATATAGTTTGAAACGTATTGTCGTATCCCTGATATGAAGGATGTCCAGCGTGGAATGGGTGCAGCTGCATTCAGTAAAAAATCATTCTCGTACGAAAGCAGTGTTGTATCATCGGCTGCATCTATTGTATTGTATGGTGCTGGTAATTGTGTAGGTGCTGTGGATAAAGATATTGTATTCCAGTCAATAGTGCGTGATAGTGTTGGATTCAAGTTCACGTATTTTTGTATAACGGTTTTCATAACATCACGGCGCGCTTTGAGTAGGTCATCCACAGTATATGCACCGGATGCGCTGTAAATTTTATCGCGTATCCGAATGGTATCCGATGCAAGTTCCGATGCCACAATGTATCGCCGTGCAGCTTCGTAGGCTGTTTTGAACTTGGCTGATTGTGCAATAGCCTGCAGACCATCTGAAGCGACTTTGAATGTATTGTATATTGATAATAACTGGTCTTGTTTAGTGTTAACAATCTGACCCGTGTATTCATATAAAATAACTTCAGCTATGGATATTACTTTAGCTTCCAAGTTTTTATTTTGGCGACTTGTTATGGACAGTCTATAATATGCATAGGGTGTTTGTGTAGGTGCTACAAATTTAACGTCAAAGTTTTGACCACTATATCCCGCACGAGACTCAATAGTATTCCATGTTGACCCATTCATTGAACCTTGTAGACGGAATGTTTCTGGTGCGTGTGTAGCTGCGGTTGTCTGAAAGGCGAAACCCCATATTGTTTTAGGAGCTGGCAACTGTATTTGTATCCACGCATCAAAGGATGAAAGATTGGCTAATATTTGACTAGTCCAACCATTACCACTGGATGTATCATTATCAAATGCTTGCCACGGACTGCCCTGACTTGACCCACTTGCGCTCACAATGTATTGCCCATTCTTTGTTGCATCGGCATTCCCTGCAATTGTAGTAGTTGCGCCTGTAAGAGGTGGAATCATATCTTGGTATACACCTGGTCTTGCAATAAAAATGGTTCCGCCGGTTTTTGTTGTAGCGTCAATGAGTGTTTGATATTGTGCAGAGTCCAGGTTCCAGGCCGCAGGAATTTGCGCGGCAGGCAAGCTACTTTTAGCGGCATTGTAGGATGTTATGAGCGCGCTTATATGTGGTTTGAATGACTCTAGGACAAATCCAGTATAAGAGAGTGGTGTTGCAACAATGCCTCTGCCATAACTAGAATATATAATTGGCGTGGTAATACCCGTCCATGTCAAACCGTTATCTTCACTCCAAGCGGCTTGTGGTGTTCCACCGCCTACAGCAACACATAGGAGTGGATTACACGATACGCCAATTCCGTAAGATGATATAGCTTTATTACCAACACCTGTCCACGATGCGCCATCATTACTGTACGCAATAGTGTTTGTATACTGGCCCACTGCTATCCATCGTGTTCCACTCCAAGCAACTCCATATCCTAATTCGCTGAATATAGAAGTCCCAAGTCCATTCCATATTTTTCCATTTTCGCTCCAGGCCAATGCATTTCCTCCTGAACCTGTTGCTACCCAACGACTGCCGTTCCATGCGGCACTAATCCCATAGCTTGAAAAAATGGATGTACCTAGACCTGTCCATGTTTTACCATCATCCTCACTCCATGCCAATGTATTTTTACCGTAACCTGTGGCCACCCACAAAGAACCGTTGCCCGCAAGACCCCAACCAAAGCTAGTAAAAACGGATATGCCTAATCCCGTCCAGTTAATACCATCTCTGCTCCATGCTAGTGTATTCGTTCCAGACCCTGCTGCCATCCACATGGACCCATTCCAAGCAATTCCATGGCCATTCAAGGAAAAAATAGAAAGCCCTAGACCATTCCAATTTATACCATCTACACTCCACGCAATTGTGTTTTTCCCGCCGCCTACAGCAACCCATATCTGTCCATTGGTTGCTACATTATAAACGAGACTTGTGAATATTGTATTTCCCAAACCTGTCCACGCCTTTCCATCATTGCTCCACGCAAGTGTATTCGGACTTCCTTCGCCACCTGATACCCAGAGTGGATATTTTTGAGAATACGATTTTACGAGGCTTGTTGCCTCTATGTAAGTCGCTGGAACGGTGGATGCCGGCGCCGTCGGCAATTTTGCCTTAACCGCAATTGGTATAATAGGTATCATGTTGGATAGAACAGAGCTAGCACTGGCTTGTAAAACCGTTGCCACATCCACATATGCCCATGCAACCCACGATGGCATATGCATTTTTGTGCCACTATCCGCAGAAGTCCAGGCCGCCGTGGGATTTCCCGTGGAATCAATAAATTTCAATACCTCTATTGTGTTGGCATCCAGGCGGCTCGTATTCATGTAGGGGATTGCTGGTAAGTAAATGGTATTATAGAAATCCTGAACCAATTTAAAATAATTAATACCATACTTAATTAAATATCCTGCAATGTTTGCGAAAGCCCTTACTATATTGATAGGCAGTAAGCGTTGGGATTTACATTCCCCTGCTACATATATTTCACCTTGCTTATTAAAAACAACGGAGCGTACAAAATCGTCGCCACCAGTTCCTTCAATCCATCGCACATTAGATGCGAGACCTGTATCTGTAGCTGCTGTAACTACGAAGCCGTTTGTAAAGGTCCCCGTTTTTGTGAATTGCGTGAGTCCGGCAATTAAACCATTGGTTGCCGTGGTACCGCCGTTGGAATTACCGCCAATGAGGAGTTGTGTTCCAAGGATGGTTATGGAGGATGTGGTTATCTCGGATGTTGTATCGGCAACGGGAGCATCCAGCATTCTGGACCATGTTAAGGCACCTGCATCCGTATAACAGGCGTAGAATCCCGCTGATTTTCCAGTTGCAGAAGTGCGTGTTCTTGCTGCAAATCTGGTTGCACCCACTAAGTTTTTATCATCAAACGATCGGATAGATGAACTACTCGCGCTTCCACATACATAAATGGATGCACCTGATACACATACGCCTGTTACTCTATCTGCATAATCTTCTTCATTTACACCGTCAATCCAGCGTGACCAGACTTTCGTGCCAGTGGGTAATATTTTCATTAAAAAGCCAGCAGTATTGCGAAGTGATGGGCGTTCAGGCAATATTAAAGTTGTTCCTTGGAAACCTGTGGTTCCACTTGATGTGCCTCCGACATAAATATTGTTTGCACTATCCGTCGCAACACATAAGCACGGTTCATCTCCACCTTGTGAATCTATCCAATCGCCCCACAATAAATTCCCATTTCCGTCAAATTTAGCAATGAAACCACCTGAATATCCCCCAGGTTTTGGTTTGAATAGATTCTTCTGAGCTACTGTATAATTTCTTAAATCTATAGAACCAGATGCACTACCTACAACTATAACATTGCCTGCCGAATCCAACGTCATTGCATTGGCAACATCTGGACCGGATGCTGAATTTAGCCAGCGTGTCCATAATAATGTCCCATCGGATGCTTGCAGACATGCTATAAATGCACCTTGACTGGAATTATTAGGTTTTTCCTGATTGTTCGTAGCCGAAAAATACAATGTGCTTGAACTGTATCCACATACGTAAACATATTGTCCGTCTGAACTAGCGCATATGGCTCTGCTCTCATCCACGGCAGAGCCGTCTAACCATTTCGCCCAAACAATAGAGTTTGTTGAGCCTAATTGTGCCACAAAAATGCCACGGCCACGTCCGTTAACTTTCGCGGGAAATTTGTCCAATTGTTGATAAGTACTATCACTTATCCATGTACGTGGATACGCCACACCGTTTGTGGTTGCATATCCTGTAATGTATATATATTCAATATCCGCAAATCGTGGATGCGGACCCATGCAAACAGCACTTATATATGTAAGCTCCTCATCATATGAACCTATATTCAGCAAAAATCCCGAATCGTATGATATGCCAAGATTATCTGTTGGCATGCGACTCGTATCCTGAAATCCCTCTGTGGTAACCCATTTCGCCTTAGCACGAGTGGACATTTCTACTGTTCTCAACAGAAAAAGAAGATAGTGCGCACGCAGCGGTAAGCATCATTAAACGCCATTGGATTCATCTACCATCCCACGCACCCAGGCCTTCACAGCTTCTACAGCCGCCGTCACCGAATGTCCGTGGTCCGTGCTGACTTCCAGGACAGGCAGATGCGCGTTCTTCATCCAATGCTCGTGTTGAGCATGCAGGCTTTCCAGGTATTCCATCGGGATGCGCTCCTCACCAGAACGTCCACGGGTCGCAATGCGCTCCTTGGACGTCTCCGCAGATGTTGTTAAATGAATGATGCCCTTCACAGGCAAGTTCGCAGCATAGTGGTTGTACCATTTCATGTAGAGGGCCCACTCCAGGTCGTCCAACTTCCCTTCGCGATGGAGCATTTCGGCAAAGACGAACCGGTCCGTCATGACGGAGCGCTCGGTAATGACTACCGGAAGCTTACCTTCGGCGGGCTTCCACTCGCGTAGGATGCGTTCCGTATCTATGAGACGCGTCAGAATAGCGCAGTTCTGAAAGGTGTAGCACCAGCGGGCCGTATCCTCGTAGAAGAGCTCTAGGAGGTTTTTGCCGCTCTGGTTTTTCAAGGTCACCCAGTCTGCCACGGGTTCCTGTACAACGGTGATTTCGGGAAACTGTTCCTTCAATGCTTCTAGGAGAGTGGACTTGCCGGCACCAATATTGCCGTCCAAGCTGATGAGAATGGGGGAGGTGGAAGAGAAGGACATGTTGGGAATGTTAAGAATGTGTTGGAAAGCTTCGCGCTGACTGGCACTCTCTACATATCTCTGTCCCCGTCATTTTTTGCCGCTGCTGCTAAAGCAGCCCTCAACTGCTCCGGTCGCACCAACGGAATGCGTGGCTCGCATTCCCAAAGGAACCGGCGTCCCAACGAGAACGTCGGCCACGCCTCGGGCCAGGCCCAGGGTATTACGGACGGCAACATACGCCAAGGTCCCGCTTGAGGCAGCAGCTCAAACGACGTGGCTGGCAACACCATCGCCAGCTGCTCCACGGGTTTCAGGGGCTCTTTCAGAGGGACTGTAGGGAGTTCCAAAATATGCGGGTTTTGCCGAATGCCAAGTGCCACATCCCCCAATAACGGTGGAAGATGCCAAGGATAATACCATTCCATATCCACCGGTTCCCCCACATAATACCGCAATGTCCAGGATAGCGCGTGGCAATAGGACTGCACCACCGCACTTACATCCGACCCCTCTACCGCTTCGGTGCGATAGATGTCGCGCCAACCGCTGCGAAAGAACCACGAGGGGTGTTCGCGGCCCTCAACACGCCGCGCCTCCACCAGGCATTTCTCGGCAGCCCATTCTACGGGTCGGTCGTTCATAGCCGCCAAGGCTCTCGCTGCAGGGTCCTTTGTGCTTGCGCTAGTGCTAGCGCCAGCACCTACACGCGCCTCCAGTTTCCGACGAATGCCACGGAGCATCCAGCGTTCCTCATCCGCCGCCAGGCGTTCCAGCAGCGTGGCGAGTGTGTTGGGATCGTAGGCGGCACCCTTCACCAACGGGGATTTCAGGGATTTCATGACTTCCAACACATGCTCAATACCCTCGTCGTTGATTTTGAGCGCCATGCCATGGGGCACAAAGTCATTCCCCATGAGGTTCATAACCCCAACAAAGTCGCGCATAAAGGCCTCTTTTGTCGTGTAACTACCGCTACTGCCGTTACCCCACGTATTCCAGAGCGCCGTCACCAGGTGTCTGCAATGGAGGTATAAGTACTGTTCAGCACCCAGGGCGTCCCGTTTTACACCACCGCCGAACTCCGTTTCCTCGCGGAAGAGGTCCACGGTGGTCGCACCCCCTGTGCGCGCATGTTCCAGAAGCGCCAGGACAATCAGGTCGGCATCCAAGCCGTAGACGACCACGTCTTTCACCGCAGTGGGCTGCGACCGGAGCCACGCCATGATTTTCTGCTCGCCCTCCCCCGCCTCATCCGCCGGTGATACTACCACGCGTACACCCGCGATTTTGAATCCCCGTAGCGCCGTCGTCAAGCGGGCCATGAAGGCCGTTCCAGGCGTGATACTGTTGGTATCCCAGCGTTCACCTAGGGGTCTCCCCGTCGCAACAGCCTCTTCGGCCGCCAGGACCGCCGACTTGAATCGGCGTGCCCGTTGCTGCTTGATTTTCGCCATCGGCGCCACGCCATCCACCGCCACATAGACGGTCTCCCGTGGCCCCACGAGGCGCGTCATATCCTGAATATAGCCGAGGACCTGTTGGATGAGCCGGTTTTCCCAGGCTTCTTTCTCAGCGTGTGTATACTCTCCTACAGCAGGGGCTCTAGCGCAATGATAAATGGCGCAGTTCAGGTCCAGTGCAAAGACTTGTGGTGGGCCACCGGCACGCTGTCGGCTCGTAAGGCCTCCAATAGTTTGTATCAAGTGTTTGTAGAAGGAGGGAATTCCCATGTCTGCGAATCCAGAAAGAGAGATAAAGGCTGAAGGCGAGTCCTTTTTTAACTTTGCTACGCGAGGATTTAGGTACAACCTTCAAGTTTTGCCCGACGTGTTGATGTCGGCGACCCTGCTGTTTTCCGTGCTCTTCCAATCGCCCCCCATGGCGGTCCTCGGAACGGCCATGATTCTCCTACAATTCATCCATAAGGGTCTGACATCGTTCACCAGCTCCTACATTCCCAACATGACGTATAATCCCGCCAATTATGAACGGTGCGGAGGACGCTTCCCCGGCGCGACGTACGGGTCGGCTTTCAACTATGTGCGCAATAGTATCTTCGCCACCAACACGGATGGTTGGCCCTCGTACTACACGACCTTTATGGGATTCCTGGCGGGGTGGATTGGTACCCTGCCGGCCCTGTACGCACAGGAGTTATCGGCGGTTCCCGAGAAACGCGCGGCGTCCGTGGCGGGTCTGATTATCCTCGTCTGTCTTCTCTTCCTGGTTATGCTGTATCGCATACAGTCGGACTGCGAGGGATTCATCAGCGTTTCCCTGGGTCTCTTGGGCGGCTTCCTTATCGGTGTGGCACTCGTGTGGGTCGCCGCGGCGCTCTCGGACCGTCGGGCTACCAACATACTCGGTCTCCCCCTCATTCGCAATAAGGCGGCTGCCGGTCAACCCATTTATGTCTGCGAACGACCAGAAAAAGACTCGGCCTCTGAGTAAGGAGGTTACGATATGTTGAATTTTCCGGAAGCGCAGAAGTTCCTATTGGCGTCGTACCACGACCTGCCGAATATACTCTTTGTGGGGTCACTGATTCTCGGGTCGCTGTTGGGATACCTGCCACTTGTATGGGTCGCCCTGGGTATGCTGCTGAACGGTGCCATTACCGCCTCGGTACAGTATTTCCTACAGTTTCTTCTATCGTTTGAATCCATCGCCAAATGGGACGAAAAGAAGCGGCAGCTACGTGTTCCCGCCTCCGAATATCAGCGGTGCTACGTGGGCTTCAAGCCGGACGCGGACAATTATCAAAACAATAAGAGTTTCGGGTCCGCCACGAAGCCAATTGTTGCGCCGTCTTATTGGATGTCCTCGTCGGCTTTTTTCAGCGCGTTCACCATTTATAATTCCATCTGGGTAACGGCCCGACAGCCGAATAAAAATACGGATTCCCTGATGGTCGCTACACGCCGTGCGTTCTCCCTTTCCACCCTCATCATCGGCGTTTTTTTCCTCGGTCTCGTATTCTCGCGTGCCTTTTTGGGTTGCGAAACGCTCACAGGGGGGACCCTGGGCGTTCTGTTGGGAGCCGCAGTTGCCGTGGGGTTCTGGCATACACTGGATGCCTGTGGAACCGGAAAAATACCGGATATCCTACAGGTTGTGGGGTCCATGGCACCCGACCGCTCAAAAACCGAGCAGCCGGTGATGTGTACGCCGCCTACCGAATAATTTCATGTGCTTTCGCCGCACCCCTCTTCATCCCACATGGCAATACCATTGAGTATAGTGAGGCCCGGAACGGGCCGGCCGTCTTCATGGATGACGTCACCTGCGGGTCCGACCCAGAGCACCTCTCCTTCATAGCGCCACGGAACGCGCCGAGATAGGTTCTGAAACCAGGGATCGTCCTTGTGTTTCAGATCCGCCGTACCCTCCCAGAAATGCCGGTGCTGGTGGCAGAATCCGGCGCCCTCTCGGTAATGCCCGCACTGCCGCCAGATGCCCCGACTATCGCAGGCACGCAGGGGACAGAGGGTGGTCTCCCACCAGGCATCGGTACTACCAACATGAATGGTTGTAGATTGCCCCCGCGCACCGAGGAGTGTTCGTTTGAGTTCGGCGAGGGGAACTTGTACATGGGGTGCCAGGGCCCGCAAGAAGGCGGCGTCCTGTTCGTAAAATGTATCTTGTAGAGCGTTCCAGAGGAACGCCGGTATGCGTGTTTGAACGGGTTGTATGGAAGTCATTCATAGTGTAAGTGTATGCTCACGGAACCGCTGCTCGTTCAGGAACGCATTTCAACTTTTGGCGTCCGAGACAAGGAGTGTGCAGCGAATGGCTTCACCAGAGGTATGGGGTGCCCGTCTTTGGCGTATTTTACATGGCTTGGCTGACTTGAGTGACCGGCGCGACATCTTTCCGCTCTGGAACACCTTTCTTAAATATACGGCACACGTTATACCGTGTCAGAAGTGCCAACATCATATGCAGGAGTACTGGTCACACCGCCAGTTCTTGCCGAAGGGCTGGAATCAGCTTACGGGCGAACAGACACGCGAGGTCATCCGACAGTTATTGTACGCATTTCACAATGATGTGAATCGCCGGTTGGGAAAACCGGTACATCCACCCTTGCCTGCACTCGCTGCTGGCGCTATCGCTAACGCTGCCGCTTGGGACCGCCAGGCGACCCTACGCGATGTCCAGCGCCTCTTTGACGAACTCCGCGAGGAGTGGTCCGCCGCGCATCTAGAATGGAAACGCTCAGGTGCCCTCCTGATTTCCCTGGTTGCCGGTGGGTCGCAAACCTAAATGTGCCACCTGGAGGGGATGTGTAGGAAATGTTGTTTACACTGCCTGCACATAAATGTGCGATTCGCATCTTGGTGGACCCACCCGATTACGCACCCGCCGAGAATTGGGTACACCGTATGTTGAGTGTTCCGCGTACACTTACGGAGTGGCACCGCACCCTGGAGGACATGCACCGACCGATATTTTCCGCCAATCCCGTCCTGCAATCCGTGCTTCAAATACCACCGGCATACACTCCGAGCACCAACACAGTTCCCGACATCTGGCATCATCGCGCTGAAGCCGCGGACCAATTGGAGGGCTGGTTGACGCAGAATCAGGCCGTACGTTTCCAGATGCGCAGGCTTTTTAGGGCCTGGGCGCAACGCCGCATGGATAAGCGCGTCATTGGTGAGGAGGGGGATGTGGGGACTCTGGAACCCGTGTTACCACGTGACCGCGTATACATATATGATTGGTCCACGCGGTCCAAATACTGCTTTCACGTATCTACGCTCCATCGGCATACAGTGGCCGCCCTGCGTTTCCAACATATGGCGCTGTCTTATCCACAGTCCCCTAAAAATCCGTTTACGAATATACCCTGGACACTGGGGCAAATCATACAACTCGTTGATTTGTTGCACGCAAAGTTATGGGATACAGGACGGCGTAGTATGGATAATGCCGTCCAGATTTTCCAACGCAGCGAATACAATTTGCAGAAATATCGGCAAGTCTATGGATATCAATTGGACCGTGATTGTGCACGCCGATTTTTCATGGATTCCACTTCGGACTACTGGGAAGACATTTACGGGGAAATGCTGAATGAGATTGTAGGGGTCATTCGTCCAGTTCGGCGCGTAACCGGTTCGCTCAACCCGCATATATTATCACGGAGTTTATCCAAGGAACTGTTGGAAGCCTGGGACC
>JACCDG010407297.1_pt1 | contig 15081 bp, 12 predicted proteins | sample 7442471 | NCBI WGS metagenome assembly JACCDG01 (sample SAMN15323444, study PRJNA562643) | freshwater metagenome | isolation source: river surface water | place: USA:Blue River Watershed | collected 2017-08-17
AGGGTGGGCCAGTCGCAAGCTGGCAATATCCGCGAAGGAATGGGGTTATCCGGGTGAAGCACTTTTGCGCTCAAGTGTGCAATTCGTGCAGGTGAGCCCGTGTATGCTTGCCATTTGTTTTTTCCCTTTCAAACACATCATGAAAACACAATCCGTTCTCGAACTGTCCGACGTGCAAACCATTGCCGCAGCCGCTCAAGCCGAAGCCCAGAAAAACAATTGGAACGTCAGCATTGCCATCGTCGATGCGGGCGGCCACCTTTTGCACTTCCAGCGCCTGAACGGTGCGCCTCCCATTTCTTCGCACATTGCGCCAGCCAAGGCTCACACAGCAGCGCTGGGTCAGCGCGAAAGCAAAGTGTATGAAGACGTCATCAACGGCGGTCGTTACTCCTTCCTGTCGGCTCCTGCCGTGGAAGGCATGCTCGAAGGTGGCGTGCCGATCATGAAAGACGGCGCTTGTCTTGGCGCAGTGGGCGTGAGCGGGGTCAAGTCCAATGAAGACGCCCAGATTGCCAAAGCCGGTATCGCAGCCATCGGCCTTTGATCTGATCGGGCATGGGGACCCTCAGCGTGTGAGTTCCCAAAAACAAAAAACCCGCTGTTTTCAGCGGGTTTTTTTGATGAGGCCAAAGCCAACGGTTGGCGAATTACTTGGCGCTCAAGACCCAAGCGGCCAATTTTTTGGCTTCCGCTTCATTCACCTGAGGGTTGGCTGGCATGGGCACTGCACCCCAAACGCCCGAACCGCCTTTGACGATTTTGGTGGCGAGCTTGTCGACAGCCGACTTGTCAGCTTTGTACTTGGCGGCCACATCTTTGTAGCTGGGGCCCACCAGTTTTTTGTCAACTGCATGGCAAGCCATGCAGTTTTTGGAGGTGGCCAATGCCAGGTCAGCAAAAGCAGGGGCTGCAGCGGCAGCGGTCATGGCCAGGGCAAGAACGAATTTTTTCATGTCGGTACCTTGTGGGTTAAAAGGATCGGGGGGCGAGCCCAAGGAGCTCTTGGCTGCGAGTGTAGCTGGATCCGGATTTTGGGGTGATTGACTTACAGGTGACTGAGTCTTTGTCTTGCGTGACCAGCGCATGCTTGTGCTGGGCCATAATCCGATGACTTTTTTCATGTATTTCCGACAGGAGCCTTGAATGCCCGCTTACCGCTCAAAAACATCCACCGCTGGCCGCAACATGGCGGGTGCCCGTTCCCTGTGGCGCGCCACGGGCATGAAGGACGATGACTTCAGCAAGCCGATCATCGCCATCGCCAACTCCTTCACCCAGTTTGTACCTGGCCACGTGCACCTCAAAGACTTGGGTCAGCTGGTGGCGCGTGAAATTGAAGCCGCAGGCGGTGTGGCCAAAGAGTTCAACACGATTGCCGTGGACGACGGCATTGCCATGGGCCACGACGGCATGCTGTATTCGCTGCCCAGCCGCGACATCATTGCCGACTCGGTCGAGTACATGGTCAATGCCCACTGCGCTGATGCGATCGTTTGCATCTCCAACTGCGACAAGATCACGCCCGGCATGCTGATGGCCGCCATGCGCCTGAACATCCCCGTGATTTTTGTGTCGGGCGGCCCCATGGAAGCAGGCAAGGTGCGCCTGGCCAACCCCCAGACGCAAGTCATGGAGTTCAAAAAGCTCGACTTGATCGACGCCATGGTGATGGCCGCCGACGACAAAGTGAGCGATGCCGATCTGGCCGAAATCGAGCGTTCGGCTTGCCCCACCTGCGGTTCGTGCTCGGGCATGTTCACGGCCAACTCGATGAACTGCCTGGCCGAAGCTTTGGGCTTGGCCTTGCCCGGCAACGGCACCGTGGTGGCCACACACGCTGACCGCGAGCAGCTGTTCAAGCAAGCCGGCCGCACGATTGTGGAGCTGTGCAAGCGGTATTACGAACAAGACGACGCCACGGTGTTGCCGCGTTCCATGGGTTTCAAAGCATTTGAAAATGCGATCGCGCTCGACATCGCCATGGGTGGCTCCACCAACACCATCTTGCATATTCTGGCGATTGCCCAAGAAGCCGAGATTGAATTCACCATGGCCGACATCGACCGCATGTCCAAAATCGTGCCCCAGCTGTGCAAGGTCGCGCCCAACACCAACAAGTACCACATCGAAGACGTGCACCGCGCAGGCGGCATCATGGGCATCTTGGGTGAACTCGACCGTGCAGGGCGCCTGCACACCGATGTGGGCACTGTGTTGGGCAAGACCATGAAAGAGGTCTTGGACCAATGGGACATCGCACGCAACCCGTCCGATGCCGTGAAACACTTCTACATGGCCGGTCCTGGTGGCATTCCCACCCAAGTGGCGTTCAGCCAGAACTCGCGCTGGCCCAGCTTGGACACCGACCGTGCCGAAGGCTGCATCCGCTCCATCGACCACGCTTTCAATAAAGAAGGTGGCCTGGCTGTGCTGCGCGGCAACATCGCGCTCGACGGTTGCGTGGTGAAGACCGCCGGCGTGGACGACAGCCTGCTGGTGTTTGAAGGCCCAGCCCACGTGGTGGAGTCGCAAGACGAAGCTGTGGAAAACATCCTGAGCGACAAAGTCAAGGCAGGCGACATTGTGGTCGTGCGCTACGAAGGCCCCAAAGGCGGCCCCGGCATGCAGGAAATGCTGTACCCCACGAGCTACATCAAATCCAAAGGCCTGGGCAAAGCCTGCGCCTTGCTGACCGACGGTCGTTTCTCAGGTGGTACTTCGGGCTTGTCGATTGGCCACTGCTCGCCCGAAGCAGCAGCGGGTGGCACCATCGGTTTGGTGCGCAATGGCGACCGCATCCGCATCGACATCCCTAACCGTTCGATCAACGTGCTGGTGAGCGACGAGGAGCTGGCCAAGCGCCGTGTGGAGCAAGACAAGCTGGGCTGGAAGCCAGCCTTGCCACGCCCACGCAAAATTTCAGCGGCATTGAAGGCGTATGCCTTGCTGGCCACCTCGGCCGACAAGGGCGCTGTGCGCGATTTGTCGCTGCTGGGTTGATACAACTGTGTTGGACAGCATGCTGATGCGTGCCCCACATTGCGGGCACAATCGCTCCCCATGCTGATCCACCCTCAAATCGATCCCGTCGCCCTGCAACTGGGCCCTTTGGCTGTCCATTGGTATGGCTTGACCTACCTGGCCGCTTTTGCGCTGTTTTACTGGTTGGGCACGTGCCGTCTGCACCACTTGCCGTTCTCGCGTTTGTCCGAGTGGACGCGCCACGATGTAGAAGACATCCTGTTCCTGGGCGTGCTCGGCGTGGTGCTGGGCGGTCGCATCGGTTATTGCCTGTTTTACAAACCCGGCTATTACGCCTCGCATCCGCTGGAAGTTTTGGCGGTCTGGCAAGGCGGCATGAGCTTTCATGGCGGCATGCTGGGCGTGATGGCCTCCATGGTCTGGTTTGCGTGGTCGCGCAAGCGGCCGTTCTTGCAAGTGATGGACTTTGTGGCGCCTTGTGTGCCCACGGGCTTGGCCGCTGGGCGCATTGGCAACTTCATCAACGGCGAACTCTGGGGTCGCGTCGCCGACCCGAGCCTGCCTTGGGCCATGCTGTTCCGTGGTACGGGTGATTTGCCCCGTCATCCCTCGCAGATCTACCAGTTCCTGATGGAAGGTGTCTTGCTGTTTGTGCTGCTGTGGCTGTACGCCCGCAAGCCTAGGGCGCAAGGGCAGGTGGCCTTTGCTTTCCTGTTCGGTTACGGCGTGTTCCGCTTCGTGGCCGAGTATTTCCGTGAACCCGATGCGCATCTGGGCCTCTTGAGCTTGGGCATGAGCATGGGGCAGTGGCTGTGTCTGCCAATGATCGTTTTGGGCGCAGCTTTCTGGTTCTGGTGTGGTCGACGAGCCGCTGCGACTTGAATCAAGAAGGTCGGCGTTGCAGCCAGTCGCTGCGCACGGCTTCGTAGGCCGCTGCCACCTGCAACAAAGCCACATCTCCTTGCGGCTTGCCAATCAGCTGGATACCCATGGGCCAAGGCTGGGTGGGGTGAAAGCCAGCGGGCAGGCTGATCGCGGGCAAACCCGCCAAGGTGGCGTAGATGGTGCACTCCATCCAGCGGTGGTAGGTGTCCATCGGGCGTTCGCCGATTTTTTGCGGCCAGCGTTCTTCCAGCGGAAAAGGCCAAGCTTGCGCCACAGGCAGGGCCAGCACATCGAAGCGCTCGAACATTTGCAGCAGGTGGTTGTAGAAAGCTGTGCGTTGCTGGCTGGCACGCTGGAAATCCATGTAGGACAGCTTGACCGAGTTGTCGTATTCCCACAGCACTTCGGGTTTGAGTGTTTCACGGGCATGGGGCAGTTGCAGCAGTGCAGCAGCCTTGGGGCCCACCAGCGCACGGCGCCAGACCAGCCAGCATGCCCACAAAGCCTCTGTGTCAAAGCCCGGCGCGGTCGACTCCACATGGGCTCCCGCTTTTTGCATCACACGCAACGCATCTTCGCAGACGTTCAAGATACCGTCTTCCATGGCCAGATGGCGGCCCAGATCTCCCAGCCATCCGACCCGCAATCCCTGGAGTGCATCTGGCGTGTACTGGATGCCCGAGACGTCCAGCGCAGCGTTGATCGACAGCGGCTGACGACGGTCTCGGCCCGACTGTGTGGCCAGGAGCCTCGCCAGGTCTTGCACGCTGCGGGCCATGGGGCCTTCGGTGCCCAGTTGGTCCACCCACACATCGGCACCCGGGCCGTAAGGCACCCGGCCTTGCGAAGGGCGCATGCCAAACAGGTGGTTCCAGCCCGCCGGGTTGCGCAGGCTGCCCATGAAGTCCGAGCCATCGGCCACAGGCAACATGCGTTGGGCCAGCGCCACGGCCGCGCCGCCGCTGCTGCCGCCTGCACTCACGCTGCTGTCCCACGCGTTGGGTGTGGCACCGAACAAGTCGTTGAAGGTGTGTGAGCCCAAGCCCAGTTCGGGCATGTTGGTCTTGCCGATCACGATGGCGCCAGCGGCTTTCATGCGTGCGGTCATGATGCTGTCCGCCGGGGGCATTTGATGTGCCAAAAGCCGACTGCCCAATGTGGAGGGAAAGCCCAGCGCATGCCCCGTGTCTTTGATGGCTTGTGGGATGCCATGCAGCCAGCCTCGGGATTGGCTCTGTGCCAGCTCCTTGTCGCACTGTCGAGCTTGAGCCATCAACGTGTCTGCAGGGGCCAGATTGACGATGGCGTTGTAGCGTGGGTTGAGCTTGTCAATGCGTTGCAGATAAGCCCGCATGACCTCCGTGCAGGAGATTTTTCCCTGGTGGATGCGCTCAGACAGTTCGCTGGCGTTGAAGTCGGTGATGTCGGTCATGCGCGGGTTGCCTCTTTGTTTTTGGGTGTGGTATCCAAACGATTGCATTTTGAGAGATGAACCCCAAAGCGCGTGTCACACACGGTTGAGTCTCGCGCCGCTGAACTTGCCCCGCAGCGATGCGCTTTTCTGCGCTTTCACAGGGTTTTTCCTGACGATTTCCGGGCCAAAGCCTGTCGACAAATGCGGGTTGCTTGGGTTGTAATTATGAGTAATTACAGAAAATTATCCGAGCACCAAGATGGCAGGGCACGTCAATTCATTGCACGAACAGGTGGCGCAGGGACTGCGCGACCTGATCTTTGCGGGCGATTTATCGCCCGGCGCATTTGTGGACGAAACGCGCCTGTGCGAGCAGTTGGCCATCTCGCGGACCCCTTTGCGCGAAGCCCTGAAAGTGTTGACAGCAGAAGGGCTGATTCGCCACGAGCCACGCCGTGGGTGCTTTGTGAACGAAGTGACCGAGCAAGATCTCGATGAAATCTTCCCCGTGATCGCTTTGCTGGAAGGCCGCTGTGCCCATGAGGCGGCTTTGCATGCAGGCGATGCCGACATCCTTGCGCTGGAGGCTTTGCACCGGCAATTGCAGGACAGCGCTGCGCAAGGGCGCATCCCCGACTATTACGCGGCCAATTTCGCGATCCATGAAGCCGTCATCGCCATCGCGGGCAACAAATGGCTGGCCCAGGTGATCGGTGATTTGCGCAAGATCCTCAAATTGGCGCGCCTGCAACAGCTCAATGCGCCTGGGCGATTGGCGCAGTCCTTGGCCGAACACATGGCCATCTTTGCGGCCCTGAAGGCCCGGGATGCCGAAGGTGCCGAAGTGGCCATGCGCACCCATTTGACTCGGCAAAGAGAAGCTTTGCGGCAGCTGGCGCGCCAGCACAAGAGCCGCATCGCGCCCGTCAGCACAGAACACGACAAGCTTGGGGTAACGACATGAACACATCCGAATGGATTGGACGCACGGTGGCCGGTTGGTTGCCTGCAGGCAAGCGTGCTGGCCACAAGTCTGCAGTGCCAGAGGTCAAGCAGGAGGGGCGTGCCGCTAAATCAGTGGCTGACAAAGGGCCTCCAGCGCGCTCTTCACGAGAACGGCTCAACGCCACTTTGCGTCAAAAAGAAGAGGCCTTGTCGCCGCGTGTTTTGCGGCGCACCCTGACCGAATTACAAGCCATCGTGGACCCCAGCGTGAGCGAGGTGGAAGGTGGCAAGCGGGCCAGGGGTGTGGCCCAGTGGTACAGCAAAGCCACGCCTGAGCAGCGACAGGACTGTTGGTTGCTGATGAGTGAACAATTTGCACCCGATGCGACCAAGGTCAGGGCAGCCCGTGAGCAATACGAGGCGGCTGTGGGCACGCCCGATGAAGGGGTTGCCGAAATCCGCATGCGCAAGGCCTTGGTGTCGCCGCGCACGCGCTTGTTGCAACGCTTTGCGGTGTTCCCGGAAGGAATGCGTTTTCTGGTGGATTTGCGCCAGGACTTGATGCCCGCGCTCAAATCGAACAAGCGTTTGCTGGCCTTGGAAGCCGAGTTAGAGAACCTGTTCACCACCTGGTTCGACGTGGCCTTTCTGGAGTTGCGCCGCATCAGCTGGGATTCGCCCGCCAGCTTGGTGGAGAAACTGATCAAGTACGAAGCGGTGCACGACATCAAGAGCTGGGGCGATGTGAAAAACAGGCTGGATTCGGACCGCCGTTGCTACGGCTTTTTCCATCCGCGTTTGCCCGATGAACCGCTGATTTTTGTGGAAGTGGCGTTCATGAACGAGATCGCCAGCAGCATCAGTCCTTTGTTGGACGAGTCGGCTGAGGCCGTGGATTTGAGCAAAGCCACGACCGCGATTTTTTACTCCATCAGCAACACGCAGCCCGGTCTCAAAGGGGTGAGTTTCGGGGATTCCCTGATCAAGCGTGTGGTCGAGACGCTGCGCTCGGATTTCCCCAAGCTCAAGACTTTTGCCACCTTGTCGCCCATTCCGGGTTTCCGTGGCTGGCTCAACAAAAACGCCAGCCGCATGCTGGAGGCCACGCCAGAAAAATTGAAATCCCAGTTGGGCCGTGCCGTGGGGTTTGAGCCTGCATCGGCCGAGCATGTGTTGTCGGCGCTGGATCTGATGCCCACTTTGCCGGAAAAGTCGGTCTTGCGTCAATGGCTTTTGGGCTGCGCGGCGCATTACCTGGGCAAAGAGCTGATCGAGGAACGGCCGGCCGATCCTGTTGCGCGTTTCCATTTGGGCAATGGCGCGCGCGTGGAGCACATCCATTGGGCGGCCGACATGTCTGGCAAAGGCGTCAAACAATCTTTTGGCTTGATGGTCAATTACCTGTACGACTTGCGCAAGCTCGATCGCTATCGCTTAGGCTTGGCAAAAGGCCATGTGCCGGTTTCGGACGACGTGGCGCGTTTGTATTTTTAGTTCCGTCATTTTTTCTATGGCAGATATTCATCAAAGAGGAGACAACCATGACAGCATTCAATTTCCAAACGGATCGCCGCGGCGTTCTCAAATACGCCGCTTCGATCGCGGCCACCGGGGCGGGTGTTGCACAGGCCCAAAGCGCCTGGCCTGCCAAGCCCGTGACCTTGATCGTGCCTTTTCCTGCTGGCGGTGGAACAGACGCTTTTGCGCGGCCCATGTCTGCGCAGTTTTCCAAATTGACGGGTAAGCAACTCATCGTTGACAACCGGGGCGGCGCGGGCGGTACTTTGGGCGCCGGGGTTGCAGCCAAGAGTACGCCCGATGGCTACAGCTATTTCATGGGCGCGGTGCACCACACCATTGCGCCTTTCATGTATCCCAAGCTTGACTATGACCTGGAGCGCGATCTGGTGCCACTGATCCTGGTGGCCAATGTGCCGCAGGTGCTGGTGGTCAATCCCAAGAAGTTTCAAGGTGCCGACTTCAAAGCCTTTTTGGACGAAGTCAAGAAGAACCCTGGCCGCTTCAACTATGGCTCGGCCGGTGGTGGCACCTCTCACCATTTGGCAGGCGAGTTGTTCAAGCTTCAAAGCAAGACCTTCATCACCCACATCCCTTACCGTGGTGCAGGCCCTGCATTGCAAGACCTGATCGCGGGCAACGTGGACATGATGTTCGATGGTTTGGGGTCTTCGGCGGCGCACATCAAGGGCGGTCGCATCAAGGCCTTGATGGTGTCGGGCAGCAAGCGCAATGCCGCTTTCCCTGACGTGCCGTGTTCCGCCGAGTTGGGTCTGCCCGACTACACCGTGTCCACCTGGTATGGCATCTGGGCCCCCAAGGGGACGCCTGCCGATGCGCAGACCCGCATGATTGAAGAGGTGCGCCGTGCGTGCATGGCTGACGAAGCCAAGGCCGTGTGGACCGGGCAGGGCGCTGAGTTTCCCAACCTGACCGGTGCGCAATTCGATGGCTTCATCAAGAAAGAATTGGCCAAGTGGTCACAAGTGGTCAAGGCCTCTGGTGCCAAGCTGGATTGATTTTTCAAGGGTTTCAAAGGCCCTTTGATCGGGGCTTTTTCTTCATATTTGCACACCATCCATGAGCTCACACAATTTGTTTTCGGCACTGCGTGCCGCATTTCCCTCTGACCTCCAGGCGACCGCCGTAGAGACCGATGAAGGCCTTCGCTACAGCTGGGCCGACTTGGAGCGTGCCACCGCCATGATGGCCAATTTGCTGAAGTCGCTCGATTTACCCGAAGGCAGTCGCGTGGCGGTGCAGGTCGAAAAATCGGTTGAAGCGATGATGCTTTACCTGGCCACCTTGCGGGCGGGTTATGTGTTCTTGCCATTGAACACGGCTTATCAAAGCGCCGAGATCGAGTACTTCATCGGCAATGCCGAGCCCGCCGTGGTGGTCTGCAGTGGTGCCAATTTCGGTTGGGTCAGCAAGATCGCTTTCAAGGCGGGCACGCAGCATGTCTTCACTTTGAACGACGACCGAACCGGTAGCTTGCTCGACCGTGCGGCGCACCACAGCGATCAGCACCAGACCGTCAGCCGAAAAGCCGATGACCTCGCCGCCATTCTCTACACCAGCGGCACCACCGGCCGCAGCAAAGGCGCCATGCTCACGCACGGCAACATGCTGAGCAATGCGCTGACGCTCAAAGACTACTGGGGCTGGAAGACGACCGGAGGACCTGATGGCCATGGAGACGTGCTGATCCACGCTTTGCCGATCTTCCACGTTCATGGCTTGTTTGTGGCCATCCACGGTGCCCTGATCAACGGCAGCAAGATGATCTGGATGGCCAAGTTCGATCCCAAGCGCGCCATCGCGCACATGGCCAAGGCTTCTGTGTTCATGGGCGTGCCTACGCTGTATGTGCGCATGCTGGCCGAGTCCAGCCTCAACAAGGCGGCGGTCAAGAACATGCGTTTGTTCATCGCGGGCTCCGCCCCCTTGCTGATCGAGACCTTCACCGAATGGCAAGCGCGCACGGGCCACACCATTTTGGAGCGCTACGGCATGAGCGAGACCGCCATGCTGACGTCCAACCCCTACGCGGCAGACCCGCGTTACGGACAGCAGTCCGAGCGCCGAGGCGGCACGGTGGGCTTTCCTTTGCCGGATGTTTCGCTGCGCGTGCGCGGCGACGATGGTCTGGATTTGCCGGTGGGTGAGATCGGTGGCATCCAGGTCAAAGGCCCCAATGTGTTCAAAGGCTATTGGCGCATGCCCGAAAAAACGGCCGAAGAGTTCACAGCCGATGGGTACTTCAAGACCGGTGACGTGGGCAAGGTCGATGAGCGAGGTTATGTCACCATCGTGGGTCGCAGCAAGGACCTGATCATCAGCGGTGGCTACAACGTGTACCCCGCCGAGGTTGAGGGCTACATCCACGAGATGCAGGGCGTGGCCGAAAGCGCCGTGGTGGGCGTGCCGCATCCGGATTTTGGCGAAGTGGGGGTGGCCGTGGTGATTGCCAAGTCAGGCGCTGCTGTGCAGCCCGACGCCATCATCGCCGAGCTGAAAGCCAAGTTGGCCAATTTCAAGATCCCCAAAAAATGCTTTGTGGTGACGGAGCTGCCGCGCAACACCATGAGCAAGGTGCAAAAAAACTTGCTGCGCGATCAGTACAAGGGCTTGTTCAACTGAGATCTGCAAGCGCCATGAAAAAGACCGCCTCGGCGGTCTTTTTTGTGGGCACAAGTGCTGTCACTTTTTCAGATACGCGTTCTTTTCGTGAATCCGCTGGATGTGCTCTGCGGCCTGCTCAGCGCTCATCTCTCCATTGATGACTTTCACGTTGACGTACCAGAGTTCTTCTTCCAGTGAGGGCCAGACCCGGTTGAGTTTCTCGGCGTTCAAACGGATGGTGTCGTCGCAGTTTTTGCGCCAATCCAGCATCTCCTGGCTCAAGGGATCATTGACCACGACCTTGTGTTTGGACAATGAAAAGAAGCCACTCAGTGTGTCCGTCAATAACTGAGCGAATTCCGCAGAGGCCAACCAGTCGATGAACAGTTTGGCCGCTTCGGGGTGTTTGGTGCTTTTGTTGATGCCGATCCCAAAGTCTGGGTGCACCGACAGATGACAGCGTTGACCCACAGCCTCTACAGGGGGCTTGAAGACGCCCATGTCCATTTTCTTTTTGTAGGCGAAGCTGGTGTTGCGCAGGAAGTCGATGTCCCATGAGCCTGTGGGGTAGACGGCCGCCAAGCCCGTGGCAAACAGGATCTGGATGTCGCTGTTGGACATCTCACTTTGTTTGGCGTGCATGTAGGGCTTGAGTTGGCCCATCATGCGCCATGCCCTGATGAATTCCGGATCGGTGAATTTCTTGCGGCCCTGAATCAATGCCAGCCGTGATTTTTCACCTTCCCAGAAGTTCGGCCCCAAGCCCGTGAAGATCACCTGGTTTGTTTCCCACATGTCTGCAGTGCCCAAGGCCAATGGGGTGACTTTGCCTGCGGCAGACACTTTTTGGAGCAAGGTCATCCACTCCGCAACGGTGTTGGGTGGCTCCAGCTGCAGGTCTTTGAAGATTTGTTTGTTGTAGAGGATGCCGTGGATCACATAGGCCACCGGCATGCAATACGTTGTTTTGCCATCGTCCGAAGTCCATGCGCGGCGGGCGTTTTGATCGAAATTTTGAAGTTGGGGCTCTGTCAGGGCTTGCAAGTAACCCTTGGCATTCAAGCGCATGCCGCCGTCAAAAGGGCGACAAAACACCAGATCGCCCGCACGTCGGGTGGACAGTCGGGCATCCAGACGCGGGTCGTAGCTGAGCGCTTCTTCGGGGGCAAATTTCAGCCGAATGCCCGGGTGCTTTCTCTGAAAAGCCGGGATCAATACTTTGTCCCAAAAAATCTGATCGTCTTTGCGCCAGCTTTCGATCACCAGCTCCTGCGCCTGGGCGCAGGCGGCCATGAAACTCAAGCTGAGCAAGCACAGGCGCCATGAGCGTTTGAGCGCCCCGCCGAACGCTTGCATCAGGCGTGCGAGGGTGTGTGTGGTTGTTTTCAAAATGGTGATGGCTGTATTTGTTTGAGTACTATTTTATGACGCTATTCAGGCGCCACCCATCACCTGCGGGAGCCCCGAGGGGCTCCCGCACAGATCAGCGCAGAACCAGCACAGGGATGTGCGAATGGGTCAGTACTTGTTGCGTTTCGCTGCCCAGCAGCAAGCGTTTGATGCCTTTGCGGCCATGCGAGGCCATGACGATCAGATCAGCTTTGTGCTTTTTGGCTGTGGCAATGATGGCGTCCGAGACCACATCAGACTTCACCGTCACGCTCTTGCTGACCACGCCTTTGGCTTTGGCTGTTTTTTGGACCGCATCCAGCGCGGCTTTGGCGGCTTCAGTCCACTGGCCTTCGATGCGGCTGACTTCCGAGGCGGACAAAGGAATGCTGCCTTCAAAGTAGGCTTGGGGGTAACGGGGCACGACTTTCAGGGCGACCAATTCGGCGCCGCAGGTGGCGGCCAGCGCGATCGCGTTGGTCACGGCTTTTTTGGACAGGGTGGAACCATCGGTGGCCACAAGAATGCATTTGTACATAAGGTGCTCCTCAGCGTCGTTGAAAACTTCAGTTTAAATCGCAGCGCTGGCCCGCTTCTTGATGCACATCAAGCTTCGTGTCAGTCCCTTGGCTTATCGTTCAGGCATGACTGAAGTCAATGTTTTGCCATCTCCACCTCTTGCCATCGCGCAAGAAGACGCATTGGAACGCGAGCAAGGTCTGAAATTGCTGGACGATCCGCAGGAGTGGGCCGCCTTCAGTCTTCCGGAAAAAACCCAGGCCGGTTGCTGGAGTTCCAGCGTGGTGTTCGAAGGCATGCATTGCGCGGCTTGCGCCATCACCCTCGAAGATGCCTTGCGCGCCGTACCGGGTGTGGGGGCTGTGCAAATCAATGCCGCCAGCCACCGCGGCCGCATTGTGTGGTCGCCGGAGCTCACCCGGCCCTCTGAATGGATGCGCTCGGTGGAGCGCTTTGGCTACAAGGCCATACCCGCCAACGATGCACATGCCCATGAAAGGCGCCGTCAGGAAGGGCGCCGCATGGTCTGGCGCCTGGCCGTGGCCGCGCTGTGCATGATGCAAGTGATGATGTATGCAACCCCGGTCTATGTGACCGAGCCGGGCGACATCACGCCTGAGATGGTGCATTTGCTGCGCTGGGCCTCCTGGGTCTTGTCCTTGCCTGTGGTGTTTTTCTCGTGCACCCCGTTTTTGCGCAGTGCCTGGCGCGACCTGCGGCACCGGCAGGTGAGCATGGATTTGCCGGTGGCCTTGGGCATGGTGGTGACCTTTGTGGTCAGCAGCATCGGCACGTTTGAGCCCACCGGTCCTTTTGGGGCCGAGGTCTATTTCGACTCTTTGACCATGTTTGTGTTCTTCCTGTTGACGGGGCGTTGGCTGGAGTTGCGCATGCGCGACCGCACTGCAGGCGCACTGGAGGCGGTGCTCAACCGCTTGCCTGACAGTGTGCGCAAACGCATGCCCGATGGGCTGTGGGCATTGATCTCCATTCGCCGTTTGGCGGTGGGCGATGTCATTGAGGTGCTGCCAGGCGAGGCCTTGGCCGGGGATGGCCTGGTGCTGGCCGGTCAAACGCAGGTGGACGAGGCCTTGCTCACGGGGGAATCGAGCCCCTTATCGCGGCAGGTTGGCGATCGTGTGATTGCAGGCAGCCACAACCTGAGCGGCACGATCGAGGTGAAGATCGTGCAAGTGGGGGCTGCCACGCGTTATGCCCAAATCGTTTCCTTGATGGAGAGTGCTTCTTTGTCCAAGCCCTCCATGGCTTTGCTGGTGGACCGCTGGGCCAAGCCATTTTTGTTGGCTATTTTGTTGGTGTCTTTGGCTTCGGCCATTTATTGGTGGCCGACCGATCCTGCCCATGCCTTGATGGTGGCGGTGGCCGTGCTGATCGTGACCTGTCCTTGCGCGTTGTCTTTGGCGACCCCTGCGGCCATGCTGGCTTCGGCCGGTGCGCTGGCGCGAGGTGGGGTGCTGGTGCGCCGCCTGGAGGCTTTGCAAAATCTGGCGACCATCGACACCGTGATCTTTGACAAGACGGGCACGCTGACCCGTGATGCGTTTGAAGTGGCCAACATCCACACCCGGGTGGGCACCTCGCAGGCGCAAGCTTTGCAGTGGGCGGCAACCCTGGCCCGCCATTCCCTGCACCCGGTTTCGCGGGCCTTGTGGTCAGAAGCCCGTCAACGTGCCTTGGCCGAAGGCAGCCTTTCGACCTTGGAGTCCGAGACGGCGCAGGCGGTTTCCGAGAAAGCGGGGCAGGGTGTATCCGGAGTGTTGACCGTTTCGGGTCGCGCTGTGCCTTTGCGCTTGGGCTCGGCCGCTTATTGCCAAGCCCCCATTTATGAAGGCGCGCATTTGCAGGTCAGTTTGGCCGACGATGCCGGCTGGATCGCTACGTTTGAACTGGCAGAAGAGGTTCGGCCAGAGGCTCCTGCGGTGGCAAAGGCCTTGAAACAGCTGGGCTTGCAGCTCAAAGTGCTCTCGGGCGATGCGCAAAGCGCCGTGACGCAGGTGGCATCCTGGGTGGGCATCGACGATGCCCGTGGGGCTTGCAGCCCGCAGGACAAATTGCAGGCGGTACAGGCTTGGCAAGCCCTCGGGCACAGGGTGGCCATGGTGGGCGATGGCCTGAACGATGGGCCGGTGTTGGCGGGGGCTGATGTGTCTTTTGCCTTGGGGCAGGCGGTCCCTTTGGCGCAATCCAAGGCCGATTTTGTGCTCATGGGGGGGCAGCTTTACGCGCTGGTGCAGACCCTGGTGCGAAGCCGTCAGACCCTGCGGATCGTCAAGCAAAACCTGGTGTGGGCCGCCCTTTACAACGCCGCGTGCATTCCTCTGGCCCTCTTGGGTTGGTTACCGGCTTGGGCGGCTGGTTTGGGCATGGCACTGAGTTCCTTGCTGGTGGTCCTCAACGCCTTGCGCTTGTCCAAAGATGTGGCGTCCAGCACGCCTGCAGCATGAAAGAACAGCCATGGACATCCTGTATTTGTTGATCCCCCTGTCGGTCGGTTTGGTGTTTTTCATCCTGGCCGGCTTGTGGTGGGCCATTCACCGAGGTCAATTTGAAGACATTGAGGCCGAAGGTGAGCGGATATTGCGCAACGATTGATATTGATCAAGTGGCTGGGGTGTACACCCGGGCAAACTCGCAACGAAGTTTTTAAAAAGAAGAGGTGAAAATGAAATTTGCCAATATGCAGGCGACTTCTTACAACGACACCGTTGTACGTCAGTTCGCCATCATGACGGTGGTTTGGGGTGTGGTGGGCATGCTGGTCGGCGTGATCATCGCGGCCC
>JACCDG011156677.1_pt1 | contig 15081 bp, 11 predicted proteins | sample 7442471 | NCBI WGS metagenome assembly JACCDG01 (sample SAMN15323444, study PRJNA562643) | freshwater metagenome | isolation source: river surface water | place: USA:Blue River Watershed | collected 2017-08-17
ATGGGACAGAACCCGCACGCCCTATGATGCATGATGAAGAATTCTGGGAATAGAAAAAACCCCCGCCGGGGTGGGGCGGGGGCTGAGGGGGAGCAGGGGTTATTCTATAAATCTATAAAGTTTCGGCGATGATGTGCTTTAAGCTGACTTCGCCTGCGGCAAAACTGGTTCCGGTGAAAACCGCGACGTCTTGAAAGCCGTATTCCTTGCCTGCGCCGTCGGCGTCGATTTGCATCATGGTGCTGCCTTTTTTGGCGGCGCTATCGTCAAAGCGGACGAACTCGCTTAGATCCATGCCGTCCTTGTAACCTTGCAGTACGTCGCTGATGTCCAGCATGTCACCGTCTTTGGATTTAAAATCGGTGACGGTGTCGATGCCGGTTTCCAAATCTTCTAAATTCCATCCGAATACATCGGCGCCTTTGCCGCCGGTCAGCTTGTCTGCACCACCGCCGCCGAAAATCCTATCGTTGCCGGAATCGCCGGTTACGGTGTCTTTGCCGACGCCGCCGTTAAATGTATCGTCGCCGCCGCTAAGATCGACGGTGCTGCTGGCGTATTCGCCGCGCAGGGTTACGGTATCGTTGCCGTCCAGCTTGGAATTTTCCTTGGATTCGTCGGCGCGGATTTTCAGTACGAATTTTTCATGGTTCATGGTGACGTCGAGCGTATCGTCGCCATAACCGCCGCTGATTTTATTGTTGGAAGCGGGGGCGTTCTTGATATTCTTATCGTTATCCCAATCGGCGGCGAAGGTGATGGTCAAAATGTCATTACCTTCTGCGCCATGGGCCAAGAATACGCCGTTGTAATCGGTGAACACATCGTCGCCGTCGGTGCCTTGCCATTCATTGTCATAATGGGGATCGGCTGGAACTGGTTCCGGCTCAGGCTCTGGCTCTGGTTCCGGAGTTGGCTCCGGTTCAGGAGTAGGTTCTGGCTCCGGGGTAGGCTCTGGAGTTGGTTCAGGTTCCGGAGTCGGCTCGGGGGTAGGTTCTGGAGCTGGAGCTGGCGCTGGAATTGGTGCAGGAGCAGGAGCAGAAGGCTCAACCGGGATCGGCGCTGGTTCTGGCTCTGGCGCTGGCTCGATGATTACTGGTTGCGGCGCTGGTTCTTGCGGCTGTTCCGGTGCGGCTGGAGCAGTCGGCGCTTTGTTTTGCTCCAAGGCGGCAAGAAAAATATTTTTGTCGCTGGAATCTTCGCGCAAGAAAAATGAAAACAAATCCGCGCTGGAATATAAATCTTGCAGGGATTCTTCTATGTCCAAAAGCAAGTTGTCAAAATCGATTTCGGTTTGCGGGTCTTCGGCGAAAAGGCGGAATCCGGCGCCGTCATGGGATTCTACGGCTTCGGATTCTGCGGATTCAGCGGATGGTTCAGAGGGCAGCTCGGCAAGGTTTTCGCCTTGCTCGGCGTTTTGGGCGTTATCTTGTTCTTCGGTATCGGATGCGATGGTTACTGTTTGGTCTTGGTTTTCTGTGCCAAATTGTGCAGGCGCTTGTTTTTCGTTTTGCGCTACTGTCTTATCGTTAGTCTTGTCGTTAGTCTTGGTTTCGGTTTTATTGTTCGTCATTTTCGCCCCCTTATTTTCTTTCTTGCCTTTATCCATGCAGGGGGCATGCCAATTTATCCTTAAAGGATAAAATTGTTATTTATCAAATATTTAACAGAAGATTAAGGAGGTTAGACGGCGATCAAATCGGTATATTTGACCTCGCCCAGGGCAAAACTTACCCCTTTGAGCAGGGCAATATTGACCCCTATGTCATGGCCCGGGCCGCCCAGATTGATATGCAAATAGGTGTTTGCGCCGTCATCCAGGAATTGGACGAAATCGGCAATGTTGCTTGATGGGGTTAAAAGCCCGGCCAAAAGATCCGAAATATCAAGCTTGTCCTGTCCGGTCTTAAAATCGGTAATAGTGTCCACGGCGTTGATGTCGCCGCTTTTCCAGGCGAAAATATCGCGGCCGGCATTGCCGGTCATGGTGTCGGCGTCTTTGCCGCCATGCAAAATATCGTCGCCCGCGCCGCCTTGCAGCGTGTCGGCTCCATCATCGCCGAATAATTTATCGTGACCAGCGCCACCGTTCAGCGTATCGTTGTCCATACCGCCATAAAGCGTATCATTGCCGCCTTCGCCGCGCAGCGTGTCTTTGCCCGCGCCGCCATGCAATGTATCGTCGCCGAGGCCGCCGAATACGCTGTCGGCGCCCGCGCCGCCGGAAAAATAATCGTCGCCGCCATTCAGATAAACCACGGAATTTTTATACAGGCCGGAAAGCGCCACCTTGTCATCGCCGTCGAGCGCGGCATTGGCCAAGGCCTCGTCGGCATACAGCTTGATCGTGAATTTGACATTGTCCATATTGATGTCGATCTTGTCGTCGCCATAACCGCCGGAAATGGCGAAATCGGACAAGGGCGCGTTGCCCGGCTTGTTGTCGTTGTCCCAAGCGGCAGCAAATGAAATATTGATTTTGTCGTTGCCGCTGCCGCCATGCGCCTCGAAAACGCCGTCGCTATCGACAAGCGTATCGCCGCCTTCTTCGCCGAATAAAGTATCCGCGAATCCCGCGCCACCATGAAGGTAATCTTGATCCAATCCCCCGCGCAGCATGTCATCGCCCGCGCCTCCGTAAAGAGAATCGTCGCCTTGCGTGCCGTAAATTCGATCATTCAATGCGCCGCCATGGATGGTGTCGTCGCCCAGGCCTGCGTTGAATTCCATAGTCAAAGAATAGCCAAGCGCGGAGGCTATCAACGCATTGCCAGGCAAATAAACGACATCGTTGCCGGAATCGGCGTTATAAAAACTGTTCATATTATACTGTCCGGGATTCAGCGAATTGAAATCCACGCCATCGGCAAAAACCGTGAAGAGAGATGGTTTTTGTATTGCGGCAGGCGGTTCCGGGACGTTCCCGCCGGGCTGGGGTAAAACCGGATCTATGCCGATAACAGGCGGCCCAACGACAATAGGTATCGCGGGCGCAGGGATAGGGCCGGATGGGGGAATCGTGTCTTCTTGTCCGAAAAGCAAAAGCGGATCGGGCCTTTGCGCCAGCAATTCTTGATCTGTTTCACCGTTTGGCGCATAGGAAGAATCGTCCTCATTCAGGTCATTTATATTGCGTGCGCCTATGGTGGCGGCGTCTTGATCCAGCTTGCGGAATGCCGCGCCTTGGTTGGCGGGACCGCCTGACGCAGGGGAAGAATCGGGCAGCTCGGCAAAATTTACCGCTTCTTGCCCGGCATTTTCGGCCATGTTTTCGGCTGTTTCTTGCGGGGATGCGCCCTCTGTATCCGAGGCGATGCTGGGCTGCTCTTGCTGCTCAAGATCAGCATTGGGCTGGGTTTGCGCTTGTTCGGGCGCGTTTTTAACGGCCAATTTATCGGTTTTTTTCTGGTCTTGCATACTATCCCCTAGGTTTTGCCATTAAACCTATTCCAGCAATTGTCATGCCAGGGCGTGGCTAAAGTTTTTTGCGGTAAAAAAGGAAATACGGAACGATCGCCGAAATGAAAATAAGAAGAATCGAGACAAGAAACCCCGCCATGCTGTCAAGCCCCGGAATTTTGCTGAAATTCATTCCGAAAATGCTGGCGATCAAGGTTGGGGGCAAAAAGGTGACCGATGCGACGGAAAGCACCTTGACGGTGTTGGTCTGTTCCAAATCGATCAGTCCCAAAATCGCGTCCAGCAGGAAATTGATTTTCATGTTCAGCGAATCGGCGTGTTCCGACAAAAACCGCACGTCGCGTGTCAAGGATTTGATGGTAGATTGGCTGTCGGCGCGCAGCCAGGATTCGGCGGCGGGGCCGGAGAAACTTAGGAGCCTTGCGATGCTGACAAGGCTCTCGCGCGCCAGGGAAACCAAGTTCCCGGCCGTGCCCAAACGCTTTAACGAGCGTTTCAAATGCGCCGTGTCGATCGAAGGCATGGCGTCGCTGGCTTCGTCGCGGTTGGAAAAAATGTCGCTGGACAGCAGATCGAGGCTGTGGCCGGAATTTTCCAGAATTTCGGCTTCACGGTCGACGATCACGCCCAAAAGGTTCAAGAAAACATCCTCCCCGGATGCAAGCTGATTCGGCTGCCGCAAAAGCCGGCTGGCGAAGCGGTTGAAAGACGAAGGTTCGGCATAGCGGATAGTGTAAAGCCGCTGCTGCGTCAGAATAAACGTTATCGGCGAAATCGTGGGCTTGTTGGTGTCTGCGCCGACGATTACAGATGCGGTCATAACCGCGATGCCGTGGTCGAGATACAGGCGACTCGATGGTTCGATGTCGCGCATATCTTCGCGCGTCGGAATTTCGATGCCCAAAAGCTGCTCGACGAACCGGTCTTCCTCGGCGGTCGGATGCTGCACGTCGATCCACAAAACGCTGGCGTCGATTTCGGTCCCATAGGTATAGGGGCTGTTCTGCCAGCGGTTGCTTTTGTCGCGGGTGTAAAGATAGAGCATGGGGTTATTCTATAACGCGATTATATTGTTTATTAACAAGTTACGGACGCGGCTTGCGTTTTTTAAAAAATGCTGTATCATATATCTTTAAAGGAGATAACCTATGGCTGACCTGAATGATGACTTTTTAAGCGAGCGGGAGATGTCTGTTCCTGGCGGCGCACCGATTGTAGAAAGGCCAAAGCCGAGTGCTGTCTCGGTTCAATCTAGGCCGGGGGCTGGCGGCAATATGCCGCAAGATTTATCTAATCCCACCAGCATATTTGGCGGTTTGGGGTTTCCTCGACCCCAAAAAACAAGATGAAAATAAATCTCAGTCCATAATAAAAAACGCCGGAACAATGTCCGGCGTTTTCGTTTTTATAGGCTTGGCGGTTAGCTGTATTTTTTAATCGTTTCCGCGACGCTGGTTTTATAAAAACTTTCCAGCGGCTTTTTGATCGCTTCGACCAATCTATGATTTTTAATCAAATCTTCGCCGAACAAATCTTTGATGCTTAGCACAGCGGTCGGATCGCCATTGCCCTCGGTCGCTTTTTGTTTCAACGTTGCTGCCAAGGGATGACGTACGGTGAATTCTTGGCCGTTTTCATCCGATCCGCGAACCCGGCGAATCCACGCCGCCAATCCCAGACCGCATAATTCCACGCCTCGGCCCGCTTTTAATTGATCGCGCGTAACGGCCAATAAGGTGTTTAACGGCGCGTCGGTAGCAACGCGTTCCAGCGTGTCTTTGATCGAAGGGTTGGAAAAACGTTCGATCAATGTGTCTTTATATTGATTCAAATCGATGCCGGGAACGGGGCCCAAAGTTGGGGTCGATTCCTTGTCCATCAAATTGCGGGTCAGGCGGCGGATATCGGCATGCGCCATCGCTTCGTCCACATATTTCAATCCGACCATAAATCCGATGCAGGCGAGGAACAAATGGCTGGCGTTCAGCAAACGCAGCTTCATCACTTCATAGGGCAAAACATCCGGCACGAACTGCACGCCGAATTTATCCCATGCCGGGCGGCCATTGCAAAATTTGTCTTCGATCACCCATTGGCGGAAAGATTCGCAAACAACCGGCCATTTATCGTCAATACCATAATTATTTTCAACCAAAGCTACGTCATCCGGTTTGGTGACAGGGGTGATGCGGTCGACCATCGAATTAGGGAAGGTGACGTTTTGTTCGATCCAGCTGGCAAGATCGCCGCCTTGCTGCTTAGCCAGTGTCACAATCGCCGATTTGGTCAGATCGCCGTTATGTTGGATGTTGTCGCAGGACAACACGGTAAATGGCTTTGTGCCCGCAGTTTTGCGTTGCTTCAATGCTTCGACGATATAGCCCAGCGCGGTTTTGGGCGCGGCTGGATTTTTTACGTCATGTTGCACGTCGGGGTGCGCAATATTTAGCTGCTTGGTCGTTGGATCGAGGTAATATCCGTTCTCCGTGACTGTCAGCGAGACGATGCGCGTACTGGAATCGGTCAATTGCACCAGGGCCGCTTTTTGATTTTCCGGAGCATAGATGTATTTAACGATCGAGCCGATAACCTGCGCGGTATCGGTTTTGCCGCTGCGTTCGACAACAGTATAAAGATGATCTTGCGCAGTCAGGGCGGCTTGCATTTTTTTGTCAGCTTCCATCAAGCCGATGCCGCAAATACCCCAACTTTGCCAATCTCCGGATTGCGCATTCATGACATCGTTGGTGTAAATCGCTTCATGAGCGCGGTGGAATCCGCCGACGCCGAAATGCACGATGCCGCACTTGACTTGGCTGCGGTCGTATTTAGGAGTTTCCACATTTGCGGGCAGGAATTTCAAATTCGCGGCGTTGAGGGTAACCAATTCGCTGGGTTTTTGTTTCAGGGCGGTACTCATGATCTTTCTCCGTTGGTAAAAAAATAGCTGCCTAATCCTGTTGGGGATTAAGCAGCTTGTTTTCGTATTAGTCAATCCCATTTCTAATGGCTATTTCCGCCATTTCCTTCTCCAGTTTTGGCTTTCCCAGCTGGGCTTATTGTTGCTTCCGTGGCCAATAAGGTTTTCAAGCCTTGGATTGAACCGCTGCGTTCCAAGCTGGCCAGGTTTCTTTTCACTGTCGCTACCAAATTTGCATCTTGGCTTAAATTGCCGAACAATTTGGTGATGCTCATGACGGCTTCGACCGGATTTTCACCGCATGCTGCCGCTTTTAATTCCGCCGCCATGGGGTGTTTGACCTGATATGATTCACCGGCTTCATTGACGCCACGAACATACCGAATCCAAGCGGCAATGCCGGTTGCACACCAGAATATGGATTCACCAGCAGCAACACGGTCACGTGTAACAGCCAGTAATGTGTCCAATGGTGCATCGGTAGAAATACGGTGGGTGGAATCTTTGACCGCAGTGTTTTGAAAACGGCGGATCAAAGTGTCTTTGTATGTTCCAAAATCCACGCCTGGAATCGGGGTCAGGGTAGGGGTCGATTCTACATCCATCAAGCGGCGGGTTGCAGTGGCGATGGTTGGGTTATTCATCGCATCGTCGGCATTTGGAATACCGGCAACAAACGCCAAGGTTGCCATGAATAAATGGCTGGCATTCAACAAACGCAATTTCATTGTTTCATGCGGGCCAACATCATCGACAAATTCAACGCCGACTCTATCGAGTGGCGGCATAGTGTTGCCCCTGCTGACTATATTTTCGACAACCCACTGTGTGAATCCTTCGGCTGGAACCGGGGATTGATCGGTAATGCCAAATTGAGATTGCATCAAATCGCGGTGGACTTGTGTCGTGCCCGGCACGATTCGGTCTACCATCGAATTTGGGAATGCCGTATCTCCTTCAATGTCTGCGATCATTTGATCCGCGCTTGGCTTTGCCTTACGAATGAACGCCATGACCGCTTTGCGCAGCATATCGCCATTATGTTGAATATTGTCACAGCAAATAATGGTTGGCTGTGGCAGACCTGATTCCCACCTTGCAATTAAGGCATGCGCCAAAAATCCGATAACAGTTTTGGGTTCGTTTAGATTGGCGAGATCATAAGCTATATCGGGATGACTGAAGTCCAATTCACCGTTCTTCAGGCAATAGCCATTCTCGGTAACGGTGGTGGTGATTGCTTTAAGGTCGGTTCCAACTAAATGCGTTAAAACTTCACGCTGCTGAGTGGGCGCATGTACCACATCCATCAAAATGCCAATCGGCTGGATGGAGTTCGCGCCGCTTTCTTGTGTCAAAATATTATAAGTAAAATCTTGGTCTTTTAACGAATCCCGTACATCGGTGTTGCGCAAGCTGACGCCGACTACGCCCCAATTTTCCCAGCCTTCTAAGCCTTGGCGCGCCAAGCGGTCGAAGAAATCAAATTGATGCGCTCTTGCAAAATTGCCAACGCCGATATGAACCACGCCGGGTTTTAATTGGAAACGATCATAAGAAATCTTGATTGTCACTGCATACCCCACATTTAAGAAAGGATTAAAAATATATCCTTTATAGAAAAAACACTGCAGTGTCAAGTTCTTTGACGGGGAGGGGCTAGCGAGTGTGTGTACCTATAAGTGCTGGGACAGCCTTTGAGCGCGGGGCATTGAGAATAGTGGCACCATCGTTTGGCGGCATTATTCTGTCCAAAACAAGTCTATGTAAGCCCTTGATAAAGACACCATGCCGCTTAACGGCTTCCGCTTGCGTTAGCCGGACGCAAACAGGGCTGCCACGGTAAACCGTTTGTTTTCCTTGGCCTTTGATAATTAAATCGGCATGGGGGGCAAGGTCTCTATTGTCGCCAACACATATCGAAAGCCTGTTGCTGGCGGGCATAATCCTTGCGGCCGCCTCCATCATGGGAATCTCTGCGGCATTGTCGCCAGCAGTTACTACAAAAAACTTTTCCGGATTTTGATCGCCGATAATACGCTCTAGAATTCTGCTTACTGCGGGGGCCTTTGTAATGCCTTTGGGGGTAATGTCTATATACCCCATTGTTGTGCCACCTTGATTAACAGTGCGTCCTTTGAAATTCACCAATTCTCTGCCGTCGTTTGGCGACAGTCGATCAATCAAATTTCCGACCTGGGTATTTAAGAAATCCCAAGTAAAGTCACCATGTTCTGTGATAACCACGGCGGAGGTTAGCTCGCGTGGTTCCAACGTTAAATGCGTCTGCGCAAGGCGTTCTAATGAAGGATGGCTGCGGGCAATAAAATTTTGAATATTGCGCGCGGTATCGAGACTTAGGCGGGCTGCGCGCCTGAAGGTTTCCATATCTTGTCCCTTGGGGACGATCAATTCACCCTTATTCGCGCCTGGAAAGTGAATCATTGCTCCGGTGTTGTGGGCAATAGTTATCGGCGGCATGGAAAAATTAGGAAGCTTTTCTGGCCCATTTCTTGGAGAGGGGGATGGTGCCGCCCGCGTCAATATGTCCAATACCTGGCTATGGCCGCGCCCGGTGCAAAAGACGCCATGTCCTGTATGAAACAAGGCGGCTAGATTCGCAAAGCAATGGGGATCAATGGCGGCGCCAGAAAAATAGCTTCTTGGCTTGTTTGCCAGGGTCAAGTCAATATCATAAATAAAAATCAGGTTTTCGGCGGGGTTGCTTGAAAGAAAATCATTGATTTTGTTAAGCGCGCCAACTTCGGTCGTTCTTCCCGTAACGGCGGTGGGGTCAAAGGATGCTTGGACACTAGTGATAGCTGGCGCTGAACTCATACGTAACCCCTCGCACTAATTAGATTTTTTATAAGAATCTTACGCTGCTTGTAGCTTTTTAAGCTAATTTTTGTCAAATAAATTTTATGAAAAATACATAATTCATCATGCGCTGCAAAAAAACTCTATTGAATGCAGGTGTTTACTAGGTTACAGCATGTGGATGAATATTCACAAACGGGAAGGCAGATCATGTATCTAGGCATCGACATAGGCACATCGGCGGTCAAAGCGGTATTAATGGATGATACGAATCAGGTCATCGAGCAAGAATCAGCAGAATTAGAAGTAAGCCGCCCGCAACCTTTATGGTCGGAACAAAATCCTGAAGATTGGTGGCAAGCAACGGTAAAAGCGATTGAGGGGCTACGGCAAAGGCGGCCCAAGGAATTTGGCGGGGTGAAATCCATCGGCCTTGCCGGGCAAATGCACGGCGCGACTTTGCTGGATAAATCCGGCCAGATTGTCCGGCCTGCGATTTTATGGAATGACGGCAGATCGGGCGAACAATGCAAGCAGCTGGAAAACAAGCTGCCCGCTTTCCGCAAAATCAGCGGCAATCTTGCCATGCCCGGCTTCACCGCGCCGAAATTGATGTGGGTCGAACAGAACGAGCCGAACAATTTCAAGCGTGTGGCCAAGGTGCTGCTGCCCAAAGATTACATACGCTGGCGCTTGTCCGGCGATTATGCATCCGATATGTCCGATTCTGCCGGGACTTGCTGGCTAGATGTAGGCAAGCGCAAATGGTCTTCGGAAATTTTGGCGGCGACAGGCCTAACCGAAGATCATATGCCCAAATTATATGAAGGCACGGATGTAACCGGCCAGTTGCGCGCCGATTTGGCCTCGCAATGGGGATTGTCCGGCAAGATCGTTATCGCGGGCGGCGCTGGTGACAACGCTGGCGGCGCTGTGGGTGTCGGTGTCACCTCGCCGGGCAGGGCGTTCTTGTCGCTTGGCACTTCGGGCGTTTTGTTCGTCGCCAATGATGCGTTCCGCCCTAACCCTGAAAAAACCGTGCATGCTTTTTGCCATTGTTTGCCGAACCAGTGGCATCAAATGTCGGTGATTTTATCGGCTGCTTCCGCCTTGGCCTGGTATGCTGACGTGCATGGCGATGAAAACCCCGAACGCCTTGTCAACGAAGCTGCGGCAAGCAGCGCGCTGAATAATCCGAACCGGGTCTATTTTCTTCCTTATTTGTCCGGCGAGCGTACGCCGCACAATAATCCTTATGCCACCGGCAATTTCATCGGCCTTACCAGCGCCACGACGCGCAGCGATATTGTGACCGCGATTATGGAAGGCGTCGCCTTCGCCTTTGCCGATGGGTTGCAAGTATTGACCGAAACCGGCGCAAAAATAGACGCGATATCGGTGATTGGCGGCGGGCGCCGCTGGCCTTATTGGGGCAGGATGCTTGCCAGCGTGCTGGGCCATAATTTGACTTATCACGAAGGCTCGGACGTTGGGCCTTCTTTGGGCGCGGCAAGGCTCGCTAAAATCGCGCTGACCAAATCGGATCCAAAAACGGTTTGCACGGCCCCTCCGGTCAAGCAAGTCATTCAGCCGGAAGCGCCGTTGCGTAATTTGATGCTGGAGCGGCTTGAAAAATGGCGTGAAATGTATGCGCGCACCGGGGATTTGTTCATGCCCAAAGTCGTCGCCGGTGATTTCGGCAAACAAGCCAAGACGGCTTCCTAAGTTGCAATGATCCTCCTTTCCGACATCGGCGGGACGCATGCGCGGTTTGGCGTATGGCGGGACGGTCAGGTAGCGGCAATCCAAGTTTTAAAGACAGCCGATTATGAAAATTTGACCGAGGCCGCTTTGGCTTATTTGCTGCATGCCGGGTTGAAGCCTGCAAAGGCTATCTTCGCGGTCGGCTCGGCGGTGACGCAGGATAAAATCGTCTTTCCCAACTCGCCCTGGGTTTTTTCGCAAAAGCAATTACAGGCGGATTTGGCATTGGATCGCTTGAAAGTTATCAATGATTTTCATGCGGTGGCGCTCTCTGTTCCTCTGATACATCAAGATAAATTGGAGCAAATCGGCGGTGGCCGCGCCTTGTCAAATATGCCTATCGGCGTGATCGGCCCCGGCACGGGGCTTGGCGTCGGCTATTTGCTGCCCGGTGCAAAAGGCGGCTGGATCGCAAGCAGCGGCGAGGGCGGGCATATCACCGCGCCCGCGCTAAACGAAGATATCGCGGCAATCATTCTCCATATGAAACAAAACGGCTTTGCGCATATATCGGCGGAAAACTTAGCTTCCGGCAAGGGAATTGAAAACATGTATCGCGCGCTTTGCGCGTTGCGCGGCGGGGAAGCAAAAAACATGAACGCGGCGGAAATATCTCGGCGCGGCATCGCCGGGGAGTGTGCGATCTGCAAAAGCGTCATGGAATATTTCTGCGCGATTCTGGGCTGCGTCGCGGGGAATCTTGCGCTTACCTTGGGTGCGCTGGGCGGGGTTTATCTTGCGGGCGGAATTCTGCCGCAAATCGCCGATTTCGTCAAAGCTTCCGATTTCCGCAGCTGTTTTGAAAATAAGCCGCCGCGCCAGGATTATCTTGCCAGCATCCCAACCTATATTATAATGCAGGAAAATTTGGCTTTCCTTGGGCTTTCCGCCCTGGCCGGACAAGAGAATTAAAATGCGCCTCAACCCCGCTTTGCTGAAAACACAAGCCTTTATTGACGGGCAATGGACCGGCGCGGCCAAAACATTTGCCGTGAACAACCCATCGACGGGAAAAGAAATCGCGCAGGTTACGGATTGCGCCGTCGCAGAAGTGAAAAGGGCGATTGATGCGGCGCAGGCCGCCTTTGCGTCATGGCAAGCTTTGCCCGGCAAGGAACGATCCAAAATTTTACGCAAATGGTTCGATTTGATGATCCTGCATCAGGCGGACCTTGCCGCGATTATGACGGCAGAACAAGGCAAGCCGCTGGCCGAAGCCCAAGGCGAAATCGTATATGCCGCGTCTTTCGTCGAATGGTACGCCGAAGAAGCCAAGCGCGTGTACGGCGATATTATCCCAAGCGCCAAGCCCAATCAGCGTATTCTGGTGATGAAACAGCCCGTGGGTGTCGTCGCCGCGATCACGCCTTGGAATTTTCCGTCGGCGATGATTACGCGCAAATGCGCGCCCGCATTGGCGGCGGGATGCACCGTTGTTTTAAAACCGGCGGAACAAACGCCGCTTTCGGCTTTAGCGCTTGCGGAATTGGCGTTGCAGGCGGGTATGCCGAAAGGCGTTTTGAACATAGTGCCAAGCCAGGATCCGGTTGCGGTCGGCAAAGAGTTGACACAAAACCCGATCGTAAAAAAAGTCAGCTTTACGGGATCGACTGAAGTCGGCAAAATCCTGATGCAGCAATCGGCAAGTACTTTGAAAAAATTGTCTTTGGAATTGGGCGGCAATGCGCCTTTTATAATCTTTAAAGATGCTGATTTGGACGCTGCTGTAACAGGTGCGATAGCCAGTAAATTCCGTAACAACGGCCAGACTTGCGTTTGCGCCAATAGGATATTGGTGGAGCGCGATGTCTATAACGAATTCGCCGAAAAGCTCCGCCTGGCCATGAGTAAATTAAAAGTCGGTGACGGAACGGAGCAGGGCGTGCAGCTTGGCCCTTTGATCGACAAATCGGCTTTGCAAAAAGTGCAAGACCTGGCCCAGGACGCCGTGCAAAAAGGCGCAAAAATCGCGCTGGGCGGCAAGCAGCCTGCGCAGGGCGGTCAGTTTTTCGAGCCGACATTGCTGCTAGACGCCGGAAAAAATATGCGTCTTGCGCAAGAAGAGATTTTCGGGCCGGTTGCTGCGCTTTTCCCGTTCCAAGGAGAGGACGAAGCGGCGCAAATCGCCAACGACACGCCTTATGGGCTTGCGGCTTATGTGTATACCCGCGATTTGGGGCGGACATTCCGCATGGCGGAAAAATTGCAATGTGGCGTTGTCAGCATCAACGAAGGCGTTTTTTCCTCCGAAGTCGCGCCCTTCGGCGGCGTAAAGGAATCCGGTTTTGGCCGTGAAGGGTCATTTTACGGCATCGAGGAATATGTGTACACGAAATATGTGCTGGTTGGGGGATTGAGTGAATAAGAATAAAAAATACTTGTCATTCCCGCGAAAGCGGGAATCCAGAGTGGCAGCATCCGGTTTTATAACTACTGGATCCCCGCTTTCGCGGGGATGACGAATTTTGCATGAAACTAGCATCCATCCAATTCAACCCAACCGTCGGCGATCTTGCCGGAAATGCCGAAAAAATATTTACGGCATGGCAATCGCTGCAGGATTGCGATTTGGCGATAACGCCGGAATGTTCCTTGCCCGGCTATATGTGCGACGATCTGGTTTTGAATCCGGGATTTGTTGCCGCCAATAAAAAACATGCCGAATCCCTGGCTAGCAAGATTGTCGGCAAAACGCATTTGCTGATCGGCTTGCCATGGGAAGAAGGCGGAAAAGTCTATAACGCTGCCGCCCTGCTTGGGCAGGGAAAAATCCTGCAAGTGATTCACAAATATGAACTGCCGAATTACGACGTGTTCGACGAAAAGCGCACATTCGCGCAGGCCGGCTCCATCCGGCCGATTGAATTGGGCGGGAACAAGATCGGCGTCATGATCTGCGAAGATAGCTGGTTTCCGCATGTCGCGGCACAACTGAAAAAATCAGGGGCGCAATTGCTTATCGTGATAAACGGCTCGCCCTATGAGCTAAACAAGCTTGAAATCCGCAAAAGCCATATATTCGACCGTGCCCGCGAAGTCGGGCTGCCCATGATTTATCTGAACATGATCGGTGGCCAAGACGAGGTCGTGTTTGACGGCGGATCCTTCGCTTGCAATGCCCAGGGCGGCATGATCCACCAATCCCCGCAATGGGTCGAGGATATTTCTGTTTTCGAATTCGATGGGAAAAATATTGCTTATCTCCCTCATCCCAACCTTCTCCCGCAAGCGGGAGAAGGGGCGCATAACCTCCCTCTCCCGTTTACGGGAGAGGGCAGGGGTGAGGGATATAACGAAGATTGCCATGATATATATCTGGCGCTCTGTCTTGGCATCCGCGATTACGTCCATAAAAACGGCTTTCGGGATGTTTTGCTGGGACTTTCGGGCGGGATCGATTCCGCCCTTGTAGCCGCGCTTGCGGTAGATGCGCTGGGCGCAAAGCATGTGCGTTGCGTCATGATGCCATCGCCCTATACTTCGCGGGAAAGTTTGGAGGACGCTTCTGAAATAGCAAAACTTTTGGGCGTTAGGCTGGATACGATTTCGATTTCCGACATGATGCGCGGGGCGGAAAGCAATATTGCGCCGATTGAAAAGCTGTCCGGTTTGGCGTTGGAAAATCTGCAATCGCGCTTGCGCGGCATGATTTTGATGGCGCTATCGAATCAAACCGGCGCGCTGCTTTTGAACACGGGAAATAAATCGGAATACGCCACGGGTTATGCGACATTATACGGCGATATGTGCGGCGCATTCGCCCCGCTAAAAGATGTTTACAAAACCCGCATCTTTGAATTATGCCGCTGGCGCAATGTTAAATCCCGCGTTATTCCGGCCCGGGTGATCGACAAACCGCCCACGGCGGAATTGCGCCCCAATCAAAAGGACGAAGATTCCTTGCCGCCTTATTCTATGTTGGATAAGATATTGCATTATTTAATCGAGGAAGAACAAGGGCTTGATCATATCGTGGCCCATGGCTATCCCCGGGATATGGTTTTAAAAGTTATGGCGTTGCTTGATAAAGCCGAATATAAAAGAAGACAAGCCGCGCCCGGCGTCAAGATCAGCGCCAAGGCATTCGGCAGGGACCGCAGATATCCTATAACCAACAAGTATAAAAGAACGGAACTATAAGACATGTCAGTAAGAAC
>JACCDG010255739.1_pt1 | contig 15077 bp, 7 predicted proteins | sample 7442471 | NCBI WGS metagenome assembly JACCDG01 (sample SAMN15323444, study PRJNA562643) | freshwater metagenome | isolation source: river surface water | place: USA:Blue River Watershed | collected 2017-08-17
CAAACACTTTTACTGTAACGTCCTTGAACCAAATTTTAAATCTTGGGTCTATAGGTATAGAGATGTTTGCAAATATTGGCTCAAAGTCTCCTATCGGCATTGCATTAAGTTATGATGGTGAATTTGGTGCAAACTACATCTCAAACGAAGTCATGCTGACACTTTCAAAAAACTTTTAAACACCTTTTGAGATTCCTCTTTTCCTTTTTGGGTTTCTCTATTAACCTCAGTTTGAGTTTATGTAATTCCAAATCAAAACTATGCCTACAAATAGTTGTTAGATTTTGTCGGGAAAGAAGCTTCCCCGACAAAAAAAGATTAAAATTTATCCTTATCTGCTTGATAGAGAATTAAATAAACCTAAACTTCAGGTATATACGGCTCGCCTATATACTGCTCGTGTTTCATAATTTGGTTTTTTCTGCGTCATAAACCTCCATCTTTAAATTTGGCTCGGCTCCCACTAAAAACTTTCAATCGAAAGTTTTCTTAGCGCGGGCCTCTTCTAGTGCAAAATAGCACTTAGGCTGAGCCAACAGCTTTGCTTAATTCAAATTTGGGGGGTTCTGACTTGAAAATCCCCAATTTTTGAATCACTCTCAGTATATACTGCTCGTGTTTCAAAAATTGGTTTTTTCTTCGCTATAAATACCCATATTTAAATTTACCTCAGGCTTATCTAGTGCAAATAGCACTCGCCCTCAGTAGCGGCTTCGCCTAATTCAAATCTGGGTATTTCTAACTTGAAAATTCCCCATTTTTGAATCACTCTCAGTATATATTTTCATTCATTTAGATTTTTGTGTTGTAATTAAGCTTTTTATTTAGTCAATTCTGATTGTTAGAGTATTGTAAAACTAGAAATGGCTAGATAATTATGGATATTGTACCTACTTCAGGTCCTGAACCGATTTATAATCTAGATCTTACTGATAAAAAGCATGGGCTTTTGGTGGTTAATTCACGGAAAGAGCTTTTGGATATCTTTGAAAATAGTGAAACTTCATTTACAGAAAAGGTTGCCCAATTTATGGGCTTTTTAGAAAAATATTGCCAATCAGACTTACTAAATCTTAGGGAGATAATTAATAGCGCTGATAGAAAAGGTCTTATTAGTGAGTTAAGAGAGTGTGGGGGGTGGAAGGTTCTTAAGGCGAGCAAAAGGGAACTCATGGCTAGTGGGGATCCCTCCTTGGAGAAACTTCGTGGAGAAGTGGTGGGAATGGTTGTAACTCTTTGTATGTCAGTAATAAAAGCTATTGGATTTGATCCTCCAGGCGATCATTTGGCAACGGGTACACCGGGATGGGACTCTGATATTGACACTGTATATTTGGCGCCAGATGGAATGCCTCAGAATATAAGAGTTCTTGAAAAGGTGATGTTTGATGCAATTTTCTATGGAGCTTTGGGAGGGCCGCCTGGGACCCTATTTGATACGGAGAGTTATTTAGCTCACGCAGCTAGGACGTTTCAAACAGAAAAGCAGATTGTTACAGGAGATGGTTACGCAGAGTATGCATTCTTGGAATTAAATGCAGCTTCTTTTCAATTTATTATGCAATATGGTTCTCCAGATAATCCTAAATGGCAGGCATTCAAAGAGGCTCAGATTAGATCGGTTAGTCCTTCTCTTGGACTTGCATTATCACAATCTTTTACTGCAGTTGAATGCGTTCAAAGATCTATTTTGAATGGGATTAAACTCCAGATTATTAAAGATAAAGGACACGCTATTCCCGATGAGCAAGGTGATATTGATGATCTCGTAGCTCAAATTAAGTCGGAGCATAGCGAGGCGGAGTCATTAGCGATCATGAATTTTAAAACAGGGAGTCTTCTTTCGATCGGAAATCAGATGCAAAAGAGCCTAGATGAGATAAGTAGCTTGGATGGGCTTTTAAGTCAGCCTTATATATCTTCTAAGGCTACTGATTTATATATGAGGCAAAGAGAATTATGTCATTTACGTATTGCAACGCTTTCCATATTAAGAGACCGATTTTTTGATGAAGGATATAATTCTCAAGGTGCTTTTACAAAAATTTGTTTTACCTCTGGTGGGCAGATACACCAAAGAGGTATTGAAAAATTTCAAAAGACCCTAGTAAAAGCGCGGAGAACCGATACTCCTGTTCATCACTTAATTGCAAAGGGAGAGGGGTTTGTTTTGGGGAAGGCGCAAAAGGTAAAAAGTAGCACATTGCATGATATGATCTCAACGCTAGAAAATTTAGCGATGTATAAAGGGCATTTTGCACATGCAGCGGGAGAGAGAGGTCATGGAGAGGTCTATGACGAACTAACTGGTCATAGCCAAGCGCTCATTTCTCAATCAAAATATAGCGAGCGGGTCTTAAGCGGCGCTCTTTTAGTATTAGAAAAAGTGGAAGCTCAAATATCTAAAATTGAAGGGGAGTTTACTTCGGATATTTTGGAACTCAAAAGGCAAGTCAAAACAATCAAAGATCAGCTTGAGAGTGTATACTTTAAAGCAATGGAACTTGAAAAAGTAAAAAGGAAGACTCAACTTAACTTCACTTCTTCCAAGTACTTGCTTATGAAAGAATTAGGCGACTTGCTTTCGGAGGAAGGTCTTAAGCAATTGGAAGAAAAGGTAGAGCTTCTTCTTAAAAAGTCTGAGAGAGGTGGTAACTATGGCGCTCTTCGATATGAGGAATCAATTTTGCCAGAGGACTTATATCAAGGCCTTATGGGTAGCGCAGTTGCTCTAGGGATTATTGATGTAAATCACATTGATAGCGATGGACTACCCATGTCAAATAAACCAAAAGTCGATGAGATATTAAAAGCTAGAGCGGGTCTTTATGGCGGAAAAGATGGTGCTATAGCATATTACGGTCAAATGGAAGAATTAACTCTAGAGGGACTTGGATTGGATAGTTTGGCTAAGATCGAAATATTCAATGAGGAGGTGGAGAATTTAACAATGAAAATATATGATTTATCAATTGAAATGGGCGCGCTTCAAAAGCCAAGCTGTGGAGTGAGTTCCAGTATATCGATCATGAATTTATGGCAGAAAGTCAATCTAGTTAATGAACCATCTTTATAGGATATTTTATGTCATTTTTTTTGCCACAATTAGATAGTAATAGGCTCGTCATAAAAGGCTCTGATGTTACAACAGAAAGCCTCGGACTTGGTATTGATAATCTTAGTGAAGAGCAATGTGCTAAAGTTCAGGAATTAGTCTTTGATAGAGCTTTATTATTAAAGAAACTTCCTAATTTAGAAAGGTTTTCAAATCTCACGTCACTTCGTCTAGATTGTTGTAATGAATTAAAAAGTCTGGAGGGTATCGGCTCTCTTTCTTTAAAAAATGTTTCAGCGATAAATTGCATGCAACTCGAAAATATTGATGATTTAAGCGGGATGCCTTTAGAAACACTGGATTTAACTAATAGTATTAATTTGAAAACACTGCGTGTCCTCAGCTGTTTTAAAAAAACCCTTACTAATCTTTCTTTGGAAGGAATAGTAAGATTGCAAAATGATAGTAGTTTGAAAGAACTAGTAAACTTGAAATATTTAAATATTAAGGGTACAACGCTTGCAAGTACTTTTGCAGCGCATCCACATAGTCTGCCTATCGCTACTCTAAAATTATCTTATTAATTCGTAATTTTCTCATGATAGATAATTTGGTCTTTTTTGTTTTAATCTTATAAATATGTTGCTATAATACACTTATGGAAGTTTTGACCATAAGACCTTTTGGTGTAACCCACGCACCTTTTTTGAATATTCAAAACGTCAAAACTTTTTTTGACCACACGGATATTGAAGCGGATTTATCTCAATTAGACTCTTTAAGAGAAGCTGTTCAAAATCTGCCTATAACTTATGGGTCTTTGCCCGTGCCAACTATTCAAGTTCAATGGTCCTCTCAGGAGAGCAGATACCGCATTATCGTTTCTTTTAAAAGAGGTTTATCACAAGTTCATTCAATTTCAGGTGCAATTCGAAAAATGCCAGATCGAGATGAATCGCCCCTATTAAAAAAATTAGATTCATTAGCTTTTTCGTTTGGCGCTACGACGTTACGGATAATAAAAGAAGTGTATGAAACTTCTTTTCCAATCCATCTTGCATCCAGAGTCACTTGGATAAAAGAAATTGTAGAAAACCCTGTTATGATGGGAGCTTCGCCCAGTTTCTTTGGTAGATACTTTGACTACGGATTGGAAGAATGCGTAAAAAAATTCCAAGAACAATTTAAAATTTTAATTAACGCCCCTAGAAGGTTAAATCGAAACCGTGTTGTAATTTGCTCGACTATCATAAAAGGGGGGCACGAAGCTTTAGCAAAAACTTTAAAAAAGATTTTAGAGAGTAGAAATTTTGAAGTTTTACTCATTTATCCAGATGAGCCAGAGATTGATTCATTTGAGGATATTGGCATCACATATAAAGGAAAAAAAATAACAAAAGCGTTTGTCAGAAACGAGTTAACTGTTGGAAATGCTGATCCGATAGCAAATTCAGTTTTTGCACAAACAGATGCATATCTGGAACGCTTCTACCCTGGAGTATATTGGGAAGACACTCTCCAAAAAATTTTTGAATTTGCCCCTGCCATAATTTTTTCAACAGCACCTCAGTTATATAATCAACTTCTTTGCATCTCATTTTTTCTTGGTATACCTCTAAACATCTTTCTTTCAGATTATAAAATACCAACTTTTTTCAAAGACTTAAAAGGCACCGGAATGGATTTGAAAATTTTTGTGCCAACAGACGATCCTACTAAACTCCCCATTGAAATACTTAGTGATTCAGATCGATTTCATCCCTTTGAAAGTCCTCTGAACAAATTTAGTATCGATGAGCTACATCCAATCGGAAATTTTGCAGATCCTCTTTATTTCCGTTCATTTTCAGATTCAGAGAGAATAGAAATAAAAGCGAGATATTCTATTGGAGCAGAAGAAAAGGTTATCTTAGTAACTTTTGGAAGTGTTCCAAATAAAGATACTTTAGAATCTGTTTGTCAAAATCTTGCTAAATCTTCAGTGCAATCTTCGATAGGAACACCTTATAAAGTTATTGTGGTATGTGGTCCTAATGAGGATCTTATTGAAATTGTTCAAAGTGTATCTCCTGAATTTATTGTTTTTCCGATTGTCCCACAGGAAGTGATGGCTGATTTTTTCGCTATTGCGGACTCAATTATTGGTAAACCGGGAGGTGGCGTAACTGCGCAAATTGAAGCTTCTGGGGCTGACCTTATAGGATATGCAATGTATAAGTGGGAAATCCCTAATATGTACTATTTAGTTCAAAAAGGCCTTGGCAGTATTGTTTCAGTAATCGGTGGTGATGAAGATTTGCCAGCGCTAATTACGGCTTCATTTCAGAGAACTGAAGAAAGACGGAGAGGAGGGTACGCACGTCCTTTACAACTTTCGGATCATATCGACGAAGTTTTGCGAGTTACATTGCCGCAATCTGAAGAACCTCTAACTGTTAGAGATCCATCAGAGATTGCTTCAATGCGAGTTGAATCTCAGGCGGTTCATAGAAATGAACCTTCAGCTCATCAAGAAAGCTTAAAGCCATCACGAAGTGATTTTGTTAGTTATTTCATAAGAAAAATCGCAAGAATTATACCTGATTTTATAGGGAATTTATTAGCAAAATTAATTCATTATTTCAAATAACAATAGTAAAAATATCGTTTTTAATATAACTTATTTCCAAAAAAATTTTGGAGTGGTTATGTTTGTTTCTTCCGGTGCTGGTGCTAGTAAAGATTTATCGATACATGCTCTTCCTCTGCCACTTCGACCTATTGCAGCTATTTTTGGATTGCTCACACTTGAAAAGGAGAGGTCTGGAGATTTTCTTGTTAAAATGATAAAAAAAACTGTAACGCACTTTAAATGTAGGGGTGATCATGTTCCCTCTTCGGAAATTGCCTTTTTTTTGAAATCTATAGAAGAAAAAATGTGTGGTGGAGTGGTATCTGATCGCTTATGGACATATTTTCTTGATGAGCAACCATTTAAAGAGGCTCTTCGTTCCTATGATCAAATGAGTAGATTAATTGCAGGTAGTATTCAAGTAAAATTCACTAATATCATTAATGAATTATTGGTGATTGTTGATGAAAAAAAATTTAGAGGCGCTAATGAGACTTTGACTGGGATTTCTCGATTTATAGCAATTGAACATTTAGCAGTATTCGCAGAGCTTGTAGAAATGGGACTCGATCCACGATATGGGGAAATTTTCGAGAGTGCTGTGGATTTAAAGCTAGACGGAAGAGATAATATAAATAGAATTAGGATGTATGGAAAAGCATTATTGGGGATTGCTTATCAAATTGAAGTGCTTTTAGACAGAGTATTTAACGCAACCTCACTATTGCATCCACTCAATGAGCCCATTTGTGCGAAAATATTAATGCTTTCAACCGAAACAGTTGTTGTACGCAATCCAAAATCATCTGCAGCAAAAAAGTTGGCTGCGAAAAGAAATGAAAGACTTGCTTCTGAAGAAATAGAACTTGCTAGAGAGGCAGGAAATATTCCAGGGAAAAAATCTGCATTGGCAGATTTAGAGTCAGCTCGAAAGTTAGCAGCACAAATGGTTGGAGTTGAAAATGCAGCTAGATATTTTGATCTGTTGCTAGATTTGCGAGATCTAGTAAAAACAATTATCTTGTCAGACGAGGTAATTTTTAATAATTTAGAAATGAAGTGTAGGTCTGAATTAAAAAGAGAATTATCATCTTCTGCTAAATCCGATTTGCCGTTGCCAGTATCAGATACAGTTGAAGTGACTTGTAAAGAAGAAGGGGATGAGGAGTGTAGGGCTACAGTAGTTAAAGTTAAAGAGATCTCACGCGTTGCATTCCTAAGTGGTTTGGTAAGAGAGATTAGAATGAGTAAAGGGGTAGAAGAATCTTATATAAATGCTAAAGCTCATTTGGAAAACCTAACTTGCTTATTGGAAAATTTAAAAGTAACGATAAGACCTCTTGATTTATTTACAATAATTACTCAAGTAACACAAGTTATGGAGCAAATGCTTATTACTGTGACAAGACATTCTTTAAAGGATGATGATATAAGAACTCACAGCTTTGCCTATTTGCTTGTGCGTAATAAAAGCCCATCAATATCAATTGAGGACCGAGAGCTTCTCTTAGAGCTTGATTTAGTCGAATTTGCTTCACGTCAGATGCAAAATTTTTCAAAGCTACATTTTGTAAAATATTTAAGAGCATTTGAGTTGCTTAATGAATGTGTTAAGCAATTTTTAGATCCAGATAGTGGTGATAGGGAGACATTAAAAAATGGCGTCCTAGATTTTGTTAAAACATATATCTCGCTTTTTAATAGACTTCATAGACCTCTTGGCGATAGTAGAACAGTTGATATTCGGATAATAGATGGTTTTTTTAGTTCGTTTTCTTCTGCAAGAGGATTAAGTGGAGGCGCCAGTGCCAGTGCAGGTGCAGGTGCAGGTCCAAGCGCAACTGGAGGGGCAGGTTTTGCGTTAGGTGAGCTAGAGATGTATGAAGATTTTTTTACTCCAATTAATGAAGATCTTGGTGCAAGGCCACCCTCTCCATTTTTAACAAATTTATTTGTACAGATAGGTCTTCTTAAAATTGAATTGAGCAGATTTGATCCCAAGTTAATGAATTTTAGGTTAGCTCGCGGGACAGTTCTCTGCTATCAATTTCTTGAAAACGTATGTGCCTATATATTAAATGATTCAAAGATTGCTAGATATAACCATGATTTTAAACGAATGCCATTACCTGAAATGGGATTGACAGAGGAGGATTGGGCATTTTTAGAGTTAGGTAAGCAAGGGATGGGTGAAGCTCGTTATAAAGAGTTTCGTCGTGAGGGAGGGGCACTTACATCTGCAGATAAGGGAGCCAGTAGAGCTAGAGGGGGTGGGGCCAGTGCTTCAGGCAAGGCGTTAGGGGAAAGTGGTGTGGTCCGATCAAAAGCCGCAAGGATCGCTGAAGACAAGTTATTAGAAGTTTATACATTGACTCGGCAAATTGCTGTGAAAATGCTTAGAGCATCTGTAGGAGGAGCAGGAGGAGCAGGAGGAGCGGGGAGAGAACCGGGATCTTAGGAATTGCGTTTAACGTATTATGCCTAAGAGGTCATTGACTCTAAATGAGTGAGAAGATACAATTTTAGGACTATAAAATTGATATTTAGTCAGGTTTGGCTTTTTGAGGTATAAATGAAGATTTCTGAAGAGGGTTTTATCCTTGCTGGCCTTACAGCTATAAACTTAGCCTCTGCATTCATCGAGAAAAAGCGGTTAAGCTCTTTAAAATTTGAATCATTAGGGCAAAACGAGATCATAAAGACGATTAATCTCTATGCTCAAATTATGCCAGGCTTTTTAATTTATGTGGTAGGACCGATTTTTTCCATACCTTTATTTATAAATATATTAGGATCGGATCTCCGTGCATGCATAGCATTTTCAGCTTCACTAACTGTCTCCGGAGCGCTTCTTTATGCAACATATAAAATTGCTCAGTTTATAAGCGATAAATTAAAGCCTGCACCCATTGGAAATAGCCCAAATATAAAGTGGGAAGATTCTCGTGATAAAAAATTTCAAACGTTCAGCTCGCTTGCTTTGACAATAGGCTGTGTTGCAATTGCAATTATTTTTTCATCTCCAGCTTTTGCAATTAATTCAGCAATATCAGCTTATGGCTTTTTGGCTAGCTCCAAACGAAGAGAGTTACAAATTCATCGTGAACACCAATTTCATGTAGTATCCGAAGACAGAAGTATCGTAATTAATGGATGTACAGTAAATTGCTATTTAGCATGCATTCCCGTTAGAAATGCACCGAATGATGGTTGTGGAATTTGTCATACTGTTTCTCCTCTAAATGATCCACTTATCAAGCTCTGCAATATTGAAGACCATGCTTTTCACGCAAGCTGCGTTGCGGTTTGGTTAGATACTACCTTGCCCAACTTATTTGGGAGAGCAGATTTTCTAAGGGATTATTATGTAAATCATAACTCAAATGGTAGTACTACAGTTATACCTTATTATAAGATTCAGATACCAAAAGATAACAATAAAATGTACTGCTGCTATTGCACAACACCCTCGATTGCAATTACACAGACAGTGGAAGTAGATGCAACCTATAATGGACGAAATGAAAGGATCGGAGGAACTCTTGTCTTTACTTAAGTAACATAAGAAATTAATTTATTAAATATAGTTTAAGCTGTTATGAATAAATAATGGCTTTTGGAAAACGATTTTACGTTTTTGCACTAATAATTTTTGTACATTTGGTGGCTGCTCCTCCTATCGCAGATAAAACCTGGGTTGCAGTAAGTCCTAATAATAATATGAATCTTGGTGCTAATTGGTATGAGTCAGGAGTTCCGACAGGTGCCGTACGTGTTATTTTTGATAGTTCTCGTGTGAACGTTGATCTAAGTCCTACGCAATCAAATGATAATTTTTCGGTCTGTTCCATTAATTTTCCAAATAGTGCATCGGTATTTGCATTTCATTTTAATAATTGTAGTGTCGAACTGAACGGACTTGGTATTACTGGATTACAAACAAATGCCTCAATTCAGGCAACCAACACAAATAATACGAATATCCTAGGAAATCAATTCTCATTTAACAGAGGTGCTGCTTCATCGTCTGGTAGTTCTGTTCTAAATATAACTAATACAGGATCCCAATTATCAAATAGTTCAGATGTTATTCTTGGTAATATGGGGAATCAATTCTTTGTAACCGGTCCTTTTTCTATGTCAAATGGAGGATCTCTTACTTTAACAAATACAGGAAGTGACAGTTCTCATAGTACTGGTAACAATCAAATTTCTTATTTGACTGAATATCAAGCGCAGTTTAATTCAACGAATGCGGTTGAAGATAATGTGACTATTTCACTTTCTAACACAGGTACATATAGTGGTAGCAATAGTTTAAATGGTAATATTGTCGGAGTTATACTGAATGGTCAGTATAAAAATGCAGGTGCATTTTCTTCGCGTAATACATGTGATTTTTCTGCAATAAATAGTGGAGTAAATAGTGGGTCATCTCAAGGTGGTAGTTCTATTGGGTTGATTGGATCTTCGCAAATGAGTTTTGGTAGTACATGTAGTTTGGGTAATTCTAATGCAATTGTAGTCTCAAATACCGGGGAAAATAGTGGAAGCAGTGGAAGCAGTGACAGTAATATACTGAATATAGGGGATGTTTACGAGCATCAGTTATATGTAGATGGACAATTTTCTGCTGGTGATGATCTTAGCTTGACTGCAACAAATATCGGCATCGATAGTGGAAGCGGTAATGGACAGACATACGTGGGGTGCATTTCAAATATTAATATTGGTGAAGGCCACCAAGTAAAGTTTAATAATTCTTGCTCTGTTGGCAAGAATGCTGAATTTTACATTGAAAATAGAGGAACATGTAGTGGAAATAAAACAGGAAATCTTACGAATGTAGGGGTAATAAATGCTAATCAGATCATATTTAATGGGGAATTTCAGGCGGCTGACTTTTTAAATTTATCGTTATTAAATAGTGGTACGGATAGCAGTCATTCTATTACGACAAATACTACAGGAAATGTACAAGGTCAGCTTAAATTTGGCACGTCAGCTGTTATACAAGATCATGCAACCATTACTATAAACAATCAGGGGAATTTTAGTGGCGAGACTGGGGTTGCAAGTTACGTGGCTTCTGTAGGCATTCCGCAATTTCAAGCTATAAATGCCTTTTCAGCTGGCAATTCATTTTATTTACAAGTTGAAAATATAGGGGAAGACAGCGGGACTGGCGCAGGGGATAATTTCATTGGTTCTATAGGAAGCGATCAAGTTAATTTTGAGGACTCTTGTACTTTAGGAGACGATGCGAGTATCATCATTTCTAATACAGGAACCAATAGTAATGAAAGCGCAAATAACAAAATAGGTTATGTCAATGATAACCAGTTCGAAGTAGGTGGAAATTTCACCTGCGGAACTAATTTATACATGTCTATTACCAACACGGCGACAAATACAGGTAATGAAACAAATTATATTGGGTATGTGGGAGGTTCTCAGGCATTATTTAATGGTACAGTGACTTTAGGTGATGGATCTGTTATTTCTACAACAAATCATGGGACTGTAGAAGCTGTGCAACTTTCTTTCAATCAAGGGTTTTCTGTTTCAAGTGGTAAAGTAACAATACAAGTAATCAATGAGGGGACCCGAATTTCTGACATAGGTCTTTTTATGCAAGGTGCAAATTCAGGTGGTAATGCAAATATCGTGTTAGAAAATGCAAGACTTGATATTAATACAACTCCTGGCCCTTTTACAATTGGGGAACTCAATGGTGATGCTTCAAGTATTGTCAAATCCTCTCCACCTCTAATTATTGATACGGATTCTTCTACAAATGGCATTTATTTAGGCGTTATTCAAAATTATCCAAGCATTGCTTCTTCATTAATCAAAGCGGGGCCTGGTATGCAGACCTTATCAGGTGTAAATACTTATACGGGTTTGACTTCTATTCAAGAAGGGATTTTATCGATAACCGGATCAATTGCGGGAGATCTTACAGTCAGTTCGGGAGGAAGTCTAAAGGGATCCGGAACAATTGATGGGACGACTATTATTGAAGATGGAGCTACACTTTCTCCTGGCAATTCAATTGGAACCATTCATCTCGGTAGCCTTCTTTTAAATTCCGGTTCAACAACTGCTATTGAAATAGATCCTAATGCATCCTCTAAAGTTCAAGTAATAGGAAGCGCTTTAGTTGATGGTGCATTACAAGTTATACAAGATCAAGGGGTGTATCCACGAAAGGGAAGTTACCAGATTTTAACATCAAGTTCATTGGGTGGCGCCTTTTCATCTCTTAATACAATCCCTGGATTTACCTTCAATTTAGCTTACCTTGAAAACGATATTTATTTAAATTACGTTTTAAATTTACCTACTGCGGGACTTTATGGAAATCTTCTGATTGTAGCAAATTATTTAAATGCAGAAGCTCCAGCATCGAGTGAATTTATGTCTTTAGCAGCTCTTTCTGGAAATGAATTGAAACAGGCATTAAAAAGTGTATCGCCCTCTCGAAATGCATTCGGTCCATTTGTTACACAGCAAACTCTGTTTACAATATCAGATTTACTAAGTAATCACTTGAGTACCAAGCGATTTCTCGGTCAAAGTAATCCCTCTTCATTTTCCCCAAAAATAGCTAGACTTGTTGCAGATGCTTCAAATCAATGTTTGCCAACTGATGTAAATGGAGAAGGTTCCCTTCCTTATGAAGTGTGGGTAAGTGGATTTGTTGAATTTGCACATCAAGATGCGAAGAATCACAATCCCTCTTTTAATTTTATATCTGAAGGAGCTCTCATTGCTTTTGATTACAGTAAATTCTGTGATAAAATCATCGGTGGAGGCATTGGCTATGCTCATTCTCAAGTATATGATAGTTCACATATGGGAAAATCGCAAATTCCTTACTACTTTGCAACACTCTATGGAAGTTTTCTGATAAATCGTTTTTATATTGAGCCAGGGTTTTTAGTAGCTTTTCATCAAATCCAGAGCAAGCGCAATATTTCGTATCCGGGAGTGAATGTTACAGCAAAAGGAAAAATGAACGGCTGGCAAATTGATCCCCACTTAAGCATTGGTTATGATATAGATACATCCTGGAGTGGCATAGAACCATTCGCAGCTCTTGATTGGGTAGTCAATTGGGAAGGCGATTTAAATGAACACGGTGCTAGCGCTTTAGATATGAGGCAAAACGCGCACACATCTTCGATGCTACAATCAGAAATAGGCATAAGATTATTCCAATCGATTTCTAGGACCTCTGGCCGCTATGGTATTAAAGAAGAGGCAAGCTATATTAATCGAGCGCCATTTGGTACGGGAAGCGTAACAGCCGCAATTGTAGGATCCCCCTCCTTTATGACCTTGCAATCACTTACAAACGTTCAAAACCTAGGCTCCATTACCATCGAGCTATTTGCAGAAGTTGGTAAAAACAAAAATATCGTTATCAACTTAGGCTACGAAGGCGAGTTTAGTGCAAGCTACATATCCAATGAAGTCCTATTAAGAATAGCCAAACAATTCTAGAATTAAGCACGATTAAAGTTGAAGTTGATAGCAATCGAATTTTGGCAGTGCAATATAAGTTAGGCTAAAAGGTTCTATTGAGAAATTTTAAAATTAAAGCCGGTTACGGTTACGCAGGCGGTTACGGGAATGGCTGCTGTTTCACGCAGTTGATCAAATAATAATCATGTTTGGGCGCCCGCGCGAGAGCAGCGGTCCTTTTGGATTCCTGCATCGTAGAATGCGGTCTCGAGAGTCGTAACCGTATCCGCCTCCGTAACCGTAACCGGGTTTATCTTAAAAATTATATAAGCAGCGCGTGATTCAAAAATAGGGAATTATTAATTGTTTAATTTTATAGCCTAACTTTTATTATACTGCCCAAATTTTGGCAGTTATTTGTCACCGCCTGTGCCATGTCCCGCTCCACAACAAGAAGTATCATCAGAAGTGTGCGCTTCCTCTGCAGTTGTTTCTAGTCGTCTCAAAAGTGAAGTAATTTGTTCCTCTAGCGCGGCCTCAGTTAGAGGAAGAGATCGTTTTGAAGCAAGACGAAGGAGTTCAGCATAATGCTTTGGAGCAATGTTGTCCCAATTGAGTGTCGAAGTGTCCATCGGATCTGTCATCAGCTTTTCTATTGCAAATAGGCAGGGTATTATAAAATCACTTGTTTTTGCATCTTTAAAAAGAAGGGAAATTTGAAGCAGCTTGGTGATTTGATCGGCAGTGATTTCCAAGTTTTTTAAAAAAAATGCATTAATCAGATCGACTATGTAGTCGCACAGGCTGTTTATTTCTAAATATTTAGAAAGTATTAGTGACTCTGTGAGAATCTCAATATTACTACTGAATTCAGGTTCAATATTTCCTAAATAAATAAAGTGTTGTAAATTCTGAAGAACTATGGCGCTACAGGAAAGTTTAATTTTTTTTTCTTTAGATTCTAAAAAGCCACTTTCAAGAGCAGTTTTAAAATAGGAAGAATGAGAATTTATAAAACTCAAATGAAAGTGAAAGATAACCCCTTCTTTGCTTTCTAAGGAAGAGTCGGTTCCAGAATTTATTTTCGCTAAATCATAGTGACGCGCGCTATTACCATCCGCAAGTTTTAATTCATAATATGTTGGTCTCAGCGTTTTTGATGGATATAAGTAAGGATTGCCTGGCTTCCAATACAAATCCATTACTCTTGATCGGTCGACAGGAAATACTCCCGCCAGTACAGCACTTTCTGTTTTGTCCAGAGATTTAGATAGTTCAGAAGTGATCTCGGCCCTTTTTAGTAATTCAAAAATCAGGCCAAGTTGAGTCCCCGTTAAGCCCCCACGAACGGTGCATTCGACGTAGTAAAGATCTTTTTTCGTTGCTGCCACGCGACAAACGCTTAAAATGTCTCTGCAAATGCCTTCGATTCTCTTTATAACAGTCGGAGTATATCCTTCACATTCATCACGTAATGGAGGCTTTATTTCAGTTGAAACAATCTGTCTAATTTTAAGTTCAGCATCCCTATCAATAAAAACCAGTTCCTGAAGTAGGGGGGTAGAAGTCGTTTGACTAGTCATTTATATTCTCACAAATTTTTTTTGAAATGATAATAACGATTCGGTTTAATAAAAAACAATATATATAGTCCTTTAAATTTGCTTCGATAGGTTTATCTGTCAGATACATCTTTTTCTTTGCAGCTATCTGCATCGGATCTGTAAAAACAGAGTCCTGCTTCGATAACGCTAACGCTTCTGCAAATAAAAAGTGTCTCCTCCGCAAAACCTATCAATTCAAAATTAAAGAACTATACTCGTGACATTTCAAAGCACCAGATTTTTCTAAGAAGAATCATTTTAGTTTGATTAGGCATAACCGATCGCGAATGACGGCCCTGTTTGAAGACAGGCCCGATTGAGCGAAATCTAAATAAAA
>JACCDG010276456.1_pt1 | contig 15076 bp, 14 predicted proteins | sample 7442471 | NCBI WGS metagenome assembly JACCDG01 (sample SAMN15323444, study PRJNA562643) | freshwater metagenome | isolation source: river surface water | place: USA:Blue River Watershed | collected 2017-08-17
AAATTTCTAAGTTTCACTTCACAAAAATTTTTTAAAATGTTCAGGGCGCCTTTTCTATCAGTTGGATACCAGAAATCTTTTCCCTCCCCTGGGTGATTTTTAAAAAATGTATCAACAAGCTCTGTCACTTCAGGTGATTTATTTTTAAATTTTAAAATATCGGGAGTTTTTAGATTTTTGGGAATCTTTTTTCGATTCTCCTCATCAAAACTCCATTTCCCTCCAATGGGTTTTAAGTCCTTATCCACCAAAATATTTAACTTTTTTCTCTGCCTTTGATAAAAGGTAGACATAAAAGGCTTTTTTACTTTTGAAAGATAATCGGAAAAATCTTCCCTGGAAGTTAAAAACATCGGGCTTTTTAGCACTTCTAATTTCAGCTTATTTTTTTTACAAAAATCAAAAACTCTCTCTTCGAAAAACTTATCCTCTATTTCATAACAAATTATTTTTTTTATTTTTTTCTGCAATACGGTCGATCTTAATTTTTGTTCAAAAGTAAGATCGATATCTTTTTTGTTTAAGTCATAATATTTGAATTTATAACCCTTTATTTCTAGTTCTTTTTTAAACTCTCGCATAGCGCTTAAAAAAAGAATGATTTTCTTTTTATGATACCTAAAATGAGTACAAAGACCTTTATCTTCGGCCATAAAAAAAAGATGATTTTTAAAATTTTTAAAGTAAGACTCCGGAAATAATTGGTTTCCTAAAACCAAAACCAAAGCATCACTCATTTTCGACCAGCACCTTTTTTCTTTTTTCCAATCTTATTCTTGCATCAATGGTATCAGCGCTATCAACGGCCTGGTCCCAGGCCGAATAAATTTGTTTCTTGGTGTGTGCCCTTAGATCTCCCACAACAAAAAGATTGGGAACGGAAGTCTCTCCCTTATTATTGGTTAAAACAAAACCTCTTTCATCAAGAGCAGCGCCTAATTCCTTGGCCAAATGATTATGAATAATCATTCCTAGGGAGATAAAAGAAATTTGAGATTTTACAAAGGTGCCATCCTTTAAGATCATCCCCTCAAGTTCCAATCCATCTCCCTTAAGCTCTACTATTTCCTGCTCATAAATTTTAATTTTATATAATTTAATAAGGTCCCAAACCTCTTCCTCAAATTTTGGAGATTCCCCATGGGTAAGTATATTCATGGAGGGATTTTGATATCGTTCGTAAAGCATAATGGCCACCCAGGCGGCACTATTATTGTGACCTATAACCGAGGTGTCTTTACCCAGAGTATGGTGTCCATCACAGCGCAGACAATAATCCATTTGAGAATTATTGGCATAGGGAAGGACGCTGGAAATTGATCCATTGATATGGGGCTGGATATCCATCACGCCAGTGGCCAGAACCAAAAATTGGCAAAGGTAATGTTCTTTGTGATCATCCTCAATCAAAAAAAGTCCATCTTCTCTTTTTTTTAGGGAGATTACGCCCCGATTTTTTTTAAAAAAGAAATTTTTCTCAAAAGGTGAATTTAAAATCCATTCGATGGTCTCTTTATTTGGATCGCTAATTCCCTTTTTAAAATGAAAATGGCCGGGGATATTTTCGACTTTAGAAACCCAAAATGCCCTCGATTTTTTCTTATCTTTTGGGGTTCCAGGGAAAAAAAGACATTTTTGGTTGTTTAAAATGGTTCGTAAAAGTGCCATCACACCACCTGAGCCTCCCCCTATTACTGCGACGGGATATACAGGTTCGGTGATCATGGTTCTTTGGGACCAGATTCGCCGGGGTTATTGTCCCCAACTAGATTTCTAATTCTTACTTTTTCTATAAAATAATTTTCAACTTTATAAATTTCAAAGATATGGTTTTTATAAACCACTATTTGTCCTTTTTTAGGGAAGTTATTTCCTATCATTTCAAGTAAAAAACCTGCCAAGGTGGAATAATTAGGGCTTGGGGGAAGTTCTATATCATATTCACTATTAAGGTCTCTAATAGATAAGCTTCCATGAACCATAGTCCCCTTTTGGCCTTTTTCAAGGGCGATATCTTCTTCATCCACATCATATTCATCGTGAATTTCTCCAAGAATTTCTTCGATGATATCCTCAATGGTAATAACTCCAACGACTAATCCCGATTCATCTTTAACCAAGGCCAGGTGGAGTTTTTTTCTGTTCATGGATTCAAAAACCATTTGGATTTTCATATTCTCATAAACAAAAAACGGGCTCTTAACAATATTTCTGGTCTTAAAATTATCCGTCTGAGTTTCGGCCAGGGTGAGAACATCTTTGGTATGTAAAAAACCAATACAATTATCTAAATTTTCCTCACAAACGGGAAATCTAGAATGCACATTTAATTTCAAATAATCTAAAAGTTCACCATAGCTCCAATCGGCATGAACAAATTTAATTTCTTGCCTTGGAATCATAATGTCTTTTACCTTGATGGTAGGAAACTCTAAAATATTTGAGAGCATATCCAGTTGTCTAGCATCGATGCTTTTTTCCCTGCCTGCTTTAGAAACCATATACTCCAAATCTCTTTTAGTAATAAGCTTGGTTCTAATTATTGCACTTTCGCCCAAAAGCTTTTTGGTCACATAGGCCATCAGGTGAACTATGGGAAAAAGGGTATAGTAATTTACTTGCAAAAATCTTATGGCAGGGATGGAGATTTTCTCTGCGTTGGCCATCCCAAATGTTTTTGGAATTATTTCCCCAAAAAGTAAAATTGCTATAGTGGATATCCCAACTGCGATTCCCAACTGTTGGGAACCAAAATATCTAGTGGTCACTACTGTGACCATGGTGGAAAGGATAATATTAACGATATTGTTTCCCACTAAAATGGTGGTGAGTAATTCGCTAGGCTTATCGATCATAAATTTCATGGTTTTGGCCGCTGGCCCACCATCATCTATAATTCTTTTGGCACGCTCCACTCCTACGGAGAGAAGAACTGATTCTGATCCAGAATAAAATCCAGAAGCAACCAAGCAAACAGCTATTATTGCTACCTCCGAACTATTTATTTCATGCATATTTATTTTCCAAGGAATTTTAAGAACTCTATTAATTTTGGAGGCATAATTTCTAAAATTATCTAATAAAAAAGTAGAAATTGTCTAGTTGGTCAGTGAGTTAAGGGTTTTCCTTTAAAATCGTGATCTGAATAGACAATCCGGTCATTCATTTCGTGATCAAAAGCCCTAATTTCCCCAATATTTAATACTTTTCTAAAAATGGTCTGGCATTTATAGCAGATTGCAATATTTCCTAATCGCTTAAAAAGAATAAAATCAAAAAGATAAAGCACAATAAAACTTATCCCGTAAGTCCAAATTGACAAAATTGCAGCGATGACAAAAAGAGCTACCCCAATCTTTCTATTAAAATCTTTTTGACTATAAAAATCCATGCGCTGGCATCTTGGACACACATGAAGCTTTCCTTCAAGGTCTTCTGGAGAAAAAGACACGGCAACCTGTTCCTGACAAACTTTACATTGGGCGCTTTTTAAAGACTCGTCAGGAGTTAAATGTATGGCCGACCCACAGCCTGGGCAAGTAAGCGTTACTTCCATCATAAATAAATTCCATATTTAAAATAAATATAATTAGAGATTAACTCACCAATTAAAACAAAAAAGGTCATAACATATAAAACCCCAGTGGCCGACTGGATAGATCTCATGGAGATAAGTCGGAAAGCAAAATAACTTAGAAGACCAATAATTAAATATCCCCAAAGCATTCTCATGGAAAAAATAATGACCAAAAAGGAGTTGGATAACTCTATAGTCTCCTTATTTCCCAAAAAGGCTAAAATCGAAAAAATAATTTTAAATACAATTAGAAACCATAAAAAATACATGGTTATTTTTAAAGGTTTTTCACTTAATTTCGGGGTCACCAAATACCAATGGCCCAAAATCATCGAAAAAGTAATAATCCCAAGAATAAGGGACGAGGAGAAGAAGAAAAGTTGGTCGGAAAACCTGGGTTCGTTCAAAAAAAACAAAATACTGATCAAGGCAATGCTTTGAATGGAATAATGAATCCACATTCCAACCGATTTATTATCTTGATGCTTAAGGCCTACGAAAAAAAAGGATCCCAAAGCAAGTAGGCCAATAAAAAAGTGCGTATTTAAAAAACCAAAATTCCCGGCATAAAAGACTAGGGCCACCAACAGGGATACCCCGCAAATAGTATTTAAAAGTCTAAAAAAACCTCCGCCAATATCCTTGGAATTAACAATGGGTGAAAACACAATCATCCCAAAAGTTAGGGAGAAGAGAAAAAATTGAGCGGTGTTTTTTAATGCCTCCATAAATTTTTCCAAGCCTCGTGATGGTGTTCCCCCATCAGATAATCCGCCACCTCATCGATCACCAAGTGATTAATGGGAGGAATTTTTCCCACTAGATACCCTGATTTACTCTTAAAATCTATCTTTTCCCAAATTCCTAAGTCCTTTGGTATTTGGAAAAAATGGCATAAAAATACATGTAAAATGATACTTTTTTCTTGATAGAAATAGGGATAGGTTTTGAAATTTAAGGGGTTTAGGGGAATTTTAAGCCCCACCTCTTCCCAAACTTCTCTTAATGCGGCTTCCTTGGCACTTTCACCCGCCTCAATTTTACCGCCAGGAAACTCCCAAAGACCATTTTCTAGCCTCTTTTGCATCCAAATACTAAACCCGCTTTCCCCTATTTCTTTTATAAAAAGGGTTATGGAAACCGGGACTACTTTATTCATAAATTTTAACATAACGTCTGAGAATTCTCCCTCCAAATCGGGCTTTTGTAAATGAGGGCCTAACCCGATTGGAGGGAGATGAATCAGACGCCCTTCGGCGAGAATTAATTTTAGCCTTTGTTTCGAAAATGAAAAATATTTCAATCTTTCTTGACGATAAATATATGAAAATCTACATTTTTTTGAAATGGAAAAATGGCGACAGGGAAACAAATTCCAACTTTGCTTAACAAAAAAACAAGAAATTATCCTCTTGAAATGGATAGGTTCCTGCCGTTTTATTTACAATGCAGGATTAGAGCATCGAATTTCCAACTACAACTCCCAATATCCAAAAAGCGTATTCTACAGCGAACAACAGGATGCACTCCCTGAAATAAAAAATGACCCGGGATTTTTTTGGCTTAAGGACATTCCCTCTCAATCATTGCAATTTTCCCTAAGAAACCTCGACAGCGCCTTTTCCAGATTTTTTAAGGGTCTGGGCAAGTTTCCGAAAAAAAAGAAAAAGGGAACCGGCGGAATCACCTTTCCCCAAGGGAATTTACTAGCGATTGCCAAAATTTCAAATAAAAAATCAGTGGTAAAAATCCCCAAGTTAGGAAATATCAAGTTTATCCATCACAGAAAAATGATGGGAAAAATTAAAAGTGCTAACATATCCCTCTGGGCGGGAAAATTTTTTATCTCCCTTCTGACGGAGGAGGAAAAAATTCTGCCTTTGAAGCCCCTTGAAATTGAAAGTGCTGTGGGGATCGATATGGGGATGGAAAAAAGCATTGCCCTCTCCAGCCAGAAATATTTTCATCTAAATGTTGAAAAAATAAGAGGGATTGAAAAGAGAATTAAAAAAATCCAAAGGAAAATGGCCAAACAGGAAAAGTTTTCAAAAAGATGGAGCTATTTTGTAAAAATAACTTCCAGGCTTCACCGTGAAATTGCCGATATCAGGCGTGATTTTCTTCACCAAAAATCCAGGGAACTTGCCGAAAACCAAAGCATAATTTGCCTGGAAGATTTGCGGGTGAAAAACATGACCAAATCAGCGAGCGGAACCCTTGAAATCCCGGGAAAAAATGTGGCGCAAAAGTCCGCCCTCAATCGGGGAATACTCCGCCAAGGCTGGGGAATATTTCGAACTATGCTGGAGTATAAGTGCAAAAAATTTGGCTCCACCTTGGAGGTGGTGAACCCAAAAAACACCTCCCGGAAATGCCGAATGTGCGGTTATACCAGCATAGAAAACCGAAAATCCCAGGAAAATTTTTTGTGCGTGGAGTGCGGACACAATGAAAATGCGGACATCCACGCAGCTATCAACATTTTGAGAATCGGACTAGATTCTCTGGGCCTGAAACGGACCCTGGAAGCCCACACTATAATTGCGCAAGCAATTTAGTGGTGGGAGTAGTCACACCGAGATCTTATTTCTAAAATAGATTCGGCCAAAAAGACCCCAAGGATTATAAAAGGGATATCACCAAATTTTGATATTAAAACCAAAACAATTCCGAAAACTAAAGGAGCGGAAGAGGAGATAATCTTAGCGGTTAGAAAGATTTTAAAATTTTTTCCCATTTTCTTAAAGATCAGGTCAAATAAATAAACTAACCGCAAAATGGAAAACCTATATTTCTTTGAATAAACCCTATCTACAACCCCAGGAGCATTAACCGTTACAGGCCAAAAATAGGCCAGGGTAAACCAAAGCTGATTAAACCAGGAAACTCCCACTCCCTTCAAAATGGCCCAGGCAAAAAGAAAGGGTAAAAAGACCAGGAGGTAATATCTAATTAAATCCTTTTTCAGATCCATTTTTATTTGGCAACACCTACTGCCCTAGTCTCCCTAAGTACGGTTACTTTAATAGTTCCAGGATAAGACATTTCTTCTTCGATTTTTTTGGCGATATCTCTTGAAAGAAGGACAGCCCCTTCATCGGATACTTTATCATTTTCAACAAAAACCCTTACTTCTCTTCCGCCGGATATAGCAAAAGATTTTGATACGCCTTCAAAACTATTCACAATACTTTCAATATCGGTAAGTCTTGATACATAGGACTCCACCATGGCTTTTCTAGCTCCCGGCCTTGCGCCTGATAAAGCATCAGAGGCAGCAACCAAATGGGCCAAAATAGTTTCAGGTTTTTCATCATCATGGTGGGCCCGAATAGCGTGGACAATTTCCGGAGACTCGCCATATTTTTTAGCAAAATCCGCTCCAATTACCGCATGAGATCCTTCAGCGGAAGCATCTATAACTTTTCCAATATCATGCAATAGAGCAGCTCTTCTGGCCTGCTTTACATTTAGTCCTAGCTCCTGCGCCATGGCCCCACAAATAAATGCCGCTTCCAAGGCATGCTGGTATTGATTTTGAGTGTAGGAAGTTCTCCAGTTTAGAGCCCCAACCAGTTTTAAGATTTCTGGGTGAATACCATGAACTCCAATTTCCATTTGGGCCTTCTGTCCAAAATCCAGTAAAACTTTATTCATTTCTGAACGGGATTTATCATGAAATTCTTCAATTTTTGCAGGATGGATTCTTCCGTCTGCTATTAATTTTTGAAGGGTCATTCGAGCGATTTCTTTTCTAACTACGTTAAAGGAGGAAACCACCACAATTTCTGGGGTGTCATCAATAATTAGATCAACACCACAAATTTGTTCAAAGGCACGGATGTTTCTTCCATCACGTCCTATCAAGCGCCCTTTAAGATCATCAGATGGAAGATCTACGGTTTTGATGGCCATTTCAGCCACGTATTCACCCGCAAATCGCTGAATAGCTATACCAATTATTCTCTTAGAGGTTTTTTCTGCGTCTTCCTTTGCTTCTTCTTCTAATCTTCGAAGATTTTTGGCAAATTCCACTCTGGCTTCATCTTCCATCATTTTCACCAAAGAGTTCTTCGCCTCTTCTTTGGTCATTTGAGCAACCTTGCTCATCTCCATGGAAACTTCTTCTTGTTTTTTCTTAAACTTTTCTGCTTCCTCAATGGTTTTGGACTTTAATAATTTGATTTCTTCTTCTTTTTTCTTTATCTCTGCGATTTCTCTTTGTTTTTCATCAATCTTTTGTTCTAAGACGGCCTCTTTTTTGGCCATTCCGATTTCCTGACTTTTTATATCGTTTTGTCTCTTATAAATTTCTTTTTCTAGAATTTCTCGTTCTTCTCGAGCAATATCTTTTGCCTCTTTTCTGGCATGATATTTTATTTCGTTAGCCTCTTTCTTGGCCTTTTCAATAATTTCGGCTTCCCTTTCTTTTACTTTTTGCGCTTCCGTTTTAGCCTTAACAATAAAAATTACAGCCACTAATGCAGCCCCGATCACAAAAGATAAAACTATTCCTATCAATAAACCTGCTTCCATTTAACACTCCTATAAAACTGGTATCGCCCTTTTTTCCGTCACAATAAAATCGACTTTTTCGTCATGGGGTCCTACCAAAATATCCGCTACTATCTGCGTTTCAAAACAAACACCAATTCTTAAACCTTTAAAGGAAGAAAGGTAGCGATCATAATGTCCCCCTCCTCTTCCTAACCTATAACCCTTTAAGTTAAAGGCAAGTCCAGGGATTATTAAAATCTCTGGAATTACTTTTTCTGTACCAGCCTTGGGCTCTTTAATGGAATACTCACCCAGTTCTTCTAACTCCCCAAAGGATGCAAGGTGAAAATCCATTTTCTCTTTTTCGATCCTAGGAAAAGCCAGTTTAGGAAGTGTTGCCAGTGCCGCAAACCAAGCCGGTTCTTTTTGGATGGGCGAAAAGCCTCCCAAACAAAAATCGCCTTTTCCACAACGTTCCAACAATTGGATCAAATTAAGAGAAAGCTCAAAACTTTTCTTTTCCATCTCTCCTTTAGTTTTTTGGGAAAGCAGATTCTTCATCGTCTTTCTCAGTTCAACTTTAGAGAGAGGCATCTTAAAAACCTTTTTTTTTGGAAGAAAAAAGAGAACTATGAAACTGGCGCAATCCCCTCTAAATATTGGAGGGCATCTTTTGCGTTAGTATGAAGCTTATTAATACTATCTTTAAATTCCGTTTTAAGATCTAGATTTTCTTTGGCAAACCTTAAGGCCAAGAGAATCGCAATCTGGCCCGGTTCTAGATTAGGCATACTTTTGCACAATATATCGGCTTCATTTTGTACATGGTTCACAATTCTTTCTGGAGCTTGGTTGCTACCATCGCCATCAGGCCGAAAGACTACCTTATAACCAAGTACGTTAAATTCACTTTTTCCTTCATTATAGTTCATTTGTTAAAACACTACCTTTTCTTCATATTTCCGTCAATTTAAAGTCCAAGTAATGCCTTTAAATAATCATCGAGGACAAAAGGATTGAGATCCTCAACACCTTCGCCTACACCAATGTAAACAATTGGCACATTAAGGCCCTGAATAATAGGAACTGCAGCTCCGGCCTTTGATGATCCATCGCATTTGGTAAATATTAATCCTGTTAGACCTAAATATTTATTAAACTCCTCTGCTTGACGTATTGCGTTTTGTCCTGAAACTGCGTCGATAACCAAGATCACCTGTTGTGGCGCAGTTTCATCTAATTTTTTTAAAACGTCCTTTGATTTTTTTAGCTCTTCCATTAAATTTTCTTTGTTATGTAAACGCCCTGCGGTATCAAGAATACAATAATCGGCCTTAACATTTATGGCCCTTTCAAGGGCCCCATAAGCTACACCACTTGGGCTGCTTCCCTCCTTGGCCCGCAAGATTTCTGCATTGGCCTTGTTACACCAGACTTCTAGCTGATCAACTGCAGCAGCACGAAAAGTATCGCCTGCACCTACCACCACTTTGGCCCCTTGAGAGGTTAACTTCATGGCCAATTTTCCAATAGTCGTGGTTTTTCCTGCGCCATTTACCCCAACAATCATAATTACTTTGGGAAGACCTTTGGGACCATTAGGATCAAATTTTATTAGGGAAGGATCTATTTTTTCCTGAATCCCTTTAATTTTTTCTTTTAGGAAGTTGAAAAGATAATCTTTAAATTTTGAAGGATCCGTAAGATCTTTTCTGTTTTCTAAATTAGCAATCAATTCCTGAACAGTTTTTGGACCTAAATCGGAACTATAGAGAAGTTCTTCAATCTCATCTAAGGGCAAATCACTTCCAGTAAAAAGATTGCTTAGCTTTCCCCAAACCTCAGACCTAGATCTAGAAAGGCCACCCTTTAGTCTTTCGGACCAAGGAATAACCTTGGGGGCTTCCTCTACTTTAGTTTCTAAAGATTTGGAAATTTCAACTTTAGGTTCTTCAATTTTAGTGGGTTTTTTCTTTTTAAAGAAAATAATCACTAGAATAACTAAAGGAATGGAGAGATAGGGCCAATAATTAATAATTTCATTCATGGGAAGCACTGCTAGCACAGATAGAAATTCTTGGAAAGGTTCATGCTTTGCAACAAAAAAATTTTAAGGTAATGTCCGTTGATGAACGATTTGTCCCCGCACCTACAACGTTTTCAGTTAATCGAGACTATCCGGACATTTTTTAAAAATGAGGGATTTATCGATGTGATCACTCCTCCTGCTGTGGAAAATCCTGGAATGGAAGCCCATATTCATCCTTTTCAGCTTAAAAGTTTAAACCAGGGCAAGGATCTTCCTCTGTTTCTTCATTCTTCTCCGGAATTTTGCATGAAAGAACTATTATCGCTGGGAATGGATAAAATCTTTACTATATCCTACAGCTTTCGGGATGAACCAAACTCTCCGATTCATCGCCCTCAATTTTTAATGCTTGAATGGTACCGGGCCAATGAACGATATGAAAAAATTATGGAGGATTGCCAAAACCTAATTAACTTTTGTCTTAAAAAATTTCAAGCAAATTCAAATTCGGGATTAATTATAAAAAAAACCGTCCAAGAAATCTTTCAAGAAACAATTGGTGTAGATATCCTCGACTTTCTAAGCAAAGAGAAAATAATTCCTTTAATAAGAGAAAAATTTCCGGAAGTACCTCTCCCTCAAGATACTAAAGACCTTGGTTGGGACGATTGCTTTTTCCTTTTATTTTTAAATAAGGTTGAGTCGCAGTTAGATACAAAAACACCTCTTTTAATTTATGAATACCCATCCCTATTAAGCGCCTATTCCACCCTTAAAAAAGAAGATCCTAGAGTTTGCGAACGTTTTGAAATTTATTGGCGCAACATGGAGCTGTGTAACTGCTTTAATGAACTTACCGATCCCATGGAACAAAAAAAGAGAATTAATGAACAAGGGAAACTGAAGAAGGACCTCTACGGCTACTCGCTTCCGTATCCAAATAGGTTTCAAGCAGTGATGGACAAGGGCCTCCCCACCTCCAGTGGCATCGCTTTAGGAGTTGAAAGACTTCTTGGTGCTTTAACCGGATCAGAAAATCCTTTTTGGGATTAAATTTATTTATTTAATGCATTTAGAACTTGTTGCAATTTGATAATTACTTCAGATTTGATCATTTGAATGGGGACACTTGCGGCCCATGACCGGTGGAACTCTTTGCTTGTATTTTTACGAGTTTCAAATCTAAACGCCAGGGGATATTTAGTGGCCAAATCAGCGGATAAGACCGCATACCAGTCATAAAGTTCATTAAATCTTCCCGCGAACGCATCCATCACTTCCAGAGTACTATCTGTTAAGTCACTTTTTAAGCTATAGAAATTTGCCGTCTCCAGTGTAGCTTTTGAATAAGATAACTTTAAATAAGTTTTGGAGTAATAGTCTATAAATTCAATGGAATTATTGGTTAGGGGTTTTGGTTTTTCTGCTAATTTCAAAAACTCCACATCATTGATCAATGCCCGGTAAACGCCCTCTCTAGTTCCACCTTGCTCAAGCACATTTATCCACTGGCCAAGACTTTTTTGATCTACTTCCACTCCTTTTACTTCCTGGTAGACCTCTCGAATAAAAAACACGTTTAGATCTTTCATCTTTTTGAGGGGAATGGAATTTTTATTTATATTTTCCTCGTTAATATTGCTTTTAACGGAGGTTGCATCTCTTTCGACCTTAGGAATAGGTGGCAAGGTTATTTCTTTTACCTCGACTACTTCTGGAGGAGTCCCCAGTATTGAATTAGAGAGACTTTCCCCTAATAAATTCTGCAAATAAGGCCGAACTTCTTCTTTAAAGGAGCAGGAAGTAAGAATAAACAGTAAGGGAATTATCTTTAACATAAACTGATTATAATACCGCAAAATGCTAAATGGAAATTCTCTTTTTGATTCTATAGAAAGTATTATTAGATATTTTCAAATCGGAAGTGGTTTTCCTAACTTTTTTTTGATTTGAATGATAAAAATGATTTAGAATTTCCCCTTCAAGTCTTTCAACAATATCCGTTAACCCTCTATCTCTTATATGATTCACAAAACCTGAATCACTCAAAAATTTAAATTTATCCAGGGAAAATGATTCTGCCTTTATCATTTTTGGTCCAAGATGTTTTTTGGTGATTATGCCCCCGTTAGCCATTCTTAAACACTCAACAAAATTTAAAAGCTCCCTTATATTACCCGGCCAATCATAATTTAGAAGAATTTCCATAGCTTCACTGGAGAAGATTATTTTCCGAGGTCCCCTTCCTAGAAAATGATCGATTAAAAGGGGGATATCTCCGCGGCGGTCCCTGATTCCCCTAATCGAAAGCGTAAAACCCTCAATCCGATAATATAAATCTTTACGAAACTTCCCCATCCTCATTAAGTCAAAAAGGTCCTCGCAGGTTGCGCTTATTAAAAAAAATTCAGAGGTTTCTCTTTTTTCAGCACCAACGGGAAGATATGATTTTTCATCCAATACCTTTAGTATTTTCTTTTGAATTCTCATTGGCATGGTGGCAATTTCATCAAGAAATAGGGTCCCGCCATTGGCCAGCGAGATTAGACCTTTTTTATCCGCTATCGCCCCGGTAAAGGCACCTTTTTTATGGCCAAACAGCTCTGATTCAATCAGGCTTTCTGAGATCTCCGAGCAATTTAGTGAAACAAAATTCTTTTTGGTTCCAAATAAAAATTCATGAACTAATTGGGCAAGTTTAGTTTTTCCTACACCAGTTGGCCCAATAAGATGGAGGGGCCTAAATCCCAATGCTAAATTGTCAATTGATTCAATCTGGGACCAAAAATCCAAATCATAGGTTTTTATTTTTTTAGACAAAAATTGAATTAACTTTTCTTTTTCCATTAAATTTTCAAAAAAACCAACTGAAATAGGCGGACTAAGGTAGTGGGAACATCCCCATTTATAGCAATTTTCAATAAAAACTTTATCATGCCTGCCGGAAAAAATTATAAAATCGCATTTCTTTTTTTTTAATAATTCCAAGGACTTAAAAAAATCATTCTCAGAAAAAGTATCTGGAGATAAAAATACGGTTTTATAAGAAATTTCTTCTAAATACTCTTCTAATTTTTTCAGACAATTTACTTGATCAATACTCCCCTTATTTTTCAAGCAAATCATCATTTCAGCTGGAAAAAAATCACCATTTTGAACAAGTAAAAATTTCATTTTTGGGACATTAGAGAAACGATATAAATTTGTCTTTTAATTGTTCAAGCGAAACCAAAAGAGAAATATTTTCCTACCAATTCTCAAATAAACAAATTTTATCAAGGTGTCGATATTAAGGTCATGAAAACACTAAATGGCTTAATTGGGTTATCCATTCTTATTCTAATTTCCGGTTGTCTTCCCGACAGCTTCACCAAATGGAATTTGGAACCGCCCTCAAGTTCATCCAGCGGATCAGGAGCAACAGATCCAAATGCCCCAGAAGCTCCGGAATCTTTTACTTATACTCCCAGTGGGCCATATGCATTTAATATTTCCAACGATGCCTCAGCAACAATTCCAGAATTAACACCTATTTCCACCGGCGGAGCTGAAATAACTGAAGGTGCTATTTCCGAATTCAATATCAGTCCCGCTTTACCAGATGCTTTAAAATTGGACCCGAACACTGGAGTAATAAGCGGAAGAGCTACCCAATTTACCAATAATAAAAAATACACCATTACATTAATCCCAGCGAATGGTGCCGCTGCAATCACCACAGAAATCTATATAAACATAGCAACCAGACCTGAAACCATTTATTATCCCCAGAATCCTGGGCAAACGTTATTGCTTGAAGTGACAGATCCCCAAAATTTCCAAGTAAGTAATTATGTCACTAGTGAAAAGAACGCCAAAGGTATAGTGACTTCAGTTGATTCCAAAAATAAAATTATTTACGTTTCGGTGACCTGCATTCCACCAGCAGGGCAGACAAATTGCCCAATCTTTAGCAAAGACGATAAAATTGATAACAAAAGCAGTTATTTTTTAGAGCAATCCACTGTAACCAAAGTGGTTTATGGATTTACCTTGTCTTCTGGAATTCAGAATATGACTGCAGTTGTCTATCCAAATTTGGGTGGGGAACAGGCCGAATATGCCATTACCCCGGATATCACCACTACCGGAGTAAGCTTTAACACAACAAATGGCACAATCTCGGGATCACCTAACATTCCCATTCCAAACACCAAATATACTGTGACCGTAAAAAACATTTTAGGCCAAACGGCAAATGCGATTTTAAATATCCAGGTCCTAGGTTCTTTAAATCCCCAATCACCGGATTCCGTGGAGTATGCATTTAATCCTGGAAATCGTGTTGTCTTAGGAGTTGATAACACAAAGGTCTTTTATTTAGGTGGAGAAGTAGTTAATCAAGGTAATACAATCGGTAAAATAAGAAATATTCTCTCTTTAGATGCACAAGATGAAGATGTGACAGCTTTCCCTGGAACCTTGCTGATTGATATTAATTCCAATAGCAAATCCACCTTTAAAGAAGGTGAGCCAGTGGATAATGGGTCTCCTTATGTACTGCCTGTAACGAACATTTCTTCTAAGGAAACTCCCTTTAGGGTTCATGAAATAGGAACACCGTTCTCTGCATCTCCAACACTTGGTGGTGAAGCCGATCCTTTAACGTTGACCTGGAAATCAACCCCAGAGCTTCCACACCTCTGCCAGAGTATTGCCAGCACTCCAACTGTTTATTATCCCGAAGATACTCTTGAAGGATGCGAAGGATACAATGGAACTTGCTCCATTGCAATAACTCCAAATACTAAAACTAACTGTGAAGCTTCAACCCCGACTGCCGGAATATGGACTACCTCTGCAGATCTTACACACTTCAATAAATACAAAAATGAACTTTGGTTTAACAGGAGAACCGGAAAATTCGGGGCTGATATGCCCACTAAAGCCTTTCCCCCTCATAATTTCGATGTTAGCGTTACTAGCCTAACCGG
>JACCDG011170161.1_pt1 | contig 15072 bp, 13 predicted proteins | sample 7442471 | NCBI WGS metagenome assembly JACCDG01 (sample SAMN15323444, study PRJNA562643) | freshwater metagenome | isolation source: river surface water | place: USA:Blue River Watershed | collected 2017-08-17
TCCCTTGCGAACCTCCGATAGTGATTGCGGCATCGTGACCGATCACTTGCGCTGCGATCATGGTCATCGCTTCACATAGGGTGGGATTAATTTTTCCGGGCATGATGGAAGAACCGGGTTCATTTGCTGGAAGCATGAGCTCGTAGAGGCCACACCGTGGCCCTGATCCCATCCAACGGATGTCATTGGCGATTTTCATATAGGAGACAGCAAGGCTGAGAGCGCCACTGGTAAAGACGATCGCATCGTGTGCTGCAATTCCTGCAAATTTATTCGGTGCAGAGGTAAAGGGGAGTTTTGTTTCTTTAGCAATTCGCTCCGCAACTTGACTGCCAAAAGTTTTGCGGCTGTTAAGCCCTGTTCCAATGGCAGTTCCGCCAATGGCTAGTTGATAGAGCCTAGGAAGAGCGCTTTGAATCCTTTCGATCCCTTCGGCAAGTTGTGCGACATATCCTGAAAACTCTTGTCCTAAAGAAAGGGGCACCGCATCCATCAGATGAGTTCTTCCCATTTTAATAATCCGTGCAAACTCTTTTTCTTTAGCTCGTAGGGCGGCGTGCATTTTTTTGACAGCGGGAAGGAGCTTGCGCTCGATCTCTTCGGCAGCAGCAATATGCATGGCTGTTGGGAAGGTGTCATTGGAGGATTGGGACATATTCACATGATCATTGGGATGGATCGGATCTTTGGATCCCATAACGCCGCCGGCGAGTTCAATCGCGCGATTGGCGATCACCTCATTCGCATTCATATTGGTATGCGTTCCGCTGCCCCCTTGAAAGACTTTTAAGGGAAAATGCTGATCGAGTTTACCAGCAGAGACTTCTTTGGCGGCTTGAATGATGAATTTTGCTTTGTCTTTTGGGAGATCTCCGAATTCTAGATTAACCTCGGCAGCTGCTTTTTTGATCAGACCAAACGCTCTAATAAAGCAACTTTGCAGATGATGAGAGCCATTATCAAAGAAGTGGAGCGCTCTTTGTGTTTGCGCTCCCCAGTAGCAATCTTCCGGGACGGGGACATTCCCAAGAGAGTCTTTTTCAATGCGAGTCTTTGCCATAAAACATCTTGTACTATTTTTATTTCCGATGTACCACACACTCAAGTATAGAGGGAAGTAGAATGAGATGCGCAGCGATTTTATTGATGGGAGGTTTAGGAGAGCGCTTTGCAAGCGGTCTGCCGAAACAATTCCATCGATTAGCGGGAAAAAAGATCTACCAGTATCCGTTAGAGACTCTTTTAGGGATTTCAGAGCTTTGTCAGATTATCCTTGTGACTCCTCGAGAGTGGATGACTGAAGTAGAACAAGACATGACCTCCTATCAAGATGCTAGAATAGCGGTAATTTCTGGCGGAAAAACGCGTCAAGAGTCGAGTTTTTTAGGACTTTTAGCTTGTGCGGAGAAGACTACCCATGTTGTCATTCATGATGCAGTCAGACCCTTTGCTTCCCGGGAGATTTTTCTCCAGAATATAGCAGCGGCTGTTACTTATGCAGCGGTGGACACCTGTATTCCCTCCCATGACACGATCGTGCATACGAAGGATGGAACAGGAGTTACTGCCATTCCCCTTCGGTCAGAATATTTTCGAGGGCAAACTCCTCAGAGTTTTTCGTATCCACTGATTCTCAAGGCTCACAAAGAGTTTCAAGGCGCAAATAGCAGTGATGACTGTAGTCTTGTCATCCGTCAAGGGCTTAAGGTTTATATTGTTCCTGGTGACATTTCGAATATTAAAGTCACAACCCAGTTTGATTTGATGTTGGCAGAGCAGATCCTGTTGCGGCAAATTCAGACCGTCCCTTCTAAGCAACGATCGCTTGCTCACAAGAGGTATGCTGTTATTGGGGGCAGTAGTGGAATCGGTAAAGCTGTTTGTGAACTTTTAAAAGAGGAGGGAGCTATCGCGCTTAATCTTTCAAGATCTTCTCTGGAGTATCCGGTTGACCTACGATCGTTTTGTTCTGTACAGTCAGTGTTTGAGAGAATAGGTCCTATTGAGGGGCTCATCAATAGTGCAGGACTTTTAAGTCGCAAATCACTTGCTACCCTTACCGAGTCTGAGATAGATGCTTTGATTCAGACAAATTTTTCAGGGGTGGTCTATGCCTGCAAGTGCGCCCAGGTTAAATCGGGGGGACACATTCTCAATATTGCCTCTTCTTCTTATCTTCAAGGGAAGAAAAATTATGCGATTTACTCGGCTGCCAAAGCTGCTGTTGTGAATTTTTCTCAAGGTCTTGCAGAAGAAAGACAAGATCTCCATGTTCATGCTATCGTTCCTCAACGAACACATACCCCGATGAGGCGTATGCATTTTCCTGAAGAGGAGATTTTGCAACTTCTCTCGCCTCAAGAAATTGCACAAACGCTCATCAACCTTCTAAAGCAAGAAGGGTATAGCGGTGGGGTTGTTGCCGTTCGGAAGGAATACCATGAAGCGCATTCTCTTTAGCTGTCTTTGTTTTTCCAGAATGATCTTAGCAGAGGAACTTGCCGAGCATAGAGCAGGGGTGCGTCATATTGAACCAGGAGGAGTCGGATACGCGCAAGGATATACCTCTGTTGATCTTTTTTTATCAGAGGTGTTTGGGCAAAGCATCGTACCCTTTTTAGATTTGAGAGGGCATGCTTTTAATACAGGAAATCCCGCCTTTAATACAGGGGGAGGTCTGCGTTTTGTGGCCTCAGAGCTTATCTTTGGAGGGAGTGTCTATTACGATTATCGTAAGAGTGCGCATGCGTCGTATCATCAGGCGACCCTTGGTTTTGAAGCGCTTGGCAAATATCGCGATGTCCGAGTGAATGCCTACATTCCCTTTGGAGATAAAAATGCAACGTGGGCTGGCAAACAAGAGTTTGCAATGCCCGGTGCTAACGTGGAGGTGGGAAAAACCTTTGAACTCACAAGTTTTTCTGTGCTCTATGGAGCGGTTGGCGTCTATTATTTCGCACGCTCGGGCAAGCACGCCATGGGAGGAGAGATCAGAGCTTCTTTTCAGTTCTTTGATCACATCAAAATTGAAGGGTTTGCTTCTTACGATCCTGTCTTTAAAGCGATTGGACAAGGGGAACTGAGTCTGATTTTCCCTTTTGGGCCTAAGAGGAAAGTCAGGTGGGGAGGGGAAAGATCCCCTTCTGAGCAGGAGAGCTTTCAGAGAAAAACGTTTCAGCCCATTTCCCGCTACGAGATGATCGTATTAGACACGCTCTAGTAGACGTCAGCGAGATAACGCTTGGAGTGGCGCATCTCTTTGATATAGTCTCGAGCAGCGTGGTGGGAGCATTTACCTTCTTTTTCGATGATGGTTGTCAGCGTATTTTCCACATCTTTTGCCATGGCAGAAGCATCTCCACAGACGAAGAAATAAGCGCCATTTGAAATCCACTGCCAAAGTTCTTCTGAGTGACGCAGCATCGCGTGCCAGACATAATCTTTTTCGGCTTGATCTCGGGAAAAGGCAAGATTAAGCTTCAAAAAACCATCATTTCGAAACGCTTCAAACTCTTTTTCGTAGAAGTAGCTGTGTTTGCGGTAGCGCTCTCCAAAGAAGAGCCAGTTTTTTCCAAGAGCAGATCGGGCTTTACGTTCTTGGAGGAAGGCTCTAAAGGGAGCAACACCAGTCCCTGGACCTACCATGATGATGGGAGCGCTATCGTCTTCGGGCAGGGTGAAGTGCGGGGCTGGTTGGACGTAGACAGGGATCAGAGTCTCATGAAGTTTTGTGAGATTGCAGAGGAAGTGACTGGCCACACCGTAACGGATCTCTCCTGCATGGGAAAAAGTAGAAAGAGCAACGGTTAAATGCACTTCGTCGGGGAAGGCAAGTCGAGAAGAAGCAATCGAATAGAACCTCGGAAGCAGTGGCCCAAATTGGGAGCAGAATTCTTGAAGAGGGATCGTATTGTCTTTATATTCGCGGATGAGGTCCAAGGGATCACATTGTTTGAGGTAAGAGACAAGCTCGGCATGATTTTCCTTTTGGAGAAGAGAGGAGAGCTTCTCTTTCTTCTCTTTTTTTTGTTCATACGCATAAAACAATTTCAAAAAGGACGAAGTCACGCGAGATAGATTCGCTTTGTAGCTTAAAAACTCCTGGAGTGTCATCTCGATTTGGGTTCTAGGACAGAGAATTTTTTCAGATCCGGTCGCTTGTAAGGCTTCTAACAGGTGCGCCACAAGGCGTGGGTCATTTTGTGCATAAATTCCCAGAGAGTCCCCTACTTTAAATTGCAGGTTGGTTCCTTTGAGGTTCAGAGCGATATGAAATGTAGGGCTTTCTGCCTGCTCGTGAGAGAGTAGGGATCTTTGCGTCATCTGAACCGAGATGGGGTTGGTCTTGTCGATACGAGGTAAAATAGTCATGGACAATCTGCTGTAAACATTGTAAATACCAAAAATATGTTTCGCATACTCGCGCTTTTTTTGCTCTGTGGGTGTAGCTCTGGGGGGTACAACCCCAGCTACATCATTTCCGATGGGGAAAAACCTGTCGAAACTGTTCGACCTCCAGAACCTCTCCAAACATTCTAGAGGTCGTTGCAAAACTTAAGTTCTGTCGATTTTCGGGTTCTTTTGAGCCGATTTTTACAACGATCTCTCTAAACGGGAGCTGCTACAGGGGCCATCAGGGCTTTGCAATCTTTTTTGGCCCATGCTTTTTCAAGCTGGCTTTGCTGTTTATTCGAGATACCGCCTAAAAGCTCAATCCCATGCAGTAAGCGGGCGCGTGCTCTGTCTTTGCCTAAGATTTCAAACGAATCGTAAAGAGGTGGTCCGTGTTTTTTCCCCGTGAAAGTCACGTACAGGATCGGAATCAATACTTTTTTAAGATGTACGTCGAAGACAGAAGCCAGGGTCTGGACAGCTGTTTCAATTCCTGATTTTTTCCAATTTTCTTGCTCGTCTAAGCACCAAATCATGGCTTGGAGAATTAGGGGAACTTTTTCTTTCGCAATTGCAGGAGGACAGAGCAGTTCTGGACTGTAAAAGAGGTGGTTGACGAAAAAGAAATCACAGAGTTCCATGAACTCGCCAAATGTTTTAATGCGCGTGTGTACAAGCGGCATGAGCTTATCCATAAACGTGTCGTTAAAGCTCCATTCTCTGATTCTTTTCCATAAATCTTTTTCAGAAACAGAGTGGATCAAGTATTGTTGATTGATCCAATCGAGTTTTTGGATATCAAAGTAAGCTCCCGAAACACCAATACGCTTGGGGTCAAAGACTGGGATGATCTCCTCCAGTGAGTAGATTTCTTTATCTCCTGGCATACTATATCCCATGAGTGTTAAGAAATTGCGGAAGGCTTCTGGGAGATAGCCACTATCGCGATAATAAAAGATCGATGTGGGATTGCGTCTTTTGGAAAGCTTTCTTCCATCTTTTCCAAGGAGAAGGGGCATATGCATAAATTCTGGAGGCGTCCATCCAAAGGCTTCATAGAGAAGAATATGTTTGGGTGTTGAGCTCATCCATTCATCACCTCGAATAACGTGGGAGATTTCCATGAGGTGGTCATCCACGACATTCGCAAGGTGATAGGTGGGAAAGCCATCGGATTTCAGAAGAACCTGATCATCGATGTCAGCCCAAGGACTTGAAATCCGTCCTTTAATCCCATCTTCGTAAATGCAGTCACCTGTAAGAGGAACTTTCAAACGGACAACGTAAGATTGCCCTGCTTTTTCGCGTGCTTCAATTTCTGCAGGACTTAAGTTGCGATAGCGCCTGTCATAGCCCACACGCGTCCCTAGTTTAGAGGCCATTTCCCGCATTTCAGAGAGCTCTTCAGGCGTTGCAAAACACTTGTAGGCTTTTCCACTATCTAAAAGTTGTTGGCAGTACTTGCGGTAGATCTCTGTTCTTTCTGACTGTCGATAAGGTCCATAAGAACCACCCACATCAGGACCTTCATCCCAGGTAATGCCGACAAAGTGAAGTGCATCAAAGATACTTTTTTCATACTCAGGTCTAGAGCGTGTCTGATCGGTATCTTCGATTCTTAAAATAAACGTTCCACCAAAACGCCTAGCAAAAATCAAATTAAATAAAGCCATGTAGGCAGTTCCTACATGGGGATCACCTGTTGGGGATGGCGCAATACGAACTCTGACTTTTTTCATGGATTCAACCTATTGCTGTAAGGATGCAAAAACACTGAAGTCCCTCGCCCTGACTAAAAGCGGTTAGTCCATTTCCCGAGGTGATCGTAAGACCTACCTGGGAGGGATCAAGGTGAAGGACCTCTGCGATGTTAGTTCTGATCTCATCAATTCTTTTTTGTAGTCTAGGGCGAGAGCCTTCTAAACAGAGAGCCAGGTGGGTCAGTGTCAGCCCGTTGCAGGTTTCCAAGGCTTTTTCAAGATAAACCTTACTATCCGTAATCCCCTGCTTGTGACAGAGGTCGGGTGCTATTTTTCCTAAAATCGGAACATGGGTAATCGAGGTGATCGCATTGCAAATCGCATGAAAAATCACATCTCCATCCGAATCAGCAGAAAGTCCTGGGACCTCAGGGAAAAGAATCCCCCCAAGGATACAAGGCTTTTTAGATCCTTCTGGTAGAAAACGATGACTATCCTGACCCATCCCTACGCGTACTCTAGACATAGGTCACCATTCTACAAAGAGGAGGGAAGAGGGGCAAGGAAAATCAGAAGGAAAGCTCAAGACTACTGACAGAAACTTTGTATTGGGATACGCTACAAAAAGCATCAAATCTAAATTAGAATTTCGTGACGTTTGCTCATTTTTTAGTCATTATTAGCGCGATCATTAGTGCAGGAGGAGCTAGCCTGTACATTCGAGATACGCTGCGCGGGAAAACAAAGCCCAATCGTGTGACATGGTCGATGTGGGCTTTAGCGCCTTTACTGGGAACGGGAGCTGCTCTTGCCGCCCATGCCGATATGTGGGCAACTGTGCGGATTTTTTTGGCAGGATTTCTTCCGCTGATTGTTTTTTTAGCCTCTTTTATTAATAGAAAAAGCTATTGGCGGTCGTCTGTGTTTGATCTGTTGTGTGGAGGATGTTCTGGCGTGGCAATTCTTGTTTGGATTATTTTAGATGCTCCTAGATTAGCGATTCTTTTTACAGCTATCGCAGATGGTTTTGCAACACTTCCGACGTTCATCAAAGCGTGGAAATTCCCAGAAACAGAAACGGGGGTCACCTATATTGCAGGGTTGATCGCTTTAGTTTTAGTGATTCCTTCGATTCCTACATGGAATATTGAAAACTCGGCTTTCCAGATTTATCTGTTTATGGCCAATACCTCAATCATCGTCGCTGTCTACAGAAAGAGATTTTTAAGGTTCTTGCAAAGAAAATGAGACTTCAAAAGTTCATCTCTCAATTAAGGCTTGGTCGATTTTCGGAATTATTTTGGCTATTTTTGCAATCTCCTGAAAGGAGTAATATACGCAAGTTGATATTATAGTCGATTAAATCCTAGATGATAAAATTTGACTGGCTGCGACTTTGCCAAACTGATCCTCCGACTTATCTTGCCCTCTTAGGGCAAGGCTTCGTCGATCGGAACGCTACGCTTCAATTTAGCTGTGTCTCGCAGAGTCAAATTTTATCATCTAGGATTTAATCAACTATACTCCTTTTAGGAGATTGCAAAAATAGCTCAAAAGAAACCAAAAAGCGACAGAAGCTTAATTCAGAGATGGACTTTAAGGGCGTTTTCGGCGTGGAAGCGCTCAATCGCAAGAGCGATCAATTTATCGATAAGGTCTGGATAGCTCATCCCGCTAGCTGCCCACATTTTGGGGTACATACTGATCTTGGTAAAACCTGGGATCGTATTGATCTCATTGACCATCAGATGCCCTTCTGGCGTTAGGAAGAAATCAACGCGCGCCATTCCTTCGCAGCACAGACAGCGGTAGACATCGAGAGCCATGTCGCGGATCTTCTGAATGAGGGATTCATCCAAAAGAGAAGGGATTGCAAAATGAGCGCCTTCGCTATCTAGATATTTAGCTTCATAAGAATAGAACTCGTGCGTTGGAATCACTTCTCCTGGAAGAGAGGCTATGGGGTCATCATTTCCTAGAACCGAGCACTCGATCTCTCTACCGGCAATGTACGTCTCACACAGAATTTTGCGATCGTAGAGAAAGGCCTCGTGAAGGGCTGTATGAAACTCCTCTTCACTTTTTACTTTACTGATGCCAACAGATGAGCCTGCGTTAGCCGGTTTAATAAAGAAAGGCAGTCCTAGTTTTTCCACAATATTCCCAAAAGAGAATTTCTCTTTTTCCTTGTCTCGGATTGTAATAAAGGGGGCAATCGGAATCCCTGCTTCTTTCAGCAAACGCTTCATCACATCCTTATCCATTCCAATCGCAGACCCTAGAACCCCGGCGCCGACAAAGGGGATTTGTGCGAGTTTCAATAAGCCTTGGATCGTTCCATCTTCTCCATAAGTTCCGTGGAGAATCGGAAAAATAACATCGAGTTCAAGAGAGTCTGTAAGTTGATTACCCGAGTATCTGACGAGTTCTTTCTTTTGCTTTTTAGGAATCAGCGCAATCTGTTTAGTTTCTCCATAAAGGTGGATCAGTTTGGGATTATCCGCGTGGATGAGATATTCGTTACCGTTTTTTAAGTGCCACTCTCCACTTTTATCGATGGCAATGAGAGACACCTCATACTTTTCTGGGTCCATCGCATCGATGACGTTTTTTGCCGAGATGAGAGAAATTTCATGTTCAGCAGATTTTCCTCCGAATAAGACACCAACTCTGATTTTTTTTTCAGCCATAAATTACTCCTAATGAACCCAGGGTCACCCTATCCGATTTTCTGAATTTCCACAAACACTTCGGTATGCTCAAACAACATGAGATCGTTACAAAACTCGGGACACCTGTAAAAAGGGTCATTTTGCGATCTTTCGATTCTCGGTTGTCTTTTACGGAGCGCACCGCATAACCGGGTCTAGGGCGCAATCAAAATGGTCTATTTTTCCAAATATTCGGAATTTTGCAACGGTCTCAACCTGAAGAATTAGAATTCTGGCTTCCGCATTGATTGGCCAAAATTCTAATTTTTCAGGTTGGTTGAGTATGTGCAAAAAAGAAGTTAGAAAATCGTTTACATTTAATCTACTGAAAAGTTAAGAATTAAGAAGAAAGAGTCTGTCGTCGATCGTCTTATTTTTCACTTGAGTTGGAGCTTCTTTATGGATGTTTTGAAGATCAAAGGGGGTACCCCTTTAGAAGGAAAGGTGCATGCAGCGGGAGCAAAAAACTCAATCACCAAATTACTGGTGGCTTCTTTGCTTTCTGACAAGAAAGCTGTATTTCATAACGTTCCTAATATTGCAGAAGTAGAAATTACTGTTGCGCTCTGTCGTGAAATTGGATCAGAAATTACATGGGATCGTGAGCAAGGAACGATCGAGATCATCACGCGTCATCTGAAAACATCCTATGTTCCACAGCGTTTTTCAGGAGCTAACCGGATTCCTATTTTAATGATTGGAGCTTTGCTTGGAAGAACCGATGAAGATATTATTGTTCCAACTGCAGGGGGATGCAAAATTGGAAAGCGTCCAGTTGATTTTCATCTGAAGGCACTGGAGAAACTCGGGGCTCAAATTGAATATCGTGAGATGAAAAAAGAAGGGGCTTATTTTGCCAGAGCGCATCAAGGCCTATTTGGTTCTGTCATCGACCTGCCGTATCCTTCTGTAGGAGCAACAGAAAATACCCTGTTGGCAGCAGCCAGAGCAAGAGGGACAACAGTCATTCGCAATGCAGCCATTGAACCAGAAGTGATTGACCTTGTCCTTTTTTTGCAAAAGCTGGGTGTCATTATTGGTTTTGAAGAAGATCGAACACTGCGCGTACAGTACTCTCAACATTTTAATGAAGTAGAACACACGGTTGTCACAGATCGTATTGAAGCGGCATCCCTGGGGCTTGCGGGCATTAGTACAAAAGGGAGAGTGTTTGTTGAAGGAGCAGAACACACGCACATGATTTCGTTTTTGAATAAACTTAGCGAAATAGGAGCTGGATTCGAAATTAAAAAGGGTGGAGTCGAATTTTTCTACAAAGGGCCTTTGCGTGGAGGAGTACATATTGAAACGGGAGTACACCCAGGTTTTATGACGGACTGGCAGCAACCTCTTGTCGTTCTTCTCACACAATCAGAAGGACTCTCAGTCATCCATGAGACCGTGTATGAAAATCGATTTGGATATACCGAAACACTCAAAGCGATGGGCGCAAATATTGAACCTTATACCCATTGCCTCGGTGGCAAGCCCTGCAGATTTGCGGCGCAAAATTTTCAGCATAGCATTGTCGTTAAAGGGGTCACACCTCTTGTTTCAAGGGACATTACCATTCCCGACTTAAGAGCTGGATTTGCCTACGTATTGGCAGCTCTTGTTGCTTCAGATACGAGTCACATCACAGGCATTCATTATCTAGATCGAGGATATGAAAATATCGTCGCCAAACTCTCTTCTTTAGGTGCTGATATCACACGCGAAAAAGCGAGCGCTTTGAGTCCTGAACTCTGCGAAAAGCTCTCAAGCCTTAAAACAATAAAGGCGTGATACCATTTATTTAAAATAATCTTTATAAGCGCACGGTTTTTTTTCGAGCTCCAAGTTGTCCTGGGTGAAGAGCACAGGGAAAAGATCTTTGCGATTGTGAAGATTTTTTTGATAAAGGTTCTAAGAACCTATCTCAGTAAAATTTTTCGTCGATTTTCTGGTTATTTTGAGTCGATTTTTTTAAACACCAACAGACTGCCCACTAAGATATTTTCTGTCGATTTTTTGGATACTCTCTAAGATCAAGAGATCGTTTTTGTCGTTGAGGGCTTTTTTTTTAGCTCTCTTTCTTTTCTGTGTTTTCTGAGGTTAAAACCTCGGTGACAGCCAATTCTGAGACGGGTTCTTCCGCTGTGGTTTCTTTTGTGATGTGAGGCGCTGCAAGCGCAAAGATGAGGGCGAGACCCAAGAGTGAACCTAGGTAGAAAAGAGAGCTCACGACCGGATCTACTTCGAAAGATTGGACGAGGAGTCCCGCCCAGATCGGTCCTAAGTTTCCTAAGCACCACGCACAGCCCATGAGTAAGGAAGAAACTGTGCTAGGACTTTCTGGCACAAGGCGGTTTCCCCAAGAGACGATGATGGGATTGATCGTCATCATGAGTCCTCCTAGGACAAGAAGGGAGCAAATAGAAATGGCTGTAGAAATTTCTCGTGCAAAAAGAAATCCATACAGGAGGAGGAGAGACAAGGGTAGAATCGCTGCAAGTACATTTTTTTGACCATAACGGTCGCATAAATAGCCTGCAGGGATCATCATAACTGCAGATCCTAAAATGAAACACAAATGTCCTCCTCCCAAACAGAGCCAGGAAGAACATCCTTTAGATTGCATGAGTTCGGGGAGTAAAAAGACAAAAGAAGTGACTAGAGTGTAATTCGCCACCTGGGACAGATAAAGGAAAGTTAGTGGGCGTCCTTTATTGATTAGGGGTTTTAAAAAGGACCGCAACGGAAGGGTTTGTCGAGGGCTTGCGTCATGGAAAGGATACAAAGCAACAAAGATGAGTAAAATGAGCACAGAAAAACACAAAATAAATGGAAACTCGTGATATGCTAAGCACTTAGAAAATACGATTTGGGAGATGCCAAGACCTACGGCGCCTCCGGATGAGAAGAGGAGAATCGAGAAGCCCTTTTTATCACCGGACAAAGAGCCCGCAAGGCCGGCAGCTGCGGGGTGAAAGGCACTTGAGCCAATCATTAAGAGCAGCAGCAAGAAGAAGTATTGTAAAGGGTGGGTCAACTTTGTGATCCAAAGGACCATTGAAGAGAGTAGAATGCCGAGGAGGAGAATCTTTTTGCGATAGCCTCGATCCGAGAAATACCCAAAGAAGAGTTGGAAAAACTCTCCGATGAAGCCGCTAAGACCTGCTAGGAGTCCAGCAAGGGCAATATCGACTCCGGCGATGTGTTTGTAGATGGGCCAGAACCCTGTGAAGAAGTCCACGCAAAAATGGCAGACCCAGAGGAGAATAAGACTTTTAAGTAAAAAAGGGGACATAACTTGCTTATACCGGGAAGAGATAATTTGTATATAGTCTAACATGAATCTCCTATTAAGATGTTCTTTAATTTTATTTTTTTGTGTGTCATGAAAGAGTTAGTAATGAAAAGAGCGAAAGCCTGGGGTAGTTCATGAATCATTCTGTTGTTACTAGTACATCGCCGGGAAAACTTGAGGCTTTTTGTAAGATGAGCCTTCAGGAAAAGCTTCAAGGCGTTTTATCCAAACAAGTGCTTGTTTATAAAGATCTCATGGGGACAGCGCTTGAGCAGACCCTGCTCAATGCATTTCCTATCGCTCGGAATCTTTTAAAAGATTCTTTATGGCAAGAGCTCATTACCACTTTTTTAGGATCCTACCCTCATTCCCCCTATTTCTGGCTCTTGCCCAAAGGCCTTTCTTTTTTTGTAAGGGAAAATGGATGGAATGAGAAAACAGGGATTCCCTATTTGAGTGAGCTGATTGACTTAGAATGGATGGAGATTGAAGTCTACATGCTCCCCCTGCAGAACTTTGAGGGGTATTACCTTCAGGGAGATCTGATGCAGGATGTGTTGTTTATTAATCCAGATCATCGACTCGCAAAGTATACGTATCCTGTTTTTGCTCCCTCTTCCCTCGAAAAGAACAGCAACCCGGGCAGGTACGATGTTTTGTGTTTTCGCTCTCCAAAAACTCGAGAAATTCGGCTTATGTCTCTGTCCCCTTTTTATCGTCAGGTAATGGATCTCATTACCATTCAGGATTGTACAGGCAAGGAAGCTATGCAAAAAGCTGCAGGAGCCTTTGGTATTTTCTTAACACCTAAGATCTATGAAGAGGGGCGTGAATTTTTTCAGTCCTTGTTGTCACAAGAAGCTATTTTAGGATTTCGGGAGTAGCCCCATCCCAATAAAACGCTTTAATGGAGTAGGTTGAGGGGATCAATAACTTTTTACTGGGATCGGTTCTTTATGAAACAAAAATTTTTTTTATGTACTCTTTTTTTATCTGGATTCCTATCTGCCGTAGAGCCAACACCCCCTCTCCAGAATTCGAAGGCTCCTCCCTCTTCTTCTTTGCCTAATAAATCCTGTGGACAGCTGACTCAAGAAGAGCAGCTCTTTGCTTCTCGTCTCAGTCGGATCGAAGATCAAAATTTTTTTTGTCAGTCTATGACAGCGGCACAAAGGCAACAGGTTATGGCAATGACACGACCTATTTCCCCTGATCAGGCCATGCAAGACTACCGGAAGGAAATGATGAAAAAAGATCAGCGTTCTCCTCTTCCAGGAGGAGATAATCCTCCTAATAAGCCATCAAGTGGAGGTAAACCATCAAGCGGAGGTAGTTGCCCAATTAATTAAGACTGTTGAACCGATCCTATTTGTTCAAAAGCTTTCTACTACTGGACAAAAAAATGGTTGCACTTTACATTGGACTGCATACTAAGTGGAGAGATCACTTAGAACCTCAGGAGAAAAATCGTATGAAAAATTATAAGATGACAGCTGTGACCCTCCTCGCTTTGTTAGGCGGCGTGGCGTTGCAAGCAGACAACACTCAGACTGGAGCTTCAGCCCCAGCGCAGAAGCCACAGGTCGTTGTTCCAGCTGCTAAAGCTGTCGATGCTGTAACTGCTAAATTATCCGCGGATGAGTTAGCCTTTGCTGCGAAACTCAATGATCAGAATCGCAAATTGTTTACTGAGAAACTCTCAGCAGAACAAAGAAAAGTTGCGATGACAGCAGCGAAAGTATCTACTGCAGCTAATGCAGCGGACGAAGCTGTTGCAAAACTCGTAAGTGGTTCTGCTACTGTCGAGAAAAAAGATCGTATCGTAGCAGACGCTGCAGAAACGAAGTAATTATTACTCTGTTTGGTCTTTTAGACCCGCTGTTGTCAGGGTGCCCCATGGTCACGTTGATCTCAGCGGATTTTTTTTACCCTAATTCTTTGAGGGGGATTTCATGGCCCGGGAATATGTGCAGGGTTCTTTAAAGTCGATCCAATTTGATCTTCTTTCCGACATCCCCCATCTTGTTCATGGATCTTTTTCCCGTCTAGGAGGAGTAAGTACAGGTCCATTGACTTCATTGAATGTGAGTGTATCAGTGGGAGATGACTTGCAATCCGTTTCTATTAATCGAGAAAAGATCCGTTCTGTATTAGGGTGTGATAGACTAGAGTTTTTGACTCAGGTCCATGGAAAAAAAATCCTCTCTTTAGATCGGCGGCAGATCCAGGATCGTAACGGAGATGGTATGATGACAAGCCGTCCTGGCTTGGGAATTGTGATTCAGCATGCAGATTGTCAAGCAGCACTTTTTTATGATCCCATGCATAAAGTCATTGGAAATGTTCATGCGGGATGGAGGGGGAATGTTCAGAATATCTACGCAGAAATGATTGCAAGAATGCACGGAGAATTCGGAACACAAGCACGCGATCTGCTTGTGTGCATTTCTCCAAGTCTAGGGCCTAAGGCCTCCGAGTTTAAGAACTACAAACTAGAATTGCCTGAAAGCTTCTGGAGATTTGAAGAGGATCCTTCTCATTTTAATCTGTGGGAGATTGCCAGGTGGCAATTGCAAGAAGCCGGAGTTTTAAGTCACCATATTGAAATTGCAGAGCGCTGCACCTATAGTTGCCCTGAAGAATGGTTTTCCTATCGCAAAAATCAGGTGTGTGGACGGAATGCCACTGTCATTGCTTTATACCGAAAGTGATTCAAAATTTGGTTTTTGGCTGCCCCGGCATCTCCACTTTGCGGACATCGATGAATCGATGCTCTTTTACTCGTCTCCATCGACCATGTGTTCTATACATGGCCTGCTTCGACGAGTAAAAAATTGGGGTGTCGGCTTTGCCAAATTCCCAAATTTTGAATCACTTTCGGTATAAACAAATGAAAAAACGATATCTAGGGTATTTAGTAGGATGTGTCAGTTGTTTGTTGATAATTTATTCGCTCTACTATTCTTACGCACATTCAAAA
>JACCDG010837391.1_pt1 | contig 15071 bp, 17 predicted proteins | sample 7442471 | NCBI WGS metagenome assembly JACCDG01 (sample SAMN15323444, study PRJNA562643) | freshwater metagenome | isolation source: river surface water | place: USA:Blue River Watershed | collected 2017-08-17
GACAGATCTATACCAATCCTTTGCTGCATCGTCAAAGCATCGAGTAGTGCCTGAGTTGGATGCTCGTTAGTGCCATCCCCAGCGTTTATAACCGATGAGGAGATCCAGCCCATGTCTGCAAGTTGTCTAGGAGCTCCCGATTCAGGGTGGCGTATAACAATGCAATCTGCACCAAGCGCCTCTAGAGTTTGCGCGGTATCCCTTAGAGACTCCCCCTTTGTAACAGATGAACTTTCGGCACTTACATTGATGACATCAGCACTCAGGCGAGTTGCCGCTATTTCAAAGCTGACCCTGGTTCGTGTTGAGTTCTCAAAGAACAGGTTTACTACCGTTCTACCCCGCAGGGTTGGCATCTTCTTGATTTCTCGTGCATTGACTTGAGAGAACTCTTGTGCGTCTTGCAGCAGCGATAGTGCCTGCTCCTTCGATAAGTCTCTAATTGACACTAAGTGCTTCATTCCTCAATCACCACCTCATCAATTCCGTCGGTTTCAACAAGTCGCACATTCACACGCTCTTCGGAAGAAGTTGGAAGATTCTTGCCCACGAAATCTGGCCGGATTGGCAGTTCGCGATGACCCCTGTCAACTAGTACAGCAAGCTTGACCTGTTTTGGCCTGCCAATGTCAACTAGTGCATCGAGTGCAGCCCTGACGGTTCGACCCGAATAGAGAACGTCATCAACGAGGATCACAATCTTGTCATCAATACCGGCAATCGGTGTGTCTGTTTGATAGGGACGTCTGCTGGCGCTCACTCCATCATCTCGGTAAAGAGTGACGTCAAGTGTTCCAAAATCTAATGGATTTTGCGGATAGAGATCGCTCAGGTTTCGTGCAAGTCGTTGGGCAAGAGCTACTCCCCTGGTGGGGATGCCAAGAATAACTAGATCCTGAGAGCCAGATGTGGTCTCAACAATTTCGTGGGAGATTCTCTTAAGGGAGCGATTTATATCGTCACTCGATAGGACGGTGCGCTTAGTCATGCCTCGCTCCTTCTTCGCCTCACGGGACGAACTTAAAGGATTTCTCTGCAAACAATAGCAGTCTTAGAGAGCTTCCTTGTCTTTTGCCAGTCGTGCCAGCACTCCGTTTACAAACTTTGGCGACTCCTCAGTAGAGAGCTCTGATGCCAAAGCCACGGCCTCGGATATGGCCACCTCAGTCGGAATCTCAGGGTTGTAGAGCAGCTCCCAGCTGGCAATTCTCAGAATAGCTCTGTCGACATTGGGCATTCGGTCCAGGCTCCAGCCCTCTGCCAGTAGCTGCAGACGCGAGTTGATTCTTTCTGCGTTAGCTAAATAGCCACTGACTAGGGTCTCCGCGTAGTCAAAAATTGCAGCCTGAGCATCCTTTTCTCTTGACTCGTCTTCGGTTCTTTTCAGAACCTTGAGGGCATCCTCTTTAGTCAGATCTGATGCAAAAAGAGCATCGAGGGCCCTCTTTCTAGCCTTGGTTCTTGCGCTCACTAGTCAGTTGCACGACCAAGGTATTCACCCGTGCGGGTATCTACCTTCACTCTTGTGTTGTTTTCAATAAAGAGCGGAACTTGGATTTGGTATCCGGTTTCCAGGGTTGCAGGCTTGTTGCCACCGGTAGATCGATCTCCCTGAAGTCCTGGCTCGGTGTAGGTAATCTCAAGAACAACAGATGCTGGAAGCTCGACGTATAGAGGATTGCCGTCGTGCAGGGCAACGACAGCATTTTGATTCTCCAAAAGGAAATTCGCTGCATCGCCAACAACCTTAGGCTCAAGACTGATTTGGTCGTATGACGTCAGATCCATGAAAACGAAGCCAGAGCCATCGTTATAGAGATACTGCATGTCACGACGGTCAACGTTGGCCGTCTCGACCTTTACACCCGCATTGAAGGTCTTATCAACAACCTTGTCCGTTGTCACACTTCTCAACTTTGTGCGAACGAATGCCGGCCCCTTCCCGGGCTTGACATGCTGAAACTCGATGACACTCCATAGTTGGCCATCAATCATTAGCACCATGCCGTTTTTTAGGTCATTAGACGTTGCCATGTATCTCCTTGCTAAACCGCAGAAAGTTTAGCGTCCGGCTAGCTGCCTTATTGCCAGGTGGTATGACGAAAACCCAAATCCCGCGATAACACCCGTCGCTACTGCCGAAATCACGCTGTTTTGTCTGAAACTTTCGCGTGCGTGCGGATTAGAGATGTGAACCTCAATGAGTTTTAGGCCAGAGCTGGTCACGGCTGCGCAGGCATCTCTAAGTGCGTAGGAGTAGTGGGTAAAAGCGGCTGGGTTAAGAACCACGTGCAGCTTGTTGGTGAACGCCTCTTGCAACCATTCAACTAACTCAGTCTCGCTGTTGGTCTGCCTGAAGTCGACCTCTACTCCGCACTCACTTGCACTTTGGCGACAGCTCTCTTCCAACTCGGCAATTGACTGTAGGCCGTAGACATCCGGTTCTCTGCTGCCTAGCAGATTTAGGTTCGGACCGTTCAAGACGAGGAGTTTCATATGAGAACTATTCCACAATTGCCTGGTAGGCGGTATACAGAAGCTCCTTGGTTGGAGCAGTCAGGATGCTGGGCTTACCAATTTTCTCCAAAACAATGAACCTGAGAACTCCAGATCTTGTTTTCTTATCCCTCTGCATTGTTGCTAAAAGCTGGTCGAATCGGTCCAGACGATAGGTCATAGGGAGCCCAAGCTTGGCAAATACCTCACGGTGCTTATCCACTTCTTGACTACTAAGTCTTCCCGAGAGGAGCGACAATTCTGCTGCAAAGGTCATTCCTATCGAGATTGCTGCACCGTGTCGCCACTTATAACGCTCAGCGTGCTCAATTGCGTGGCCAAGGGTGTGGCCGTAATTCAAAAATTCTCGCTCGCCACTCTCTTTGAAATCAGAGGTCGTAATTCGCTCCTTGATAGAAATCGACTTCTCAACGAGATTTTTAAAGGCTTCACTTTCAAAATTAGTCGCGGATTCGTCCTGCAGGACTACGTCTAGCATTGAGTCATCTTCGATAAATCCGTACTTCACTACTTCAGCCATTCCAGCCAGAAGCTCATTCCTTGGAAGGGATTCAAGGGTCTGCAGATCTACAAACACCTTGCTTGGTAGATAGAAGCTCCCGACTAGATTCTTTCCCTCGGCTGTGTTGATTCCGGTTTTTCCCCCGATTGCTGCATCAACCATTGCCAGCAGTGTTGTCGGTATTAGATAAAGCTTTACGCCGCGAAGCCAATTAGCAGCAACGAACCCTGCGAGATCAGTAGTAGACCCCCCACCTAGTCCAATTACGCAGTCATTACGATTGAAATCTGCCTGCCCCATTATTTTCCAACAGAATGAGGCCACCTCTATGCGCTTGGCATCTTCACCAGAAGGAACCTCTGCCAATAGAACTTCGAATCCAGAATCCTGAAGCGTGTTCTTCAGATGCTCAGCTGTCACAGAAAGAGCCTGAGGGCTTACCAGTAGCACCTTCTTACTGCCCTCGAGATGGGGGGCAATGTCATTAAGAAGGTTTCGGCCGACGATGCTATAGCTCATGTTGTTCAATCTTTTCACTTATCTCATTTAGAAGATCCTTGATTGGCCGAGTACCAGTAAATACTTCAATGTCCGCAACCTCTTTATAGAGGGGAAGCCTCTGGTTATAGATCTCCTGCCAACGTTCTGGTTGGTCCTTCAGAAGGGGCCTCTTGTCTAGATTAACCCTGCCGATCACTGCCTCCTGGGTACTGTCTAGAAACACAACAAAGCCCTGCTTCATGAGCTTGCGATTTACCTCAGACAGAACCACGCCACCACCGGTTGCTACCACCGCACCTTGTTGAATAGCCTCAGAAAAAGCCCTCTCCTCGAGTGATCGGAAGTAGCCCTCCCCTTTGGTTTCAAATATTTCAGAAATGGAACCATGTTCTGCTTCTATTTTTCGATCGGTGTCAATGAATACTCGGTCCAGATTCTTGGCTAGTTTCTTTGCCAATGTACTCTTTCCTGCACCCATGGGCCCGACAAAAATTATCGGGCGCATTATTCGCCAGTAACGATTCGCGACTTCAGAGTCTCTGGGATGCTCTTTAGGTAGCTGTCGAGATTTCGCTTCGTTTCCAGAATCGAATCGCCTCCGAACTTTTCCATGACAGCGTTGGCAATCGTTAGAGCAACCATGGCTTCAATTACAATCCCAGCTGCTGGCACTGCGCAGACATCACTGCGCTGGTGATGCGCGGTTGCGGCCTCGCCACTTGTCGTATCAACAGTCTGTAGCGCTTTCGGAACAGTTGAGATGGGTTTCATACCGGCCCTTACACGAATTACTTCACCGTTACTCATTCCCCCCTCGATGCCCCCAGCACGGTCAGTGAGTCTTTCCACCAAATCCTCAACACGGACAATCTCGTCATGCGCCTCACTACCGCGGCGTCTTGTTGTTTCCAGACCGTCACCAATTTCAACTGACTTGATTGCCTGTACCCCCATGACAGCTGCAGCTAGCTGTGAGTCAAGTCTTCTATCCCAGTGCACATATGATCCAACTCCGGGAGGCATGCCATAAACCAATGTCTCGACAACTCCGCCAAGGGTGTCTCCAGATGAATGGCAATCATCTATAGCGCTAACCATCTCATCAGAAGTGCGCTTATCAAAACACCTCACTGGATCGATATCGAGTTTTTCTACATCTGATGGCCTTGGAAGTTCTAGAGTTTTTGATTCCACTTTGCCAATTGCAACGGTGTGGGTAACAAGTCGAATTCCAAGTTCGCCAAGGAAGTTTTGGGCAACCCTTCCAAGCGCAACCCTTGTAGCAGTCTCACGTGCGCTTGCTCTCTCTAGTACGGGTCTTGCTTCATCAAAGCCGTACTTTTGCATGCCTGTGAAATCAGCATGGCCGGGTCTTGGACGTGTGAGCTTGGCAGCACGAGCACCCGTTAGCTCCTCCTCGGAAACCGGTGCTGCGCTCATCACGGTCTCCCACTTAGGCCATTCGGTGTTGGCTATGCGAATTGCGATTGGCCCACCCTGGGTCAAGCCAAAGCGGACACCGCTCGAGATTGTCACAGCGTCCTCTTCGAACTTCATTCGGGCTCCACGGCCATAGCCAAGCCTTCTTCGGGCAAGTGCAGATTCGATGTCTTCACGTAGAAGAGGAACGCCGGCAGGGAGCCCCTCAAGCACGCCGATCAGTTCAGGTCCGTGGGATTCGCCTGCAGTAAGCCACCTAAGCATCAGACTATTCTTCCATCTTTACTGCACGGAGCATAAGGTCATGCAATTCCTGCTCGTCACTTAGCTCATTTCCTCCATTTAGGAGCTCACGCAATTGTCCGATTGCCTGCCAGATCAGCATCTCAATACCCGAGATTTTGACCTTAAAGCTGCTGTTGGCCGGGTTCATGTAGGCGATGTCTAGGAGAGTCTTTCCGGTCCTTCCTTCCAGCAGTTGCGGAAGGATTCCAATCGGAAGAGTAGAAATAACTAGGTCCGCTGTTAGTGCTTGTTCAAGGTTGACTGAAGTGGCTGAGTATTTAGTCGCAAGATCACTAAGTTTTGCCGCATCCCTGCCCCAAACCATCGGCCTATAGTCACCAAATGAGTAAAGCGCAGTCCTGGCTGTCGCCCCTGTGCCCAAGATAGAAACCGATTCAAAGGTTTGACTAGAGACCGCTTTTATCAGTCCGAATCCGTCGGTATTAAAGCCCCTGTAACCCGCATCAGAGCGAATTAGACAGTTAGTTGAGCCCGTCGCCCTTGAAGCAGAATCCAAAGAGATCGCGACATCGAACGCCTCGGGTTTGAGAGGAATTGTCACAGAAAGGCAGTCATAGTCGTTTGCTGGAGATTCCAACCACTTGGCTAGCCCGCTGGATAGCTCGACTATGTCAAAGCTAGCTTCAACGCCGAGCCTTTCAAGCGCGGCGAGCATTATTACCGGTGACTTTGAGTGAGAAATTGGGTAACCAAGAACGGCGAGCTTTTTCATCCCCAACCTGGATTCTCACGTAACCATTTTCTGTATAGCTCAACCGCGCGCTCGTGCTCTCGAAGGGTTTCGGAAAAGACTGTTTCCCCGGTCCTTAAGTTGATCGTTACAAAAAACAGGTAGTCCCCCGGCGCAGGATTCTTTGCCGCATCTATCGCAAGCTCTCCGGGTGAAGATATCGGTCCAGGTGGCAGACCCGGATAAACGTAGGTGTTGTAAGGATTCTTTGTATCTGCGACTCCCTGTTGGAAGGAATCGATGGAACCTTCGTAGTAGTACTTCACCGTTGGGTCAGTTTGTAGGAGCATTCCCTTGTCAATTCGGTTGTGAAATACCGTAGCGACTTTATAGAAGTCATTTTCAAGCTTTGCTTCCTCCTGAATGATTGAAGCCAGCGTGAGAAGTTCAAGCGACTCCTCCCGACTGACTCCCAGTTTGCTCAAGACCTCATCTGTCTTGGTTAGCATCGCACCGATTACCTCGGTCGCACTTACTCCCGGATCGAACTTGTAGGTGGCAGGAAAAAGATATCCCTCCAGCGTCGGACCCGGATAATCATCGTTGGCAGCCTCAATCGCACTGACCAGCTCTTCTTTTGCTATTCCAAGCCCCGCTTCCAAAAGAGGAATGATCTGCGCAATCTGATAGCCCTCGGGAATAGTCACCGACCTGGTTACTCGGTTCTCACCAGCAAGCAATAGCCTCAGAGCCTCTGCTCCTGAGATCTGCATCGGAAACTCGTAGTGGCCTGGATAGATAACAAGGTCGCTTTGCAGCATTGGTCTGTAGATGGCGTCGAATGATTTGATGACATCTGCGGCTAGAAGCTTTCGCGCGACATCTTCTCCATTGTCACCCTGCTCGATAATGATGGTCACAGAACCGGTGCCTGGACCTGGGTAGTCCTCGACTGTAAAACGTGAAATCAGCGAATCCATAGCCTGTTCGATCGGGCCTCTAAGTGCGAAAAATGACCCTGCAATCAAGGCAAACAAAACTCCGATAGCAACAGCAACTGTCACTGCATTGCGCCTAGATTTTTCCTCTTTAACTTCAAATTCCTCAAGCACTTTGACCCACTGCCTCACCACAGTTGTGCTTACAAGCAATAGCAAGCTCAACAATCAGTCGGGCCGCCTCGGCATCAATTACGTGCCTTGACGACTTCACGCTGTGCCCTGTCTCCCTTAGGTTTCTCTGGGACTGCGTGCTGGTCAACCGCTCATCTAGCATGAAAACTGGCACAGAAGAGATACCCTGCAATTCCCGGGCAAACTCAGCCGCATCGGTTGTCGATTTTGTTTCCCCTCCACCAAGCGATGTGGGCTTACCAACATAAATTCTGGCCGCAGCCTTTTCTTCAGCGATCTGGAGAATCTCCGCCACCGCTGTAGCTCGATCAACTGTTTTGATTCCGATTGCAAGTTCGCCTTGGCCAAGAGCAATCCCGACTCTTTTCTGACCAGGGTCAACTCCGATACAGATCAAGAAATCAATCCTCTTGCTGCTTGAATTGACTCAGAAAGCTTTGAGGCGTCGGTTCCTCCACCCTGCGCAAAATCGGCTTTGCCACCGCCACCACCGCCAAGAATCTCTGCTGCCTTCTTCGCAAGAGTTCCGGCACTAATGCCCGCTGCTACTGCATCTTTACCAACAGCAATCATCACAACTGGCTTGTCTTCGATTTTCGATCCAAGCAGAATCACCGAGGACGAACCAAGTGAGTCTTTTGCAGTTAGCGCTAGCTGCCTGAGTGTTTCTGCACTATCAATTCCATCTAGCTGCGAGGCGAGAACCTTCTTGCCAGCAATGTCAGCAGTAGATGCATACAAGGACGCGAGCTTGTCCTTAGCTGCGCGGAAACGAAGTTCGGAGAGCTCCTTTTCTAATGCCTTGAGTCCATCTAGTGACTCCGTGATTCTTGCCTCTAGTTCGGCCACCGGTGCCTTCAGACCAGCGCTGATTCTTCTTACAATCGCCCGCTCTTGGAGAAGATTCCTCAGCGCGTCAATTCCTACCTCGGCTTCAATCCTTCTCACGCCAGATCCCACTGACGACTCACCGGTGACACTAACTAGCCCAATCTGTGCAGTGCGAGAGACGTGAGTTCCGCCACAAAGTTCTCTAGACCACGGTCCCCCGACTTGCACGACTCGAACCTGCTCATCGTAGGTCTCTCCAAACAGTGCAATTGCACCCCATTCCTTAGCCTGCGGAAGAGTCATGAACTGCGCGCTGACTGCTAGGTCGGCTCTGATTGCCATATTCGAGACTTCCTCTATCTCGCTCTTGGTGGCATCTGACAGTGCCTCGCCCCAAGCAAAATCAAGACGCATGTATCCCGGTCGATTGTAAGAACCGGATTGAAGAGCATTTGGACCAAGGACTTGTCTTAGTGCCGCGTGAACAACGTGAGTGGCACTGTGGGCTTGGCATGCCCCAACTCTCCAATCGTGATAAACGGACGCGAGAACGGAATCCATCTTGGCTACTGATCCCTGGACAACTCGAACTTGGTGGGAGAAAAGACCTTTGACAGGCTTCTGAACGTCGAGCACTTCGAGGATTAGACCATCCGCGAGAATCTGGCCTGCATCGGCAATCTGACCACCGGATTCTGCGTATAAGGAAGTGCGGTCCAGAATCACTTCACCGATTTGACCCTCAACCAGCTCGTCTACACTCTGACCATCGTGAATTAGTCCAATCACCTTCGCCTCGGCGGTGAGTGACTCGTATCCCAAGAATTTGGTCTCTCCAGCTCCGCGGAACTCTGCATAGACATCAAGATTGGTGCTGGCACGCTTGCTCTTGGCATCTTGCTTTGCCCTGGTTCGCTGCTCGCCCATGAGCTCATCAAATCTGTCGCGATCTACCTCTTTGCCTGATTCAGAGGCAATCTCCATCGTCAAATCAATTGGGAAACCGTAGGTGTCATGCAGCAAGAAAGCCACTTCGCCGGGAAGAGAACTTTGTGCTTTCGCAAGCTCTTCAGCCAGTACTTGACTTCCTGAGTCCAGTGTCTTTCGGAACCCTGACTCTTCCGCAATCGCGGCTCGAAGAACTCTCGAGAACGTCTCCTCGAGTTCCGGATATGCCTCGACCATTGCGTCCTTACTCGCTGTAAATAGACGCTCAAAAGCGACTTCCTCGATGCCCAATAGTCTCAGGGCTCTGACTGATCTCCGAAGAAGTCTTCTAAGAACATAGCCACGGCCTTCATTTGATGGAGTTACCCCATCGCTCATCAGCATCAGCGCACTGCGAATGTGGTCAGCAATGACCCTCATACGAACATCATCGGTTTCGTTCGCACCATATTGCTTGCCGCTTAGCTCGCTAGCGATGTCAATGAGCGGACGAACCTGATCAATCTCGTAGATGTTTTCTACACCTTGCAGCAAGAACGCAACTCGCTCTAACCCCATGCCGGTGTCGATGTTTTTCTTTGGAAGCTCTCCAAGGATCTCAAAGTCCTCTTTTGCTCCGCCATCTCCGCGCTCGTATTGCATGAAAACGAGGTTCCAAATTTCGATGTAGCGATTCTCATCTGCCTCTGGACCGCCCTCGATTCCATATTCAGGACCACGGTCGTAGTAGATTTCAGAACATGGCCCTGCTGGTCCGCGCTGACCGGTAGACCAATAGTTGTCCTTCATCCCTCTTTTTTGGATGCGCTCTCTGGGAACGGATGATTGCTCTAACCAATAGCCAATTGACTCATCATCGTCTTTGTAAACCGTGACCCACAGACGATTTGGATCAAAGCCGTATCCACCCTTATCGACGCTGGATGTTAGTAGTTCCCACGCGAACGCAATTGCCTCTTTTTTGAAGTAATCACCGAATGAGAAGTTCCCATTCATCTGGAAGAAGGTTCCGTGCCTCGTGGTCTTTCCAACCTCTTCGATGTCCAATGTCCTGACACACTTTTGAACACTGGTGGCTCGAGGAAAAGGCGCTGGCAGAACCCCCGTCATGTATGGAATGAAGGGAACCATGCCCGCAACAGTGAACATTAGATTCGGGTCTTGGCTTATCAGTGAAGCGCTCGGTACGACCGCATGGTTCTTCTTTTCGAAGAACTCAAGCCAGCGCCGCTTGATCTCAGCGGTCTTCATTTACTGCTTCTTGGTCGTCTTCGGCTTTGGTTTCGAAAGCTCAGCTTCGCGCTCTTTGTAGCCTTCAGCCACGGCGTTTCCGAAATCCTTAGCGGCAGTCATTAACTCGTCGGCGGCCTGTTTAACCTGCGGATTCTCCTTCGCCTGAATCGCGGCAAAAGCTCCCAGACCAAGCCCAGCGATGAACCAACCGAATCTAGACATTTCTCTACCTGCGCCTTCCGAAGGTCTTTGTAACGCTTTGCACTACACCCATAAGTTTACTTAGCGGGGCCCCAACTGAAGAGGTGAATACAGCAACCAGGGAATTGATGTTCTCAGTCACTTGCTCAACATCGGAAGTGATGTTGTCAATCCGCTTCAGTTGCTTATTGGTTTCGGTGAGAGTCACCTTGGCTTCCGCCAACATCGGCTCAAGTTCGTTGTTGAATATCTGGACCGAACGGGTGGTCTCGTCGATAAGTCGTCCAAGCTTGAGCAAAGGCAGTCCGAGCAGAAGAACCAGCAGCAGAAGGGCTCCGCTGATGATTAGTACTGCAAGCTCTCCGCCCGACAAAGTGAACTACCTTGCCGCGTAGTACTCAACAACGAGCTGAACTTCACAAGTGATTGGAACCTCAGCGCGCTTTGGTCTGCGAACGAGCGTGGCCTGAAGCTTGTCCAGCTGCACAGAAAGATACTCAGGAGTCTTTGCCTGCACATCGGAGTGACCACCAGCGGCTGCCACCTGAAAAGGCTCGGTCTTCTCGCTCTTCTCGTGAACGTGAATCATCTGACCAGGCTTAACTCGGAAAGATGGTCTGTCAACGCGAGTCCCATCAACAAGGATGTGACGGTGCACTACCATCTGACGAGCCTGTGCCATGGTTCTTGCGAAACCGCTTCTCAGAACTAGAGCGTCAAGTCTCATTTCGAGTAGCTCAACCAGGTTTTCACCTGTTAGACCTTCGGTGCGCTTGGCTTCCTGGAAGGTCTTTCGAAGTTGTGCCTCACGAATTCCGTACTGAGCACGAAGTCTCTGCTTCTCGCGAAGACGAACAGCGAAGTCAGAGTCTGACTTGCGCTTGGTGCGGCCGTGCTGTCCTGGCGCGTATGCACGCTTCTGCATGTACTTGCCAGCTTTTGGGGTTAGGGCGATCCCGAGGGCGCGCGAAAGACGCGTCTTGCTTCGGGTTCTTGATGTCTTAGACAAACAAATACCTCTTCAAATCATGTTGGTTTGGATGATGTCGGATCTCCAGCCGCTGAGCCCAGACGACCTTGGAATTCTAGCACCGTAGCTAGCGCCTGTCACGACCCTCTCAAGAGCTTGCGGATGGCCCGAAGTCGCTCCCCCAGTGTCTTTTCAAACCCTCTATCAGTTGGTGAATAAATGTCCTGAGCATCCGAGTATTGCTGCCTCAAGATGCCCGCTTCGGTGTCATGAGGGTATTTATAGCCAGTTGCACCGGTTGAGCGAAGATAAGCAGGTATTGGCGGTAGGAAACCAGATTGGACCTGCTCAATCGCCACATTGATCGCCGTGTAAGCAGCATTCGACTTGGGAGCCAGCGCTAGGTAGACAGTTGCCTCAGCAAGTGGAATTCGCCCCTCGGGCATACCGATCTTTTCAACCACCGATGCGGCTGCCTCCGCCAGCACAAGTGCTTGGGGGTCTGCCAAGCCAATGTCCTCTGCGGCCAGAATCATCAATCTGCGCGAAATGAACTTTGGATCTTCGCCGCCTAAAATCATTCTGGCCAGGTAGTGCAGGGCGGAATCGGCATCTGACCCTCGAACACTCTTTATGAAGGCTGAAATGGTGTCATAGTGGACATCACCATCCGCATCGTAGGCAATTGCGTTTTGACTAACCTGTTTGATTACTTCAGCATCAACAACTTTGTTTGCGGCCGCTCCGGCCTCCAAGAGGGAAAGTGCTCGGCGAGCATCGCCACCTGAAATCTTCGCAATATAATCCAGTGCCTCAGTGCTGAACTGAGTTTCTCTCAATAATCGGTCTTCGGAGATTGCCCTATTTAGCAAGCTGAGAATTTCTTCTACAGACAGCGGGTCGAGCTTCATCACAAGCGATCTGGAAATTAGAGGTTTGATGACCGAAAAAGAAGGGTTCTCAGTGGTTGCTGCTACTAGCGTTATGACCCCAGATTCAACCGCACCGAGTAAAGCGTCCTGTTGAGACTTAGAAAAGCGGTGAATTTCGTCAAGGAACATGACTGTGTGCTTTTCAAAAGCTTGCTGGTCTAGCTTTGCCTTTTCGATAACGTCCCGAACCTGAGATACAGAGCTGGAGATGGCGCTGAGTTCAACGAAAACTGCCTGTCTTGTGCTTCCGATTAAGCGTGCGATAGTCGTTTTTCCGCTGCCCGGTGGCCCCCAAAGGATTACCGAATTCAATCCCTTGGCGGAATCGCCCGTGACCAGGCGGTAAAGGGGACTGCCTGGCTTTAGGGCTAGCTGATGCCCAACGACCTCATTCAGGGTCTTGGGCCTAAGTCTTTCCGCCAACGGAGTCACACTTGGATTGTAAGCGTTCTAGAATTGCTGGTCGGAAGGCGAACCGAATGAAAAAAGATGACAAATTATCGAGCTACCAGGCCAAGCAAGACCTCATACACTCACGCAGCGAAATAGCAAAGCGGGACAACAAGAAGGTCCTCATTGCTTCTCTGGCTGCTGTGGTGCTTGCAGCTGGTGGTCAGTTTGTCTATTTCAACTTTGGCCCAGGTTTTGTGCCTACAGTCGAAGACCTCTTGACCGAAGAGGGTATTGACCCAGAGAATCCGCCTGCCTACGTTCTGCCCTCCCCGGATCTGGCCGAGGGCCGCACTTGGGAGACAACTCTTTCAATCGGTGGAAGTGACGTGACGTTGGAGCTGGATGGTGAAAAGGCTCCGCAGGCAGTTGCCAACTTCATCTCTCTAGCTCAGCAGGGCTTTTATGAAGACGTCAGGTGCCATCGCCTGGTGACCGCTGGTATCTATGTGCTGCAGTGCGGAGATCCAAATGGTGATGGAACCGGAGGGCCTGGCTATTCTTTCGGGCCTATCGAAAATGCCCCAGCTGACGACACCTACCTAGAGGGCTACTTAGCCATGGCAAGACGTGGTGGGGACGGCAGCTCAATGGGATCTCAGTTCTTCATTGTTTATAAGGACTCGGTAATCCCATCTGACGCCGCGGGCGGCTATACCGTTTTTGGACGCGTTACCGGCGGGCTTGAGGCCATCAAGGCTATTGCTGCTGGCGGGACCGCCGATGGTTCTACCGATGGTTCTCCGGCAACGGATGTGCTGCTAACCAATGTTTCGGTAAAGTAAAAAGTCGCTAACTGGGAGAGAACTTGAGCGCTAACGAATTTGGTCGGGTCGATGACAAGAATTCCGTCTACCTTATTGACCAGGGAACCGAGCGTCTAGTAGGCCAGTATCCAAACGTTAGCTCAGACGAGGCAATGGCCTTCTTTGTTCGCAAGTTTGAAGATCTGGAAGCCCAGGTCAGAATTCTTGAGCAGAGAATTGCAAACGGTGTAACCGATGCCAAGAGCCTGAAGGCCACACACGCAACTCTGACCAAAGAGATTAGCGAGCCGAAGGGCGTGGGTAACTACGATTCGCTCCGCTACAGACTCTCAAGAATCTATCCAGCTATCGAAGAGGCAATTGTCAAGGCCAATGCCGCCAAAGAAGAGGCAATTGCTTTTGCTATGGCCGAGAAGGAAAAGATTGCACAAAGGGCCGAGGAGCTGGTTAGTAATTTAGGTGCGATCAACTGGAAGAAAAGTGGCGAGGAGATGGCCGAGCTTTTCGCGAAGTGGCAGCAGCTCCAAAAGGACAGCCCAAAAATTGCCAAGTCACTAACCGACCCTGTGTGGAAGCGCTTCTCACAGGCTAGAGCCAAATTCGAAGCTGGCAAGCGAAAATACTTCGCTGTGCAAGACGCGAAATTTAAGGAAGCCAAAAAGATCAAGACTGAGCTAACCGAGAAAGCCAAGTCGCTGGTCGATAAGGGAGCTCAGGCAGCCGCTGAGTACAAAAAACTGCAGGCCGAATGGAAGAAAGCCGGCAAGGCAGGAAAGTTGGAAGAGGCACTCTGGGAGAGTTTCCGTGCAGCGGGAGATGCAATCTTTTTAAAGAAGAAAGAGCAAGACGATCAACTTGCTACCTCTCACGCTGAGAACCTAAAGGGCAAGCTTGCTTTGCTCGAGGAAGCAGAAGCTATCGACACCGCAGATCTAAAGACAGCCAGATCAAAAATTGGCTCGATTCAGGCTCGTTGGTCAAAATTTGGACACGTGCCAAAGGATCAGGTGAAGAGTATTGAGGGTCGCCTAAGGGCCGTTGAAAGCAAAATTGCATCGGCTGAAAAAGAAGCGTGGCAAAGGTCTGATCCTGCCGCCAAGGCCCGCAGCAGCTCACTGGTTTCTCAGCTGGAAGCTGTGATAGCTAACCTCGAGAAGGAAATGGTTGCTGCCCCAGAACCTAAGAAGAAGGAGATTCAGTCTCAGATTGAGTCCCGTAAAGCTCTTCTTGTAGCCGCTCAGAACGCAGTCGACTAAGCACCCTTTACGCGGTAAACGTCGTAGACGTTATCTATTCGCCTGACCTGATTAAGTAAATGATCAAGATGCGATGGGTCAGCCATCTCAAAGACGAATCTGCTCAGAGCTACACGGTCCCTGCCTGTCGACACTGTCGCACTGAGAATGTTTACGTGGTTTTCGGTTAGCACTCTTGTCACATCGGAAAGCAATCCGCTGCGATCCAGAGCTTCCACCTGAATCTGGACCATGAACACTCCCCTTGAATCCTCTGACCAAGACACATCCACGATTCGTTCAGGCTTTAGGCCCTTGACGTTCTTGCAGTCGGCACGATGAACCGACACTCCATCACCTCTGGTTACAAATCCGAGAATCTCGTCCCCTGGTACGGGTGTGCAACAGCGTGCCATTTTCGTCATGACATCCGCC
>JACCDG011886864.1_pt1 | contig 15067 bp, 11 predicted proteins | sample 7442471 | NCBI WGS metagenome assembly JACCDG01 (sample SAMN15323444, study PRJNA562643) | freshwater metagenome | isolation source: river surface water | place: USA:Blue River Watershed | collected 2017-08-17
AAAAAAATGATGCGTATATACGAGGTAATTTTTTTATAAAAATGTTCTATTCTTCACGCAAAATAACCTGATACCGGTAGTGCAAACACAAAAAAAAGTATAAAAGCATAATCTGCAATCCGGGTTAATCTGAATTCATTAAAAAGATATTTTTTGCCATTCATCTAATTTTTTTTTTCAAATTACATTTTATGCCTTAATTTAATATTTAACGCCGTTTGCTGGAAATATATATTAGTCCAATTTTCCTTTCAGTAGATTGATCTAAACATATTTATACATCGGCATTTACCAATATAATACTCGAAACAATTTTGGACTGTTTCTCGTAAATATTGACATAAGAAATTTTAGTTCAGAAAGTTAATACCTTTTAAGCATTTGTAAATTCTGATGAATTGTATCCTTTTCAACCTACTATCTTTGCGAACATGCGTAAATTTTTTGGTTTCCTTATAATATTGTTGCTGATAAGTACCCGGCACAAAGCTGCCAGCCGTTACTGGGTAGGAGGTACAGGTTCGTGGACTGATGCTGCTAACCACTGGGCCTCAGGTTCAGGGGGTTCTCCTGCTTCAGGCAATCTCCCCACTTCTTCTGACGATATTTATTTTGACAGTAATTCCGGCACAGGTACTGCAACCATTAGTTCAACAATTACGGTTAATACCATTACCTTTTCCACTTCCTGTAGTGCGATAATATTAGACATTACCTCGGGCACAACCACCATAAGTTCAACATCTTCCGGAGTTGTTATGAATACAGGTAGTCATACGCTTCGCGTATCGGGCGGTACACTCACGGTTACCAATATGCTATGGGCCTCCGGAGGTACCTTACAGCTTAATTCCGGCACCCTTAACATTTATTGTTCGGCTGCTACCGGCACTTACGGGCTTAGCATAGCCGGAGGAACAGTAAACTGCGCCGGTGCTACTGTTAATATTGGCGATGGCTCAAATGAGGTATTGGCTTTAAATTCCGGCACATTAAGCGTATCGGCAGGTACCGTAAATGTGCGGACGGAGTTTTATACCCTTGGTGGTACTTTTAATCTTTCTGGCGGCACCATTAATGTACATATTAGTACAACAACGGAAAGGTATTATTGTTTTGATATGTTCAGTACTACCTACAATTTTACAGGTGGAACAATTGATATAAAGAATGCGGCCAGCCCAGGAAGTTTAAATGTATGGATAGCATCTTCCAATACAGCCGGAAGCTTAACCGGAGGGGTGTTAAAATTCTCTATAACTAATGGTGATTATTCCATTGAATCTGATACGCGTTTATATAGTCTGGAAATAAACAGTTCCGGAAAAACTGCCTCTATTGGTTATAGCAACCTGAGCCTGGCCGGGAATTTTACCCTTACAGCCGGTACTTTCGATGTTTCAACCTATGCCTTTAGTGTTGCAGGCAATTGGACGAATAACGGGAGTGCATTTAATTATAATACCGGCACTGTTACCTTTAATGGAACGTCGGCACAACAAATTCTTGGTTCAACCGCAAGTACTTTTTACAACCTTACTTTAAATAACTCCAGTGGCCTTACTCTCGCCCCATCTGCTGGCATAGCTACAACCGTTCGGAATACACTTACACTTACCAGTGGGAAAATAACCCTGGGTAATTATGATTTAAAAATTGGAGCAAGCGGTGTTAGCGGTAATATATCGGGTGGGAGTTCTTCCAATTATATTATTACCAACGGAACAGGTGTACTTAACCAATATAACATCGGAACCGGAAAAAGAACCAGTGTGGTGTATCCGGTTGGTATTAGTTCTTCCAGTTATACCCCCCTTACACTCAGTGTAGTGGGTTCAACTACAGTAGATAATTTTTCCTTAATAGTATCCCAATCTGTACTGGCCTCAGGTACATCCGGGTCTGCTTATACATCTAAAGTGATTGATCGTACCTGGAATGTAACAGAGGGCACAACGGGTGGTTCAAATGTAACATTAACGCTGCAATGGAATGGAAGCGACGAGCTTACCTCTTTTACCCGATCCAATTGTTATGTTAGTCATTATGCCAGCGGAGCCTGGGCTTCTACATCTGCTGGTGCTTCGGCATCTGGTTCTAATCCGTATACCATTGTTTCGGGTACATGCAGTTCGTTTTCTCCGTTTGCTATTGCTTCCAATCAGGTTTTACCGGTTGAGCTGCTCAGTTTCACAGCAATACCCTCCGGTAAGATCGTTATGCTAAACTGGAGCACAGCCTCAGAAACCAACAACAAGGGGTTTACAATACAACGTTCTGTTGACGGAATGAATTTCGAAGATGTTACTTTTATTCCAGGGCAGATTAACAGTGCTGAAATTCATAAATATCAAACTACAGACGATCATCCCCTACCAGGTTTGTCTTATTATCGGATAAGGCAAACCGACTTAGATAGCAAATATACCCTGTCTGAAGTTGTTCCGGTATTGTTCGAAGACCAACCTACCTATACTATTTATCCCAATCCTACTCACGATGATGTGCTACTTCTGTTTAATGACAGCACTACTGAACATATTAAAGTATATATTAACGATGTTAACGGACGTTTGAGGGATGTGCAGGAATTTCCTTCTCATGCAAAAGGCAATGCTTTACGTATAAAACTAAGTCATCTTGAAAAAGGGTGTTATTTTATTAGCCTCGACCACTTCCTTTTTCACCCCGCTTTACCCGTGATCCGGCAATAAGGATTTGCCATTCGGATTAATTTTCAGGTCAAAAAACCTCTTCAATATCGTTGTTCGGATTACCTCGGATAATATCTTTTCCACCCTGTTGCACATCATCATCCCAATTTTTGGAAGCCATCGTTCTGGTTACCGGTTCCGGAAGAAAGTCAGTGGAAGGTGTAAGCCCGGCATTAGCATTGTACAAGGCATTGGCGCCCTCCTGATAATCAAGATCGGCAAATTTGGCAAACTGTCCGATAAAACGCAGAGGAATATCTTCCAGCGAACCATTACGGTGCTTGGCAATAATAACTTCTGCCCTGCCCCGGGTTGGATTACCGTTTTCATCTTCTGTAAGTCCATAATATTCCGGGCGGTAAATAAACATTACCATATCGGCATCCTGCTCAATGGCACCCGATTCACGAAGGTCGGATAATTGCGGGCGTTTAGAACCTGTGGCCCGTTGCTCCACATTCCGGCTTAACTGTGATAATGCAATGATCGGAATGTTCAATTCTTTGGCTAAACTCTTCAATGAGCGGGAAATATGACTGATCTCCTGTTCACGGTTGCCTTTCATTTCCGAGCCTCCACTCATCAACTGCAGGTAATCGATAATAATCAGTTCGATATTGTTATTTTCTTTTAAACGGCGTGCTTTAGCCCGTAGTTCGAATATAGACAGTGCCGGTGTATCATCAATGAATAAAGGCGCTTTCGATAATTTACCTATTCGGGAGTGCAGTTGCTGCCATTCATGACCTTCCAGATTGCCTTTACGCAACTTGCTTTGATCGAGTTCGGCCTCTCCTGAAATCAAACGATTCACCAATTGTAAAGAAGACATCTCCAGCGAAAATACCACCGTCGGCTTATTGAATTCTACTGCGGCATTACGCGCAATGGTTAATACGAAAGCGGTTTTCCCCATACCTGGCCGTGCCGCCAGAATTAATAAATCGCTACGCTGCCAACCAGAAGTAACCCGATCGAGAGCGGTAAAGCCGCTGGGCACTCCGGTAACCCCACTGGTTTGCTGGGCTGCCGTTTCTATTTGTGTAAGGGCTTGTGCAATCAGAGTGCTCATCTTATCGTGCTGCTTACGCACGTTCTGGTCAACAACCTCAAAAATATTCTTTGTTGCCGTATCCAGCAGATCGAAAACGTCCGTACTGTCCTCATAAGCCTTATTAATCGTATCGGTACTGATGCGAATAAGCTCGCGTTGCAAAAATTTCTGGGCAATGATACGGGCATGGAACTCGGCATTGGCAGCAGAAGCCACACGATTGGTCATCTGCGTTATTACATACGCCCCACCAACCAATTCCAGGTTACCACTTTTTTTCAACTGAGTGGTTACAGTTAAAATATCTACCGGTTCCGAAGCATTAAAAAGTTCAACAATAGCCCTGTAAATATGCTGATGAGCCGGTTTGTAAAAAGATTCCGACTTCAGTACATCTATGACATCACTAAGGGCTTCTTTTTCCAGCATAATGGCACCCAGCACCGCTTCTTCCAATTCAACCGCCTGAGGTTGTAGCTTACCGTCCAGCACCGGAGCGGTATATGTCTGGCCTTTCAGCCGGGGCCTGTTTCTGTTTTCTGTAGAACTCATGTTAATCAAAGGGGACATCAAATTTACTTAAACAGGCGCATACCGCCATGAAAATTATTTTTGTACTTTTTTATGAGCAGGTTACTAACAAAGAAAAATCTACTTAACTTTAATAAAACCGTGATAATCAAATAGAAATGAGGAAAAGCACTTTTATTTATGGCTTGGTATTGTCAACAATTTTTATTCTGGCCTGCAAAAAGAAAAAGGATACACCGCAAGATACCGTTTATCCGGTTATCACCATTAACAAACCAGTGCCGGCCTCTACTTTTAACATGTTCGATACTATACGGGTAAATGTACATGTGAGTGATGATAATACACTGGAAGAGGTAACGGTTAGCCTGACCGACCTCAATCATATTCCGGTACAATCCACCGTATCCTATACCCCGAATGCAGCTTCCTGGGATATTGATATTGGCTACGAACTATACGAATATCACCTGCCCAGCGGTTATTATTACATCGCCATACATGCCAGCGACGGCATTAACAATATAAATTCAGCCCGAAAAATATACATTAATGCTTCTCCTATTATTAAACAAGGCTATTATATTTTTACCGGTACGGGTATCCAGCATCAGGTACTAAAGCTGGATACGAACTTCAGCCAGAACAACAGTATAACACGCAATGGCCCATACAATGGATCGGCACTGAGTAATTATTACCAGCGCCTTTATGTTAATGGCTCCTCGGGCAACCAGGAGTTCGATGCATACAACTGTATAACTAACCAATTGAGTTGGGACATACCCAATTCCGGAGCGGGGGCACCTTATTTCACCTGGTGTGATACCGATGGGAAAAACGCTTTTTTGGGTTATTATGATGGCAGGCTTATACGATACGATTACACCAGTACGGCAACTACTAACTATAATTACACTAACTCCGATTATTCCCCCCTTTACGGATCTGTTGTAGCCGGGAAATATATTGTTCATTACCGATCACGAGTATTACCAGGCTCCCGAAAACTGGTCGTTTTCGACCTGAATTCCGGTACTGCCCTGAAAGAAACCAACGTAAATTTTAATACACTCGGCATTTTTGAAAAATCTCCAACTGAAGCCTATGTATTAGGTAACGACGACAACAACATAGGGCGGGTATTTGTGCTGACCATAGCCAGTGGATCAATGTACGAACCCATAAATCTGAACAGTGCCAAAATATTAAGCTGTTGTATAACCAATTCCAACACGCTGCTCATTTCTATGAGTGACAATGAAATTTATGGCTACGACTACGCAGGTAATAATCTTATTTCTGTACTCAGTGGCTTTCAGGCCAGCCGTATACGATATAGTACCAGCGAAAGCAGGGTCTATATTTCCGGAGGAAAGCAGTTAAAAGCCTGTCAGCTCAATAACCTTACTCTCTCGCCCTTGAAAACATATAATCTCAACGATACTATTCGTGATTTTCAGCTATTGTATAACAAATAATACCAATGTTAACGATAAACAGTTCAAAACTGTTTCGAGTATTACATTGGTAAATGCCGATGGATAAATATGTTTAGGACAATTGACTGAAAGGAGAATTGGCCTAATACATATTTCCAAACGGTATAATACCATTTCTATAGTTTCTTTATCTTGCACCGCAAAACCTATTTATGAGAACTCTTATACTTCTGTTTATTCTTATCAGCTCCGGCATTTTTGCACAGGGCGAATTTAAAAAGCATTTAGAGAACGGGAATCAGAAATTTAACCTGAAAAGCTATATTCTTGCAATATCCGACTACGAAAAGGCTATTAAACTTATTGCTACAGAAACGGAACAACAGTTGGGTTCGCATCAGACGCTGGCCGCTGACAAAAAATACAGGCTTGAACCCTATATTAAGCGTGCTTATTGTTATTACTTTACCGGAAATCATACAGGCATGAAGGGTGATGTGGACAGAGTAAACGCACTGGATCCGGGTAATTCTGAAATAAGACCCCTGATGGCTTATGAAGTTTATAAAAAAGGAGAAAAAGCTCAGGGCTGTATACAACTACGGGAGCAAATTACTGCCGGAAGCAAGATGGCCAAACAGATTTTTGATGAGTGCTTCTGCTGGAATGAAGGGGTGGTACTGGCTAAAGAAAGTGCCTCGCGCAACACAATGAAAAAATATGACGAGGCGATAACACTTATTGAATCGGCTTTGGCTATACTACCCGACTCTGGTGCTTTTTACGCCGAAAAAGGCAAGGCCCTGATGGGTAAAAATGAAAACGACAAAGCACTCAGGGTACTGAAGAAAGGTGCCACTCTTAACAAAACCAATTATAAGATCTATTATTTACAGGGCATGGCCTACGATAAACTCAATAAAAACGATTCTGCCTTTGAAAGCCTCACCACTGCAGTAAACCTGAGTAAGAATAATTTTGAAGTGATTCGCTACCGGGCTGGCTTAGCTGAAAAAATGGAATTATGGAATGCCGCTGTCTTCGATTTGCAACAATGTATTAACATTCGTCCCAACGATGCCACATTATATATGAAAATTGCCGAAATAAAACACAACAAACAGAACGATTTGCTGGGTGCCTGCGAATATTACAATGCTGCGCTTAATAAGGGTCATGAAGAAGCCCGTGAAATGGCAGGCAATTGTAATAACCCCAAATACATGAAAAAGAATTTGAAAACGGCGGGTAAGGAGTAAAAAATGAAACCACAGGGGGCAGGATTCAGATTAACACTCCATACAAATCAAAATCGGTAGCTTCTGTTATTTTTACACGGGCAAAATCTCCGGTACGCGCGTAATTATCGGATGTGGCTTTCACCAGCACCTCATTATCCACATCAGGGCTGTCAAATTCAGTGCGACCAATAAAATAATCGCCTTCTTTTCTATCAAATAATACCCGGAACTCTTTTCCGTTTTTTTGCTGATTCAATTCGAGGGAAATACCTTGTTGCAGTTCCATTACCGCATCAGCCCTCTTCTTTTTAACTTTTAAAGGTACATCATCCCTTAGGTTAAAAGCATGGGTATTCTCCTCATGCGAATACGTGAAAATACCTAATCGTTCAAAACGACTTTCTTCTACCCAACGCATCATTTCTTCGTGATCTTTTTCTGTTTCACCAGGATAACCAGCGATTAAAGTTGTTCGTATAGCAATACCAGGTACTTTATCACGAATGCGGTTAACAAGATCTATGGTTTTTTGTTTGGTGATACCCCGACGCATGCTTTGCAGCATGTTGTCGCTGATATGCTGCAGCGGCATATCCAGGTAATTACACACATTACTTTTTTGTCTCATTACATCCAGCACCTCCATTGGAAAACCACTGGGAAAAGCATAATGCAAACGTATCCATTCTATACCGGATACATCGCTCAGTTGTTCGACCAGGGATGCCAGTTCTCTTTTTTTATACAAATCCAGTCCATAATAAGTAAGATCCTGTGCAATAAGCAATAACTCCCTGGTGCCTTTAGTTGCCAGCTTTTTTGCTCGTTCTACAAGTTCTTCTTTGGGCACGGAAATATGTCCGCCACGCATTAGTGGAATAGCACAAAAGGAGCAGGGTCTGTCGCAACCTTCGGCTATTTTAAAATAAGCGTAATGATGGGGAGTGGTTAACAGCCGTTCACCCACCAGTTCGTGTTTATAATCGGCTTTAAGGGTTTTAAGCAAACGTGGCAGGTCGCGGGTACCAAAATAGGCATCTACTTCGGGGATTTCTTTTTCCAGATCGGGCTTGTAGCGTTCGCTTAAACAACCTGTTACATATACCTTTTCTACCTCACCACTGCGTTTGGCATCTACAAAACGTAAAATAGTATCTATGCTTTCCTGCTTGGCATTCTCCACAAATCCGCAGGTATTGATAATGACAATATTATTGTCATCTTTTTCACTCTCGTGCTCTACCTCAAAGTTATTGGCTTTTAACTGCCCCATCAGCACTTCACTGTCTACAATATTTTTACTGCAACCCAGTGTAACTACGTTTACTTTGTTCTTTTTCGTTGTTTTGGTTTTCATGCGCTAATTCGTGGCGCAAAGATAGGTATTCTGCGTTCAGGATTGCTGTTTTCTCAGCAACAGTATAAACAGTTCCCGACCGTTGCGGGGTTTAATGGAGTTATAAGCAACATCCATTATCCGAATATCGAAATAGGGCTGAAAGTATAACGCGTATTCCTGGCGGGTTCCGCCAAAGGGGGGATCTTCCTTACCCTCGAAAGTATCGTTAAAGAGCAGTCCAACAAGGCGTCCACCGGGTTTCAGCAAACGATGCATGGTGTGAGCGTATTGTAAACGCAACGAGGGATGCAGGGCGCAAAAAAAAGTCTGTTCCAGAATCAGGTCGTATAATGCCTGATGTTGGAAAAAATCTTCTTCATGTAAATGTCCGGTAGGAAAATCCGGCACACGCTTTTTAAAGGCAGCAATGGCCGCACCCGATATATCCAGTACGTGCGTACCGGTAAATCCTTTATTTAACAAATGCTCCGCTTCATAAGCATTTCCGGCTCCGGGTATCAAAATATTCAGGGATGTATCCGTAAGCTGATCGATATAAGACTTTAAGGGTGGAGTAATCTCCCCAACATCCCAGCCTGTTTGGTTATTGGTATAGCGGGCATCCCAGTAAGCTTTATTCAATTCCTGCTCCATGTGCTAATAATTATTTCCAGAACAATATTTCTGAATCAGTTTATAGGCCATATTGCTACCCAGCTGATCGGCTTTTTCCAGATCTTTACAGGCTCCTTTCTTATCTTTAAGGGTCATTTTTATAGCTGCCCTGTTTACATACGCTGAGGCGTAATCAAATTTAATATCAATAGATTTATCCAGGTCTTTGATAGCAGCGGTATATTGTTTTAATCCACCTTTGGCCGTACCCCTAAAGTTATAGGAAACGTGATTTCTGCCATTCAGGTCGATGGCTTTATCGAGGTCGGCAACGGCTCCGGAATTATCGTTCAGGTTTATTTTAGCTCCACCACGATATACATAAGCATCTTCGTTTTTAGGATCAATTTCAATTACCTTGCTGTAATCGGTAATCGCATCCTTAAAGTTTCCCATTTCAAAGTAGGCACGGGCACGGGTTTGATAGGCTTCCATCGTAACTTCACCGGGCTTGGCGTATTTTATACCATCGGTAATGTCTTTAATGGCATAATTATATTCCTTTTGTTGAAAGCGCATCATGCCGCGCTGAAGGTAAGCAGGGGCATAAGTTTCACGCATATCCAGCACTGTGTTAAAGGTTTCTATGGCTCCCTTGGTATCTTTACCCACTCCCCGAAGCTCCCCCGTGTAATACATCAATTCTATATCAAGCGGATCTATTTTATACGCATCGTCATAATACTTTTTGGCTTCGTCATAACGCTTGTCTTTGAAAAGAATACGCCCGAGTAGTTTGGTACATTCAAAATTATCAGGCCGGTATCTCAACGACATCTCTAAGTCTTCAGAGGCGCCCTTCAGGTCATTCAACTGCACCTTACATGCTGCCATTAAATTATATGCCTCTACATACTTGGCTTTTTTCTTAATAGCACTTTTTAAGGTTTTAATAGCCGCTTTAAAGTTGGAAGAATCCGATTGTTTTTTGGCAAGGTTGTATAAATCCAGAGCCGGATCGAGAGAACGGGTGGTATCCTTTTTAGTGTCGTTGTTCTGGGCCTGAAAATGCAGATAAAAAAACAGGCTTATAAATAAGAGCAGAACTCTCATAGGAATTCGTTTTATTAAATGTAGAAAAAATTAGGAGCCGTTGGTGTAATTTCAGCAAAATCATCGGAAATTACCTTTAGTTTTACTAAAAATACATTTAACATGAGCATTTTTTTTATCGTTATAGCCGCACTGTCGGTGGCTCTGCTTTCCCTATCTTTTGTTACGGTGCAACAAGGCACTATTGCCGTGATAACCGTATTTGGTAAATACAGCCGTATACTCACACCTGGCTTGAATTTCAAAATCCCCTTTATTGAAGCTGTTTATAAGAAAATATCGATACAAAATCGTTCGGCTGAACTGGGTTTTCAGGCTACCACCATTGATCAGGCCAATGTGAATTTTACGGCGATGCTGCTTTACTCGGTTATCAACTCCAACGAAGAAACCATTAAGAATGTGGCTTTTAAGTTTGTAGACGAGCGCAATTTCATGCAGGCACTGGTGCGTTCGGTAGAAGGTTCTATCCGTTCTTATGTAGCCACAAAAAAACAATCGGAAGTATTATCGCTGCGCCGGGAGATTGTGGAAGATGTAAAAGAGCAACTAGATAAAACACTGGAAGAATGGGGGTATCATCTGATTGACCTGCAGATGAACGACATTACATTTGACGAGGCTATTATGAAAAGTATGGCGCAGGTAGTAGCCAGTAATAACCTGAGGGCTGCTGCCGAAAACGAAGGTCAGGCGCTGCTGATTACCAAAACCAAAGCAGCAGAAGCTGAAGGAAATGCTATTAAAATTGCTGCTCAGGCCGAAAAAGAAGCTGCTCAGTTGCGCGGACAAGGTATAGCCTTATTCAGAGAAGAAGTTGCCAAAGGCATGGCTGGCGCTGCACGTATGATGCAGGACGCCAACCTGGATGCTTCTATGATTTTATTCAGTATGTGGACAGAAGCGGTGAAAAATTTTGCCGAACACGGAAAAGGAAATGTTATTTTCTTAGACGGTTCTACAGAAGGCATGCAAAAAACGGTGAAAGAAATGATGGCTATTTCGCAATTGGAAGTGAGACCCGGCCGCTAAACCATGCGTTTAAATGACTTACGTATGGTAAGATAATCGATATAGTATAAGACTTTAACGGATAGTGTGTTACTTTGTGGCGAATTAAGAGAGTTTCCGAAGTTATTAAAGTAGTCGTTGCGGCTCAGATTTTCGCGTTTCAGTACAGCATCTTTCCAAACCAGGTTCAATTCGCTTCCCGGAGCAAATTGCCAGAAAAATACCATATCTATATTAAAAGCATTAAAATTCACATTATGATCCCGGGCATAATCCGGCTGTTCGGTTAATAAACCATCATTACCCAATACATAGTACTGCTTGTACTGCGCCTGCGACCAATAATGGCGCATACGGAAGGAGAGTGACATTTTATTGGTGAATTTATAAATACTGGAAAGAGTATTACTTACTGTTTCTATATCACGGCGGCCAAAGGTAATAACATCGGTGGTGTCGTTGTAGTGCACGAAACCAATATCATCCACACGTAAATTACGCGCAATTTCGTAGATAAATGACAGCCTGTTGTTTACCCGGTAGCGGGGCGACAATGCCATATCCAGATAAAACCGTTGATTTTCTTTAAAAATACGACCTTCTATATTAATATCGATTGCAAAGGGCTTACGGTAATCGCTGGAGATAAAATGACCAAGGTTATAGTTTTTTGGAAAAGTGTAAAAGCGTCCAAAAACACGTGGTTCATAATAATCGTAGGTTATAACGGGTTCTACACCAAACCAGCCACCGGTGGTGAGAAAACGTTTGGAAAAGGTAGTCACCCAATCGCCATATATTCCAAAATTCCAGAAAGCGGAAGGTTTATACATGCGTGAATAGGAAACTTTCAGGCCACTGTAGAAGTTATTGAGTTTCCAAAAAGGTTTATATACATTATAGTTAAAGTTCATTCCGGTTTCAATGTTATTATTCATGAACTGCAGACCCAGATCGTTAGGATTCCATTTATCGGTATTAAAAGAACCGACTGCAGCCCACTTGAAATTGCCCCCTGTTTTACCAAAATTAAATCGTCCGCTGTAACCCTGACTGGGTCTGGCGCTATCGGGAAAAAACTGATTACTCATGCCCACAAAACCGCCAGTACCATAAGTATTACGTTTATTATTCAAATTAAAAAGTGCGCCGGTAACATTAGCATCATAATAATGACCTTCGCGGGTAACATTCGTATTTACTAAGGTAACAAAGGAATTATTTCTCAAGGCCTGATCAAGCACCAGAATGTTGTAATTGCTGCGGGGCGAAGTTAGGATTTGACGGGTATTGCCCAAGGTGTCTTTTACGGTAGCATAAGTATTTCCCGAAACGGCATTGAACAGTCCTATGCCGAGTTTACTTTCTGTTCTGCCGGAAAGCTTAGTGGCATTAAGCAAACGGGTCTGGCCGGGGTTTTTATATATGGTTTCACCTTCCTCGAGCTGATCATTCACCTTATGATAATCAATGGGTTGGCCTCCAACTCTGCGTGAATAAAAAAGTCCACCTTTGTTAAATAGCTCGGTTCCCTCCGTAAAAAAAGGTCTTCGTTCCTGATACTGCACTTCAAAAGGACCGAGGTTCAGCACCTGATTGTCGGACTGTACCTGACTAAAATCGGGTACCAGTGTCATGTCGAGAGTAAAAGCTTCTGATATACCATATTTAACATCCATACCACCACTGGCATTATAAGACAAGTTATTAAGTCCCTGCTGATCATAGGGATAATGATTGATCATTCCGGCAACATAAGGTGTAAAGGACAAACGCAAAGGCGGCTTTATGTTTTGCAATCCTTTTAAATCGCCGAATTGACCAACCAGTGTATTAATTTTAGGATCGATGGGACTCCAGAAGGAGTTTTCGCGCAGGCGGCGCACTTTACGTATTATGTTAAAACCCCAAAGTTGTTCCTGCTTCTCGGTAAAACGTAGTGCTGAATACGGAATCCTCATTTCCACCTGCCAGCCTTTTTGATTGATGTTTACCGCACTGGTCCACACAGCATTCCAGTCAAAGTCCTGCCCCTGACTACTATAACGGGCATCTATTTGCGTACCGGCAGCAGTAACAAAAAAACCATAAGCATTAATGTCGTCATTATAGGTATCGAAAAACACGCCAAAAAGATCGGCATTGGCTTCGTTGTCGCGCGTACTAAGTTCTCTTAAAATACTGTCGGGTTTATTATCGTATAAGATGGCACCAATATAAACTGCATCATCATCGTAAACCAACTTTACCTCCGAAGCATGTTCAGAAGGAAGCCCTGGATGCAAATCACGTTGAATAAAATCATGAGCAGTTTCGGCCTGTTGCCAGCAATCTTCACTCAGTTCCCCATCAATTTTAGGAGCCCCGGTTATACGCATTGCATTAACCGAACGTAATGGATTTTCGGCAAAGGAAAAATGCAGCATAAAAAACAGGGCTACAAAAAGCAGGAATTTTTTGTTCATAGATGGGGGTGAGGGATTGCGTCTAAAATGCTTAAATTTACCACGAAACTACTACAAGGTATCTGTTAAAAAAAGTTAATATGTACCAGTGGGTTTAATTATCAGACAAACGGACTTAATCAGAAAATTATGGAATTTGCAGCCAAAAACCCAACACTGAAATCGTGGATAAGTATTGAACCTGAATCCGACTTCCCCATTCAGAATCTGCCATTTGGCGTGTATTCCAGTGCGGATACCAAACATCATGTGTGTAGTATTATAGGCAATAAAGTGATAGACTTATTTGAAATGGCACAAGTGGGTTATTTCAATAATCTGAATATAAACAGCTTAACACTTGACGCTGAATTTCTGAATGATTTTATTGCCCTGGGAAAAGAAACAACCCGCGCTGTTCGTCAGCGTTTATCTGATTTACTGAATGCTGAAAACCCGGAACTACAGCATAATAAAGAACAACACCACAGAATTTTTAAGGATGTTCAAAGTGTAAAGTTGCTTATGCCGGTGAAGGTGGGCGATTATACCGACTTTTTTTCAAGTATTGACCATGCCACAAATATGGGCAAAATGATACGCGACCCGCAAAATGCACTACTACCCAACTGGAAACACCTGCCTGTAGGTTATCACGGGCGCGCCAGCTCTATATGCGTATCCGGGCATAGTTTTCACCGACCAAAAGGGCAAACGAAGCCTGCCGATACTGAGCAACCTGTTTTCGGCCCCTGTAAAATGCTTGACATAGAATTGGAAACAGCTTTTATTATTGGAAAGTCTACTAAAATGGGGCAAAGTATAAGTACAACAGAGGCCGACGATTATATTTTTGGTATGGTGTTATTTAACGATTGGAGTGCACGCGATATTCAAACATGGGAGTATGTACCACTGGGGCCTTTCCTGGCCAAGAATTTTGCCTCCACCATTTCGCCATGGGTAGTTACCCTCGATGCGCTGGAGCCCTTTCGGGTAAAAGGTTATGAACAGGAGCCAAAAGTACTACCTTATCTGGAGTACAAGGGCAATAAAAATATTGACATAAACCTGGAGGTATATCTGCAACCTGAAAACAGTATGGCTACCAAAGTTTGTAGTAGTAATTACAAATACATGTACTGGACTATGGAGCAGCAATTGGCGCATCACACTGTAAATGGTTGTAATATGAATGTGGGCGATATGCTGGCCTCCGGAACTATAAGCGGGCCAGAACCACATGAATATGGATCGTTTCTGGAACTAACCTGGAGAGGAACAAAACCCCTGAAACTAAGTGATGGTAGTGAGCGTAAATTTGTGAATGACGGAGATACCATTATTCTGAAAGGCTATTGTAAAAAAGACAGTGTGCGTATAGGCTTTGGCGAGTGCCGGGCTAAGGTGCTACCGGCGGTGTAAAACACTTTTATCTTGTTTCACTAATCCGATTGGGAACAGAAATCAATAATCAATTCGTTCCCTTGCCAAAATACCCTTTGCAGCCTTTACGGCAGTAGAAAAACATCCCTGTAGCAAAAAGCCGCCCGTAGGTGCGTC
>JACCDG010896816.1_pt1 | contig 15063 bp, 8 predicted proteins | sample 7442471 | NCBI WGS metagenome assembly JACCDG01 (sample SAMN15323444, study PRJNA562643) | freshwater metagenome | isolation source: river surface water | place: USA:Blue River Watershed | collected 2017-08-17
CGACATAATCCTCATAATTCTCTTCATTCTTTTGATGTTTTGGCCGGGCCAGTCAACGAAGTCACAGTTTTAGGCGCAAGCGATCCCGTAGGGCGCCCTCGAACTCATCCGGCCAAGCTGGGATAGTTGAAAATCGGGCATAGGCGAGAAGTCTATGAATAATGATCGAGCAAATTCAGCAATCTAATGCTTCCAAACCCAGCCGCCACTCCATTTACTCTGAATCTGGTTAGTCACCAAATTGATATCCCCGGACTCCGGTAGTTGCATTTTCCGACAGTGCTCGGCTTTCCTTGAGGGCTTGCTCCTGCTACGAGGTTTCAGTGCAAAGTTTTGAGCTGATTGTTTCGGGAGGTTGGAGTGGAAGTCGCGAAGCTTTTGTAGAAGCTCTTCTCGAAAGACTTTCGAAGGTTCAGGAGTTTCAAGGCATCGTTGAAGGAATGACTTCTCTAAAAACGCGTGAGCTTGATAGTGCTGAGCCTTCAAGCGATGAGACTTGGCTGAGTGAGAATGGGCCACTCAGTCTTTACTTCGGCACGCTCGATTCGGCGCTCAAATTTTGCGGAGAAATCAGTCGAGCATATAAGACCCTAAGAATTTCCGAGCCGAGATTGGTTCCAAATGAAGATTGGAATAAAAAATGGCGCGATTCTTATCAGGGCGCGGAGATTGCGCCTTATTGGAAGATTATCCCATCGTGGACGGAGGATGTATCGGCTGGGCCGCATCAAAAAATTATTCGCATGAACCCAAGTCTTGGCTTCGGTACGGGGGAGCATCCGACCACTCAGCTTTGTATGATGGCGATGGCGAATCTTGAGGAGAAATTTGGCGGGGCGAGAGTTTTGGACTTCGGAAGTGGGTCTGGAATTCTTGCAGTTGGCGCTGGGCTTCTTGGGGCGCGATCGATCGATCGATGCGGTTGAGATTGATGAGATGGCTCTCGAGAGCTCGAGGGAATGTGCGAGTTTAAATTCAGTTTCGCATTCGATTCGCTTTCTTAAGAAGATTCCTTCCGACGCAACCTATCAGATCATCATCGCCAATATTCTCCGAAATGTTTTGCTCGAGTTTGGCGAGGACCTGATGAGCGCCCTCGAGCCTGGAGGTATATTGATTCTTTCAGGGCTTCTTGAAGACGACGCTCGCGATATTCGAGATTTTTATTCTCGCCTCTATCGCGATCGATTTGGTCGTGATCCGCTCTTCACTGAGAGTCGTGTCGCCGATTGGTTTTCTTTAGTCATTCAAAGCGCTTAACTTTTACCTTTCAAACCAGCGTCAAAATTTAATCACCGCAATGAGCGACACTTTTTGTCGGCCCTCTGTAAACTTTGCGAGGCGTTCTGTCGCTCTGCAATCGACGATAGAATTGATGCTTGGGGGCTTTGGGTTTGATAAGTTTTCACAAGACTATTCGCTATGTTTTGTTGGGCGCCTCTGTCTGCTTTGGTGCCGCGGTCGTAACGCCTGTATCTTCTGCGCCCGTCGAAGCGAAGCCCGCTGGTCGTTACGCGCTCCCTGCTCTTAATACTGACGCGCAGATGATGGAGTACCTCCTTTGGGTCAATGACCGGATTCCGGGGTTTTTTAGTGAAGCAGCTCGCTTTGACGTCGATGTTTTGAAGCTGATGGGCGATCAAGCTCGACTTCGAAGTGAGTTGGAAAAGATCCCCGCGTATAAGACGCTAATTGAGTCTGATCCAGCATTGATCGATATCTCGATCTCCCAGAGGCCGAGTGGAAAGGTCATTTCTGTCAGAACTTCTGATGCCGCAGTTGCTGAATGGAAGGGTTTATTATCATCGACTCTCGAAAGTCTGCCCGCATCAGAGTCTCTAAATACTTCACTACTCGGCGCTCTTAATGAAAGCCATGCATTCCTGGCGGGCCGAACAACAGATATGGCCATCATTTCATTTGCAGGTCTTTTGCCAGCAGATACAAAAAAGACCGTTTTCACTGCGCCTACGTTTGAGGAGAAGCTGAGAATTTTTTCGGAGTCGCTTCCTGATCAATTGCCTGAAAATTTTGATGTGAAAAAGTTGAAGATAGAAAAAGGGGCAACACGAGATATGGTTATCGATACCCTCCGCGCGATCAATAGTGCAGAGCAAAGAATGGGTGCAGTCATGATGCTCGACGCCGTTCTCCAAGACGCTGAAGGCAATATTATACTAAGCTTTGACGATGCAAAATCTGCGGTTTCAAACTTTAATCGAAATGACCTCGAATTCTTCGGAAATAAAGATGAACTGTTTGGAGCAAGCGAAGCTCTCGTTAATCGCATTAAGGGATCGGCCGTTGCCACTTCAGTTGCAACTGCAGCGCCGAAGGCACTAAGAACAAGATTTTCGGATTCTCTGGGTTCATTTTTGAGCTCGAAGGAATCTTTTCAAATGGATTTGTCAGGAGATCTTGTACTTCGAGAAGTCCCGGTGGGTGTTGGAATCTTGAGAGGGTTTCCGGGCGGGGATTGTTCGACGGAGAGATCGTTTGCGTTTCCAAATAACCCGGGCGAGCGCGTTTTCTTTGTCTATGACAAGACGGGTATGGTGCCCAAAGGCTATGTTGAAACTCGGCAGGCCCTCGTGAATGGGAAGGCCGTTCTTTATTTGATGACCATCAATGGGGCTCGAATGTCGGGGGCAACGGCAAAAATTATCATGAATGGAATTTATAAAGCTCGGGCCACACTCGATTTTGAAATTATGGTTCTCCCGACTTTGGAACAAATTGGGAGTCTGATGAATTTTCCAGAGATTCAATCCGTCTTTAAAGACGCCATTTCAAACGCTTCGACGGTTGACTTAGATTTCCCTCACAAAGATGTTTTAGCTGTCATTGAAAGCTTTGATTCAGATTACATTGACGCTGAATACGATTTCGCAGCGTCCAATTCGAAAGGGCATGTTTTTTCTCCAGAAGCCGGTGTCCAAGAGGGAAGCTCGGTTTCTATCGTAAATTCGAGTTCACGAGAATTCAAAGGAAGGCAGATTACCAACGAAGATCTTGTGCTTTTTGGATTAGATCTCGCGGCTTCTGGGCGACGAGCTCAAGTAACTCGAGGCCTGGCTGTTAAGCAGTTAACGAGCGAGGCTTTTGATAAGCTGCAAGATTCTCTTAAGGCTTTGAAGGTCGAAGGAAGTCAGACGGTCTTTGAATATAATGAGTCGATTAAAAAGTCGGCGGCTGCTCTTGGCGTGGAGTTTGCAGTTATCGAAAATCGACCTGAATTAATGGAGGGTAGATTAAGAACTCGAGATGCGCTCGTCGGTGAAAACAAGAGCCTTACCTTGAAAGTTTTATTTTCAAACGGAAAGGATAACGCTTCGCTCATCCGAGCTCAAAATACTTTCCTTGAGAAACACTTTACCGAAGTACTTACTCTCGATCCGCGAGCTGAGGACCTGCTGTTTAAACGATCGCTCTCTTCAGCTGTGATCAGACGAGATATGGGGATCTTGGCCAGATTGCCAAGACTGCAGGGAATGCTTGACGGATCGATTCCATGGGACTCGGTTGGTTTGGATTCGCTTCGCAAGGTTTTGGTCGCTGTTCAAAGTGCAGGGAGCGATCCGCGGGTATTAGAGCTCGTAGGAAAGATTTCCAAACAGGGCGCTTTGGCTGCGATCGACGTTTTGGCCTCGTCGGGAATTGCTACCAATTCGCTGGTGAAGTCCGACTCAATCGTAAAAGGAATCGGCAGTGCTGATGACGGTGCTTCGGCCATTGTAGTTTCATTAGCGAAGGCCATCGTGCCCGAATTGATAGGGCCTTCCGAGAAGATCTTTCTCCTTGAGATTGCAAAGCGAGGATCCCCTAAACAAATCGATAGTGCTCTATCTATATTTCGCAATTCAAGTGCTGGCACTAATCAGGAAGTCTTTGATGCCCTATTTAAAGCCCGACTTGCGGCCGAAGGCGCGGCAGGTCGCGCGCCTAGCATAGCAAGTTGGGATTCTGATTTGGTTTCTGCCTTACGGAATAATTCGACTAAGGGGCAGGGCTTTGAGTTCATCAAGAATCTGATTCAAAATGCTAGCGCAGATGAATTGGTAAGCGTTCTGAGAGCTGGGTCCGATGCCCCAAGTAGAAATGGAGTCATCACGGTTCAATTTGTTCTTGAGCACCCCCAGGAATTCAGAGCCCTGATGACGAAGATCGGCTCTAATTCCACTGCCCTAAAACGGGATGGAGTGGCTTCAGGTCTTGCCGCCATCCTTAACCAGGCTGTCGCCCGGCAGTGCTCTCAGGCCGAACTTAGTCGGCTAGCCGGAGAGTTTAGGTTTATTCTTACGGACCTGTTTCAGGAGCTTCCAGCTTCGTTTAAATTCGTTAACTTTCCTGTCGAGCTCTTGGAGGCTTCGCCTGAGTTTGAAATATTAAAAGTCGCCTGTTCGATTCTAGATCCAAAAGCACGTCGATGGTTTTTAGGAGCCGCGCCTCCGGAAGCGAGATCGTCGATGGGGATCGACTTATCAAAATTTGGCAACGATTCTTCGGTAAGTCTAGTCGACTATTTATTGGGAAGCTTTAAAAAGCGATTTCAACTTCCACAACCAAGCTCTGAAGTTACTCCGCCAATGGTCGAAGACGGTTGGGCCTTCGATAAGCTGAGAAAACAAATTGATGAATCTAGTCTTTCGAGCGGTCAAAAACGCTCGTTGAAGGCGGGCTTAGATGAACTTAAGACAGGCCTGACTGATTTCGAGCGCATTCAGCTTCGACGAGTCGCCTCTGACGGCATTGTGAATGTGGTAGAAGATGCGGCTGCGCTTTTTGGAGGGCGCGATGGTGTGATCGGTAGGTTTACCTCTAAAGCGACTTATCGCCAGATTTGGAACCGGTATGCAGTTTACAGCGAAGTCTTTTCTTTGAGTCCAGATCGGTCGATGGTTAAGAGGAAATCTCTTTTCCAACTTGTTCTTGAGGGAGACTTAATTAGTGGTTTTCGAGGAGGGGTGAGCGAGAAAACCGCCTTCGACCAAGCATTTTTGAGCGCCGAAAGGGATGTTGGAAAGCTAGCCACTTTCATTCAAGACGAAATTTCGGTGGCCGAGCTTTCTCGGCTTTCGCCCGTTCAGCAATATGAACTTCTCGATAGAATTGCGAATATTTTGGACAGGTACTCAATAGGATCAGTGGAGACTAGACGCGCAGCTTACGATCAAATAGCACGGCGTATCTACGAGGTCGGGTTGAGTACTACAAAACCTGCGGGAGGATCGTCTTCTAGTTCTTCCTCTACCACTTCAGGGGCTTCTGCGGTCGAGCTCCCCATGACGTCCATCGCGGAATCTACAGGCAAAGATGGCTCGACGATTTGGCGAGTGAATGGAACAACGGGAGATAGTGGTTTTGTTCGATTCACGGTGGATCCGAATGGTGCAGGCCCTGGCAAGCCGAGTGTAATGATTAACGAGATTTTTGGAATTAAAGATCAGCCAGGTATGGGGCGTGCGCTGAATCAACTCGTTCTCAGTAAATATCCGAATGCGGTGATTTCAGGAATTTTAGATCAAACAAATGCGACAGCGATACTCGAAGCTTTCAGAGCTAACCCGGCCGACCCGGACTTTAGAAATGTGCCGGCGCTTCGAGATCTCAAGACGAATTTTGAACTCGAGATGATTTGGCTTAACGGAGAGCCTCAGTTTAAATTTAAGACGATTCCCGGTAGCAACGAAGGCAAATGGTCGAACCGTTTAACGGCAATCGTTGAGCAGAAGTTTTTAGATTGGGCCGAGAAAATTAAGCCGGGTTCAAAGACGGCCATTCTTGATAATGTGATCGCAGAGTTGGCTAGGCCGGCCATTGCGCAGCAAATCAAAACAATCATGGCGGGCGGAAAGCCAGAGCCCCTTCGGCCGGGAGCCCCGGGCACGACGATTGTTGATGTCGGAATTTCAAGCGGAAAGACTGCAATTGCAATAGGGCTTTCTCTATTTGGGGCAGCCCAACTATTTCTCGCCACTCCTGCAAAAGCGGGGCAGATTTCGCCTATTGCTCCTGTTGTGATGCAAGTGGAAGTTCCGACAAGTGCAGTGATGGAAAAATCTGGACTTCGTTTTGTAAGCGCCACAACGCTCAATGAAGCCATCGCAAAAGGGCGATCGTCGATGAATGTTTTTATTCTCGAGAAGAACCCAGCGCCCGGAGTATCAAGCTTCATAGAGATGGTGCATGGGTTTGGAGTGACGCCTGCCAATGGCGATGTGGGTAGAGCGAATTATGTAGCACTTGCGGAGGGGCTGACGAAGATGAATCCGCAAACTGTGCGGGACTATATTATTCCTGAGGGGATTGCTCGTGAGACGCTCATTCCAAAAGTGCAGGAAGTTGGAATTCCGCTCGTTCAAAACTACGGATCGAAAGATTCGGTGCCAGTTTCGATCTATCAGCGGAGTGATGGCAAATCGTTTGGGCTGCAGGCTGGTTCTCCCGAGAATATCGACCTGGGTTATCGAGCACCTGGCTCAATTGAATCGCTGATGCGTTCGGATGGAGTGGCCACGATTGGAGTGCCGACATCTGAATCAAGTGTGGGGCAGCGCGTTCTTTCAATTGCGGAGTCTGGTGCAATGCTAAACAGCGAAAGCGATCGTTTCATCGTTAGAGCGAGAAGTCTTGCGAGCAGCCAAGGTTCTCGTGGGCTCGTGGAAGCATCACTCAACTATCAGATTGAAAATAACTTAACGATCAGTGAGTTTGGTTCGACCCCAGTGAAGTCGAGTCCGCTCAATTTAGTTGGAGAAAATTTTGTAGTCACAATGAGTTTAGTAAGTGGAACCGTTGGGGAATCTTTGCCGATGAGTGGCACTCAAACGACTCTTGTGGTGACGAATCGAGAGCAGATTTCATCAATGCGCCCGCTTACATCAGGTCTTAAGAAGACGGGAGTTGCAGCGGTAGGCTTTCTCGCAAATACAGTGGGTGCCCCAGCCATGCTTGGAGGTTACGAGCGTGCTTTAAATTCGCTGATTGTTGACCCGACCGGTGAATCGATGGCCTTAGAATTTGCAAAGGGAACTGGAGATGGAGCATGGGAAGCTTTGAAATCTTTCCTCCCGAATACGGGTCTTGGTGTGGCGAACGATGTTGGAACATTGGCGACTTTTGGGCTCGATGCTCTTGGTTCCGCAGCTGGCACAGTTATGGGTGTGGCCCTGATGGCGAAGATGGTCGTCGTTGATGTCCCCGTTATGACATACGAGGGCGACCAAAGCTTGGTGCAGCTAGGAAATGAAGCGTTTCGAAGTTCTTCCGCGGTTGGATATGCCCTTGGAAATGCAAAGAGAGCGAAGCAATATCGAGAAGACGTTGCTAAGTATGGCTATGACCCGTTGAACCCAAATGACCCTTATGTCAAAGCCTGGATGGAATCACAGATGGATGCAGATGATTGGGAGGCTAAGTACTGGCACGATACTGTGACCGCGATTGCTGATTTTAGAGATAGCTTTCTCGATGCCTACTGGTCGGCTGATGCCAAGAAGCATTTTATGGAGACCACTAAAAATGCGACTGAAGAGAAGTGGGTAGAATTTAAAAATAAGGAGTTTGGCTGGATCTCCAATACCGAAGCTGCTGTTTTCGCAAAGATGGAGGGAGAGCAGATGGTCATGGATCTGTATCACCGACAGGCTATGAGTGTGGATGCGATGATGAGGGAGACTGATATCACGCCAGCCACGCTTGAAAGTATGGTGCGCAATATGAATGAATCGCCTTCGCGAGGTGGTGGGCAGTTTATGTTTTCGGCATCAGCATCTTCTTCAAATGATTATGATCCTTTGAAAATGCGACTGAATGATCCCATGATCGCGGCACTGTCTTACTATACGGCTGACGTTGGGGTTAAATATCAGCTGAAGGGGGATCGCCTTGTGTCCGCTGCCCCCGATCCCGATCGTGCCTTTGCTATGCTTTCGCACACGCCGTTTAGTTCAGACGACTGGCGTGTGCGATATGACCAAAAGCTTTCGATGAACGATAGCTCGATGTGGTCAAATAATTTTTCCAGTGATCCGCTCTTTGATCAGTCGTCACTGAGTATTTGGAACTCAGCTGTTCCCTATAAGGTTGATCCGTATACAACTCCTTTCACTTATGGGGGTGTAACGTTTACGACTTCGACGAGTGGAGAAATTTTAATGTGGTCACCCACGGCGAATAAACCCAAGGAGGTCAGTGCCTACGGAAATGTGGGAATCAGTTATTCACTCAATTCAGAATCCGACTCTGAGACCGTGAGCATCGGGCGATCCGATGGCCATTCGGGAGCGAGCTCTGGATCAGGTTGGTCTACTGAGAGCGCCGCCGAGGGTGTAATGATGATGGTGAGCGATATCGGCCCGCAGGCTTATACGAGAGATGGGGTGGCACTGCCTGAGAGTCCAAGCTACAGCATTGTGGATAATAGCAGAGGAATGCCAGTGCCCGATTGGTTTGCAGAAGCTGTAATGAAGGCGGGATACTATGACTTTATTCGTTGGGAAGTTCGTGGGCCCTCCGAATCTGGTCAGGCTTGGCAAAGCGGATATGTTTTTGATATGAGCCATATGTTCGATTTTGCTTTTCCCTTTTCGGGGTTTCCATAAATGAGAGTGGGGAGTGTAAGAGAAATGAGATACAGGGGACTCATCATTTTTGCTTGGATGGCTTTGAGTGCCTCGTCGATTTTTGCACAGTCGAATTTTCGTGTGATGCGAAGCTCAAAGCAGCAAGTTCTATTTTTTGATCTGGTTCAAAAGAAGATAAGCAATTTGGGTGGCGTGATTGATAGCGACCCAAAGGCTATTGAATTTCAGAATGATGTTTATATTTTTGCAATCGCAAACAAAAATCTTTGGTACAGATCTCTTGTTAAACCCTGGAAGAATCTTGGGGGCACTTGCATTGATGTGAAAACTTTGCGAGCGCTTGCAAATGATGTCGAAGTCGAAGCCTTCTGCGATCAGAAGACGATTGTTTACCGCAGAACCCTGAACGAAGGTTGGACGCTCGTCAAAAATCCAAATCTAGAATGGACGGCGGCCTTCACTCCCGCAATTTTCGAAAATAGATTTGTCGCGATGAAATCGAGTAAAAACGGAGGTCTTGTTTTTGATCTCGAAACTCAGACCTCAACGGACATCGGTGGTTCAATCGCGGGAGACCCCATAATTTATCGCTCTTATGTGAGCGGTGAAGTGACTTACAAAGCGCTTGGGAGCGACGGATTCTATTACGAGCGCACAGCTTCCACTTCTTGGAAACGATGGGCGCCTGCAGTTTTTAAAGTCATGCGTGGTCCAGATCGACAAGTTTTGATGTTTGATCTTAATCAGCAAAAGGTAACGGATCTTGGGGGGCAGATCGATAGTGATCCGCTTGGCGTTGAACTCAACGGAGATGTTTATGTTTTTGCTTTGAGTGGCGGACAGCTTTGGTACCGATCTGTTCTTAAAAAAAATTGGAAGAATCTCGCCGGAGGCTGTGCAGAACTTAAATCTTTGCGAGCGGTAGAGAACGATATTGTTGTCGAAGCCTACTGTAGTAAGCGGCCCACTGTTTATAGTCGAAGTCTCACTCAACCTTGGGCGCTTGTCGCGAAGCCAACCTCTGATGAATCACCACGATTTTCTGCCGATGTTTTTGAAAGTCGCTATGTGGCGATGCTTGGCCCGAAGAATCAAATTCTGCTTTGGGATTTGAAAGCAAATAAAGTGCAAGACCTGGGAGGCTCACTCGCGGGTGAACCCAAGCTAAGTCGAGATGCTAGCACCGGAAAGCCCATGGTGTCTGCGATGGGTAGTGATGGGAATGCTTGGGAGAAAAGTTTTGATTCGAGTATTTCGTGGCGAAAGCCTGCGCCAGTCGTTGCGGCCGATAGTAATCCGACAGAATGCGTCGGACGAAAAATGCAGGACAAAGGAAATTTTGAGATTACGGCGATTCAACAATATGTCTTTCAGACGAGTGGCGGAGGCAGCAAGGTAAGAGCGCGAACGATCGATAATGTGATCGTCGATGGCGGATATATTTTTGTAGTCACAGACTGTGGGCGCTACACGGAATGCCGAAATACCATTCAGTTTAAAAATAAATCGAATCAAGCACTTCAAATCATCGACTATCTGCCGAACCTTTGGGGCAGTGATCAGTTTGGGGGTGGAGATCGTGTTGGAGAAAAGAAAGAAGCGGGTGAGTCGTTTCCACTCATGATTTCTCTAGCGTCTGAGGGATATTTGCACAAAGAGGAGCAAATCAATGTCGGTGTTCGTGAATTGGCATTTAGCGATGGTTCTCGGTACCAAGTGTGGCTTTTGTCTGCGGGGAGAGATTCCACAAGCACAGATGATTTGGCTTATATGGTTAGCCAGTCGAAAGAGGTGCTAAAAAAATTAAACCAATCGCCGATGGGAATTCCGGAAATCTTAAAATTTGTCACCGCAAAGGTAGAACCCAGTCTCGGTGACCAGCAGTTCAAGTATCTTTATACTCTAGGTGCGTTACTTCAGAGATTTCCAAAAAAACACCCGCTTTTTGATCAAAATACTTTTGATAATCTTGAGAACCTTTGCACCCAAAATAAAAACTTCTTTAGAGTAAATATTTGTCTCGTGGAGAGAAAATTTGAATTTGAACGCTTGATGCTGACGGGCTTAGGTTATGAGCTTCTTAAAAAACTTCCGCCAACTGAACTCGTAGCCTATGATGTGACGAAATATTCTTCTGCGATGACTCCAGCTTCCTCTGTTTCAGTTCCTATGGATTTGCAGGTTGCAAACAATGATAGTGTAGAATCTTCTGTCTTATGGGGTTACAACAACGGAAAGCCTACAGACCCTAACTCCTCTTGGAAGATTTGGAACTGGGGTAGTGTTTTGGTTCCTGCGGTCAAAGATGAATATGAGCTTATCGATATCCAAAAGGCTGGAGAGCGCACTTTAGCCGGAGTAAATGCAAAGCCGCTAGAAGGTTCGGGTCACGGAGAGATTTATCAGCTCGATTTTACAAACCGCTATTCGAGCGCGGTTCGACTTGTGGATATTGCCTTCGACTCTCCCAATCTTAAGCTCGAGAACTTTATGAATTTACCTCGATACTCGAAGCTCTATGATCCGATTAATCCCGGAAAATCTGTGAGTATTTACCTTCGCAGTACGGATATAGTTTGGAGTCTTAAGAGCGGAGAGTTGAGTTCGATTCGACTCACAAAATATAAAGGTAAAGTGATATTTAAATTTGAAACGGTTGACGACAAAAAGTCGTTTACGAAAACATTTAAACTTTCGGTCGATCAGTCTGAATCGGGTGATTACAGCCGGTATTTAAAAACTGGATTTACCGATTTCGAAAAGCAAAAAGCAGACACATTCGAATCTCCGGACGGAAAGGTCGTCTTTCGCCGATTGATCAATACTTTCGAAGACCGGGCTGCCTTTGGGGCGCCAGTCCCCTGTGAGCCCGGACGGGCGGTCGACTTCAGAAACTTTTTGACCTCGCGTGATCAAGCGAAGCCGGCGTCGGGAGACTCTACGAAGAAATCAGAGATCCTTAGCTTCCCGAGCATCTATGGACGCGTGAGTTTTGTGAATCGCGTAAGTGAGAGTGGTGAGGCCCAGGCCAGCAATTCCGCAAATCGCAGTCTTAGATTTATTCGCGGATTTGATTTGAACGACAAAGACCTCGCAGATCAAATGGCGGCCGATAGAACAAGCGCGCTTTATGAGGCTTATCAGGAGCCAGTTGCTGAGCTGGCCGATGGCGATATGATTTCGTTTGGGACGACGACAACGGCAAAAGCAAAAATGAGATTTCTGACCATTCGAAACCCGACGGATTCAATTATAAAAGTGATGGCGCCGCCCCAGTTTTCGAGCTCCGCATTTCAGTTGTTCCAGTCGACTTCGCTTGCGATGGCGCCTTATGGGAGTTCGCAATTGTTGCTGAAGTTCGCACCGTGGGCACCTGCGAGTTACTATACGTCGATGAATATTCAGCTGAACGACGGCATTAAGGAAGGCCATACGTTTTGGCTGACGGGCGAGGCGAGTGATGTGGTCGAAGCGGGGGCCACCGTCCCAACGCTGGTCGCCCCGCTCATATATATAGACGGGCGTTCTGTATCGGACAAGGCGTTGAATGAAACTGACTTTGGCGGCGTGACCTATCAGGGCGCTCCGAATTGGCTTAGCGTGGTGATGAAGAACCCTACAACCGTTGATATTGAAGTGACGTCGATGAGTGTGGGTGCGGGTTTCATTTTAGATCGAACTGAGTGGACGAAGCGTTCCTCGCGAATTCTGAAACCAAGAGAGCTGCTCAATCTGAAGCTTGCAGTTGATTCATCACGAGTGGGTGTGAAGTCGGCCGTCTTAAAGTTTGGCTATAAGGTGGCGGGATTACCCGTAAGCTGGGTGACGCCTCTTGGCGGAATTGTTTGGTCAGCCTCACTTCTTGCCACTGAAGGTAATGATAGTCCTACTCCGTCACCCTCTCCTGGAGCTGCCATGGGAATTCTTGGCGGTGAAGTCTTAGACCTTGCATCGGCGCGAACGAAAGACGCTTTCGTTAAAGGCTTTTCGAATTTTCAATTGATGGACGGTGAGCCTGTTCTCCAGACGGCCATTTCCGGCAAGACCGAATTCAAATCGCTTTGGGATTTTATTCGCAGCTCTAAGCGAGTGATGCTGTCGCAGGGGGCTAAAGAATTAATGAATGAAGCAAAGGCGAATCTCGAAGGGCAAAAGCCAGCTGATGTGATCGCTCGCATTTCAAGTTTGATGAGTTCAATGACGGGCGACGAACTCGGTAAGGGTAGGTCGGATTTAATTCGTGCACTTTCGGCCATTGATGCTTTTAAGACAGGTTTGCGTGTGTATACGCAGATGGCCTTGAGTAGTCAGGCTATCGAGCGAATGCCGCGTCTAAATTCGCTCGGACGCTACTATTTGCGAATTGCTTTCTTGCGAGCCTATCTTGCGACAAGCCCGCCAGTGGATGAGGCGTGGGAGACGATTCAGCCTTATCTTGCGCGCATCAAAGATCCGCTCTCGCGAAACCCGTTACTCACAGTCTTCTTGGCGCAGTTCCCTGAAGTCGCAGCCTCTTTGGCGGATGTTCAGGGCGCAAGTAGTCCGTAAGGCTTGCGGATCATATTAACACAATCTGAGCCTTGCCTCAGACAAAGTCTGAGGTCTCATTCAGGTCATTCTCGGCCCTCGCCAGGTCGGCAAGACAACATTTATCACCCGGCTCATCGACGGAGATTCTCACAGTCTCTACGCAAGCGCCGATGATCCAAGAGTCGCGCCAACTCGTGCTTTCATTGTGGATCATTGGGAGAAGGCCCGTGCCATCAACTCCTCGAAGCGAGAATGAATCTATGATGGGGCGTTTCGAGATTCATCACTTTCCCCACTGGAGTTTTGCAGACTGTCTCTCTGCGTTTAATGCAAAGCTTTCAGATTTTGCGGAGTTTGGCGGATCTTCATGGTAGCGGAAATGCGGCGACCCTATTGCATTACGCAGATCTTCTCGAGATGGCGTTTTTGATTCGACGTCTCAACGGCTTTACTACTCAGAGCCATCGGACAAAAAAATCCATTCCGAAATGGATTCTCTTAAATCCAGCGCTAGTTGAAGCAGAACAGCGCAGGAAGGGGCCGGTGGGATTCGTTTTTGAGAATATCGTAGGTGCCCATTTGTGCAATTTATCTATGGGTCGGCCGCAGTACGACCTGAGATACTGGCGCCTGCGAAATAAAGAAATCGACTTCATTGTTTTAAAAAACGAGGCACTCTGAGCCTTGCAAATTCGATTGAAACCGAGCTTCAATTCAATCAATTGCACAATAATACTGTATCAAGTACAATATTATTGTGCACATTTTAGATAAGCAGCGACTGACCCGTGCTATGAAAAAAAGAGGTATTCATTCTCTCCACGAATTATCGAGAGCTATTGGAACGCACCGAAATACACTGCATCATTATCTGGCAGGGCGGGATGTCTTTGCAAAAAGCATTTCAGACGTTCTAAGTTTTCTTGAAGTTGAGCCAGCAGAGATCATCGTAAAAAAGAGCGATCACCTGCTTACAGAAGACCAATCTTTTGAAAAGATAGCGCCTGCCATCGATGCGCTTCATCGAGCATTTCCCAGCACGACATTCATTCTTTTTGGTTCTCGAGCAAGGCGAACAGCTGGCCAGTACTCGGACTGGGACCTTGGAGTTTACCAAAAGAAGGGGCTTGATCATAAAATCTATCGATCAATTCGAATCGCAGCACAGAGTCTTTTCGAAAAGACTCCTTACTTTGTGGATGTCGTTAATTTAAATGCTGCCGAGCCTGCATTTTTACGTGAAATTTCGAAGGCATGGAAATTCCTCACCGGAAGCCAGACGGACTGGATTGATTTAGAAAGGAAGAGTCGTGCGCGATCTTAAAAAGTTGAAGCAAGTTTTAAAGCATCTCGAAGACGCACTCAAAAAAGATGCAAAAAATAATCCATTAATTCAGGCTGGAATTTCGAAGCTATTCGAGGTCTGCTTTGAATACACCTGGAAGGCCATGAAAGAAAATATTCAGTCAACAGGGCTTGAAGCATTTAGCCCGCGAGACGTTATCAAATCGGCTGGACAGACAGGGCTGATCTCAAACGTAGAACTGTGGTTAAGCTTTCTGGAAGATCGAAATTTAAGTGTGCATGATTACATAGGAATAGAAGACAAAGTTTACCTTCAAAACATCCATGTCTTTGTGAAGGAACTAAAGCGAGTTCTGCCAAAGCTGTCCGAGGCTTAAGGATTTGGAAATCAAAGGCCCGTCAATGTTTTAAGCTTAGCTCACCGCCCCGCGTCAGAATTTAAGCACCGCAAAAGGCGAGGGATAGGTAGGATGGAGTGCGGGCGGTGGACTGGAGAGTTTAGTTCTTAGTTTTAGGCCCGGGACCACAGAGCAGGAGTCGGCTGACTGAGGCAGATATGCTAAAGGAGTCAGTCAAGATGAGTAAAAGAAACCGCAAACACTACGATTTTGAATACAAGAAAAGGATTGTTCAGGAATTTTTA
>JACCDG010745550.1_pt1 | contig 15059 bp, 10 predicted proteins | sample 7442471 | NCBI WGS metagenome assembly JACCDG01 (sample SAMN15323444, study PRJNA562643) | freshwater metagenome | isolation source: river surface water | place: USA:Blue River Watershed | collected 2017-08-17
TACTGAATACTTTCTAGGTGATTATAATGTTATTAGGTCATTTATTGAACAATTAGTTTAAATATCGCCTTGGCAAATTCAAAACGCCCAGACTATGGGCGGTATCAAAAAAATATATATGATCCAGATTGATTCACTTTGAGATTTCATTGAGATAATTCTCTATAATATATTTACCGTGGGGTTATTATGGTTTATTACCTATTTAGAGCTATATATATCTCTAAGTCTATTTACGTGAGTACATTTTTTTTCTAGGTATATTTTCTTGAATGGGTTTGTCTCGTTAACAATTTTGTCAGAGTGGCATTCAAGCATAACTTCCCTATATTTTTTTGATATCTCGGATTCGTTTGCTTCTTGAGTGAGTCCAAGAATTGCTTGATAGTTTGTAAGAGAGATCATATTTTGTTCTACCTTATTTTGGTATGCAGATAGATATTGATTCCATCTCTCTGTTAGATGAGTTGTCCTGAATAGAAAGAATTCGCGTTCTTGTTCAGTGCATTGGGTTTCGGCAGTCTTGAATTCCTCAAGTTTTTGGGTATATCCAGATAGTAGTTGTAAGCCGTCAGTGAGTAGCTGATCAAATTTGATATCAGTCTCAAGTATTTGCAGTAGGCGTTTCTTCTTGAAGCTTGCGATTCTGGTATCGTTGACTTTCTTGATGAGTCTAGCCCGTTTAGCATCTGCTTTGTTCTGTACTTCTGCGATTCGGCGCTTCTTGAGTTCAGATATATGTGTCTCCAATGCAATTAAGCAGTCATGTCCGTCTTCTTTTGGAAGCGTACAGGTTGGACAGAGACATTCTTCTTCATGTTTCTCATATATGCTCTTATCTTTGAATTCTTTAGAGCAATGAGTACAGGTGAAGCAGATATGGGTCTTTAGGTGCGAGTCTGTGAGAAAGCGTTTTGAGCAGTTTGGGCATTTTCCGCAGTTGGCAATATGTGCTTTGAAGTAAGATCGATTGATGTATGTCAAGCAGACTGGGCACTTTGTATATTGGCGCTGGCATGAAGTTGCGTGAGTTGAATCCGCTCTATATATGACAGTACAGAACTGGCATGTTTTGACGCAGATATGATCCGTTTCAAGAAACCCTTTGCACTTAGGACATATCCAGCATTGATGAGTGTTATCATCGATATGGATAGGCGTTTGACAGTGTTCACATATTGGATGTGTGCTTGCTAGATGCAGTTTCAGGGCACCCTCCTTGTTAAAAGAGCTTGGGCATATATTGCATTTGTGTGGGTATTGAAGTTTTTGACCTGATTGGCGCGGTCCGGGCTTAACTTTTGTTGCAGCAGCTTTAGGATATGACCTTGGAGTGGACTTAGAGGTTGCGGATTTGAATGACGGTGCTTTAGGTGTTGATTGGCGTTGATCTGTGGACGATGCGGTTTCTGAATCTGAATCGGTATTGCGATCATTATCTGAGTCCGATACTGAGAAGTAGTCATCCATGTATACGTCTTGATGCATTCTTCCAAAGTGAATGGACATTCCTTTGAAATTTTTGCATGGTATCATGCATATAGGACACTCTAACATTGTTAAGACGAGTGGTTGATAGCGTTGGTGCGAGCTGGAAAATGGTCGAATGATGGTCTCTCTGAATTTTGTTTGTTAGGATGGGTATGTATTTTTGTGAGTATAATATTCAAATGTATACATTTATTGTTACGTAAGGTGGGTGGGATTTTCATATAATGAGTGGATATTGTCGTAATATGAACCCACCCATTGTGTCGAATATTATGACAGAGGATGGGTGGGGTATTAATATCAGGTCACGTTGGATTTTTCACGTCAAAAGATCCATACTATGTAGTATAGAAAAAATTTATACAGTGTAGAGCTAATTGGTACTAGTTTAATGTTTTTATATATTTTTCATTATTACTATGACAATTTCTTCCAAAGTATAATCAATGATTTCAGAGTTAACAAAACAGTGATCCCATTGCAGATTGAAGCCATATTGATTAAATTCAACAGAACTGCATTCATTAGCTCCAAGAACTCTTAGATTGGCTTCTCCCAGCTTTCATCAATATCTAGCATACTTGGGATTTTTGTTTCTTGGAGTTTCTTTTGAAGGTTCTTAAGCATAACGGTCTGCATTTCGATTGATACCATTTTGCTTGTTAGTTTGTGCTTGCTTGTTAGTTTGTTGTTTGCTTGTGTACGGTTAGTAGTTATAGTAGGTTTGCTCGGTGTAACTGTATATATTAAATATTCAAATTTAATTTTGTCAGCTGAGTCTATGCAAAAGTAGTGGATGTAAGAGTGAATTCCCCCCCTTGAAGTGATGAACTAAACCCTAGTTTAACTCCAAGAGGTTGAGAAGTAATTGATATACTATTTGGAGGGTTAGACGAAGTTAATTTTGGTTCAATATCATTCATTACTATTTTTTTGTGAGTAATTCTATCCCTTACTGAATTAGTACCAATAATTTCAACTTGTCTTAAGTCCTTATTATAAACAAGATAAAATGGTGCAACTAAAGTTGTTGATGCAGGAGCAAGTACTGTTTTTGCTGTAATTACAGTTGCCGGAGAGGGCATTGTTGATATATCATCATCTGAGTGAATTAATGAACCATCATCTTGTAAAACAATTGTATAATATTTAGTAACTCCATTGTAAGTAAGTTTTCTTGATATGAATGATCTCTTACATATATACTGTAAACCACCGTACGTGAAGTTTGCACTTGCCGTTCCAATACAAAACTGGGTTGTATAATTATAGTAGTATAGGTGTGCAACATATTCTATGTCCATTCCCCATTTATCTGTTGGGAATATACTAGATAGTGCGTCATACATTGGTCTTGATTTAGGTAAACCATTTTTATTATTGCTTGCAAATGCTAGACTTTGTTTTGCTGTTTTAGCTGTGGTTGCTAATGTTGTTTCCATAGACGTCTTAGTTGTGCTTGACGTATTTGTTAACGCCGAGTAATCAGCTGTTGCGTAGTTATCTAAATATGTTCCGTTCTTCTTATAGTAGTGATTAATACAATCGTATATAAATGGTCCAACGGTTAACCCATCACAAAATGCAGCAACTGTTGAATTGTAACCAGTTGTATTAGTGGCAGTTAATACAGAAGAACTACTTAAAGGTATTTTTGTAACAGTTCCATCAGTATTAGTTAAATTAATAACACTATTTGGTTGATCATATTCAACATTCTGAAGACCAATTCTAGTAACAGTTCCTGTTGCATCAGTAACTTCTAAATTATTGGTTACTCTAGTAAGTGATTTTATAGATTTAGGTAATTCAATTGATTGATTTGTATTGTCAGTAAATCTAAATAAAATACTATTTGTTGTAGAATCATATCCACCACTATTAACAACTTTAGGGAGCGTTACCTTTGAAATTTCGTTTCCTAATTCATCCTGTAAAGCTATATTGTTATACATTGAGTTAATTGCTAACTTTCGAGGAATTTTAAAGCTTTGATCATTTTTATAGTATTTCTTTATTTTGACTTCTCCAGTTGTGGAATCATAATCGATGTCCTTTATTGAAGACAATTCTATATCATTAGTTGTTCCATCAGATGCGGTTCCTCGTAAGTAATTACCATCTGCAGATAAATTACTAGAAATTGATTTTAATCCCGACGATCCAGATATATCTATATCAATAGGGGTGTCAGATCCAACTTTACTGAAAGATAATGTTTTACCATCATTCTTAGTTCTAACGTCGTTAATTGTCCCATCAGTGATTTTAGAATATAAAATATTAAAAGTATCATTCGTATTTGTTGAGAAGCTTAATTGGGTATCGTCTGTAGATACAGAGTTTATTGAATTTGGTAATGTTATATTTTTAGTTGTTCCATCTACGTAATTTGTAGTTATAACATTTTTGTCATTTGTAACTGAAGTAATTGAATTAGGTAATATCACAGTATTTGAATAACCATCAGCTCTTCTATAACCTAATACTCTGTCATTATTTAGACTTAAAGTACCAGATAACTCAGACATTGGTAAATCTAAGCTCGTAATATCATTACCATTATAATCTTTTAATGATATCTTCTTATCATTGTAGGATAACTTTTGAGGGAGATTAACATTAACCGGGGATGTTCCATTAAATTTCTTTAATGTTAACTGTTTCTTAGTATCATCATAAGATATATCATTTACATTTGATATATTATAATTTCTTTTTGTATTATCTGGATTAGTTACTGTCAGATAATTATTACCAAAGGTATCTGCTGATAACCCCAAGTCATAAACATTAGATGTTTGAGGCAATGCAATATCGATTGGTGTAGATTTTCCAATTTTAGTAAATCTTAATGAATTAGTTGTACTATCTAATGTTACATCGTTAATTCCCCCATCTGTTATTTTATTATAATCAACAGACGCATTCAAGTTTTCATCGACATAAAAATCTAAAGATGATGCTCCACCAATAACTTTAATCTTATTGCTTGGGATATCTACCGATGTAATATTATTACCATTGTAATCTTTTAATGATAATTTATTATCAACATATGACATTGATTTTACTAGTGGTACTTCTATTCCTTCGTTTCCAAATTTTGTAAAAACTAATTTTTTTCTAAATGAATCATATGCTACATCACGTAATTGTGGAAGATAGACATTTGTTACACTATTGTTTCTATCTGTTATTTTTATGATATTATCATTATTGTATGATACATCATTTATTAATGGTCTAGATATTGGAAGTGTACGTACTTTATCATCTTCTGTAAAAACATAAAGGTTATCACCATCGATAGTAATATTGTCTATTCCAACTCCTTTTGCGCCTTGTATTAATGGTACTTCAACAACAGAATTATCTGTCATTTCAATATACATTTTCTTTAAATTTACATCTGGACTGATAGATTTTATACCAATACCTCTATCGCCCTTATCTCCTTTATCTCCACTGTCTCCGCTATCTCCTTTATCTCCTTTGTCACCCTTTGGTATTTCAAAATAATATTGTTTTCCAAGGCCCGCACCTTCTGCATTTTCCATTGTAATTGTTATTTGTTTGTTACCAGTATTAGTATTTGTTTGATCAATACTTTTTATTGAATACCCTTGGGGTCCAACTGGTCCTTCAGGTCCTTGGGGTCCAACTGGTCCTTCAGGTCCTTGGGGTCCAGTTGGACCAGTATTACCAGTCCATCCTTGCGGTCCTCTTGGTAACTGAAATGTACGACCACCACCTCTTTCTAAAATAAATGTTAAATCAGTACCAGCTGAATTTGTTTGGATATCATATAGTCCTGGACCGGCTGGACCAGTTGGGCCGGTTGGACCTTCAGGACCCCGCGGACCCGTCATTCCCATTTGAACGGAATATGTAGCATCATCAGTGACAAACAAAACATTATTTGCATTTAATGGATCTGGTTTTATTTCCTTTATTCCATTTCCTCTTACACCCAATGGTAATTCAACCTCATATGTGTTTTGACCATCAGAGTCTGTTGTTATTATCATTGTTCTTGGATTATATAAACTGTTTGTTGCCGCTACGATACTAAATCCTCTTGGACCTTTAGCACCATCTTTACCAGGAGCGCCATCTTTACCAGGAGCACCGTCTTTGCCAGGAGCACCGTCTTTACCAGGATAGCCGTCTTTGCCAGGAGCACCGTCTTTACCAGTTGGTCCTGGTGGACCTCTAATATCATCATAATTTACTGAATATGATGGAGAATTAACAGGATCATCTGACATTAAGAATTGTAATCCATTGCTATTTTTGATAATATTCTTTAAACTACGACCAGGCAGACCTTGTGGTCCTCTAATATCATTATAATTGAGTGAGTACGATGGAGAATTGTCAGGATCGTCTGACATTAAAAATTGTAGGCCATTGCTATTTTTGAGAATATTTCTTAAACTACGACCATCTTTACCTGGAGGTCCTTGTTCTCCATCTTTACCTGGAAGTCCTTGTTCTCCATCTTTACCTGGAAGTCCTTGTTCTCCATCTTTACCTGGAAGTCCTGGATCGCCTTGGGGAATTGTAAACCATCCTAGTATAAAATTTTCCTTGCATGTATGTGTTATGAGTACAAGAAAAATGAAACCTAGTAACAAAATTGCAATATACATGCTATATATATTTACTTTTAGATATTAAATTTGAATATTTTGTAGTAGTATTTATTATTACAGTATGTTTGGTATACTTATTAGTACGTTGGTATCATTATTGGTTCCAATATGTCTATTGTTCCTATTTCCATTAGGAATCAAGTTATTTATCGTTCTAAACGACCGTAAAAAGGTGGATAGTTTCTATATCAACATGCGACCAACTTTGTTATTTCACTCGAGTTTACACTATGCTATAGGTGAACAAATGGAATCCGGGGTTGTACTTAATAGGCTATTCATTGGATATATTCACATTAGTCGTTCGCAATATATGAGACAAGCTGATGTATCAACTACATTGTATTTGATAACAACAGATCAGTTGATGACAATATTAACAAAACCGCAACAGGAGGCGTCGACTAAAAAGCCAATTGAAGTGGATGTTATTGAACGCGACGGTAATTTTTCATATTTGTATTATAACTCAAGAAGTATCACCATAAGTGCGGATTTCACAGCAAGACCCAATCAGAAGAATATCATGTCTGAAATCATTAAGCACTACAAGTCAAAGAATTATGCTTCTGCTTTCATTTATGGTAAAAGTGGTTCTGGAAAGACATCATTGGGTTTATTATTGGCACTAGTGTTGAAAGGTACTCTATGTACAACATTTGATCCATCTCAGCCTGGTGATACACTACAAAAGTTAATGAAGTGTGCTCGTCCAACAAGTAGAAAACCATTAGTAATCATTCTTGATGAAGCTGATGTGATAATCAAGAATATTCATAATGGACTCATCAAACAGCACAAGGACATTCCCACTGCGATGTATGACAAGAGAACGTTTAACAAGTTCTTTGATGACCTGTTTCTGTTCACGAATACGATAGTTATCATGACATCAAATAGTACAAAAAATGATATTGACTCATTAGATGTATCATATTTGCGGGAAAAAAGAGTAGATGTTTGCTATAATCTGTAGACGTTAATTATGACAATGCATATTAAAATATTTTTTTTTGATATATGGTAAAGTATAAAAATGATAGGGTCTTTGTTTTGCTTGATATTGGGTTATGGATTAACTAAAATAGGGGCTGATGAGTCATTGTCAATAAATATCCAAGGTGGAGGAGAAATTGATGGTTATCACTATGATGATGATGTTTATAAAAGTGGTAGAACCAGTAAGATTTATACATTAAATGATACAAAGGTAGTTAAAGTTTTCTCCGATAAAATGTCAAAAGACAAAATAGAATGTGAGATCAATATTAATACGTATTTATCATCAATATCATCTAATATTGTAAATGTGCTTAGTACATTAGTAACAAATGATAATAAACAAATGTGCGTCGTATTAGAAAGATGTGGAGAGCGATTAGATGAATACCTCTCTAAAAATCCCAATAGGTTTAATATGTATATCGATAAGCTTTATAATATTCTAAAAAGCATAAACTCACAATGCAATTTTTTACATAATGATCTCCATGCATTGAACGTGTTAACTACTTTTTCAGAACCATATGATATCAAAATTATTGATTTTGGTAATTCATATTTAGATGGAGTTGCATGCAAAGATAAATATTTGCCTACTAGTATGCGACATGACCGTAATTACATAGTGGATATTGTTAAGTATCTATGTTCATGTTTGCAAACTAGAAACTTAACAAGATTATCCCTAAGATATTTAAATTTACATTTTCAGTATTCCAAAAACCTACAAAAATTTCATCCAGAACTAATTGTGAAACTTCAAAAATTTGATAAAAAGACAATTGATGACAATATCATAAGTCTGTGTAGTAAAAGACACAGGAATAAAAAAGAACAAGAGCTTTTGACTGTTATAAGGAGATCATCCTGTTATATGTATTATAATGATAATATTATTCTTGAACATAAAATGATTCATTAGCAAATACAAATGTAGACAAATATCTAGATAGATCGTTTTGTATAGAATGAACTAGTTTTTTAGCCATATTATTTAACTTATTATATAAAAACTTCATTTTTTTATCATCCTGTTGTATTTCATATTTGAGTATATCTTGGTTTAGTTTACTATTTTGATTTCTAAATATTTCTATATCTTCAATTGCTTGATTAGCTTTATATTCTTCTTCTGGACGGAAATCCCTTGTAACATACACTCCTCGTTTCAGTATATTATGTAATTTTTTAAGTAGAAAGTAATAATTAATACTTCCATTATCTTTACTATAAAAATCTTTAATATCAATTTTGAAATTTCTGATAGGTTTTCCAAAATCTAGTCCATACTCAACTTTGTATCCGTCTTGTATTATATTGACACGAAGTCGGATAATATTTTTTGAGTAGAAATTATTATTTATCAAATCATCAACAGTGAGATTATGTCGTACAACAAAGAATTGTAAGATTTTCAAAAAAGTATCCAAAGTTTGTTTTTCAATATATTTTCTTACGACTTCTTGTTTGTTTTTAGGTAACATAGAAATATCTACATTTTTTAGTGAAGGATCATAATTTACTATTTCTAGTATACCATTTAAGGTACCCATCTTACTTAATATTTGATATATGACTGGATCAGTAATTAAAATACCTTGTTCATATTTTAATGTAATTTTTGTTAGTTTATCAATTTTATGAAGATTATTTTTCAAACGAAGACCGTAATTATGTAATACTTCTGGTATATCATTTCTATTATAATGTATTTCCTTAATATCCATATCACCCGCATTTTTCTTGCCGAATCGTATATAGCTACCTATAATATAAGCATTTTTAGGATTATTAGTAATTAACTGCTTACATTTTTTAGCAAAATCATCAACTAGCACCTGCCCACCTATGATATGTTTTGTGCTATTAGTATTGTTAAGCAGATAGAATGATGTTATAAATATAATGCCTAATGTAATCATTATGATAATACGTAAAAATAAATTTGATTTTTTATTATTCTTTATGCCAATATGCCTAATAAGCCTACGCCTAAGAACATTTAGCTTAATAATTTTTCTACATTTGAGACAAGAGTTTTTTTCTTATTGACTACTAACTAAATTTCAATTTAATTTCATTTATAAAAAATATAGTTTAGGAATTTGTAAATTCTAACATATATCGTAGTGAGCCAAGAGGCTTTTTACTGACATTTTTGAGTCCAATCAACTAAGCATTCTCTGTAAATACTTCCACCCTTACTAAGTAATGGATAATCATTTATAGGTGGGCTAAGACTAAATTCAGTTAATTCATCAAATAATTTTTTCTTGATTACTAGTTTTCTAAAACAGTTCTTAATCATATGTATTGTATTCTTATGACAATACATGTTCATACGATCTTGATAATCAACTAGAATTTGTGTTAGAAATGTTTCAGGATATTCATCTATAATTGATTCACTTTTACATTTTTCCTTAATAATGTCCAGCATATCCTTTATATGATCTTTTGTTAGTCTATTAAGAATATCACGGTCATATAAATCTGAACGTTCTATGAAATCAGTGAATGTCTCCTGTATATGTTCATAGTCATATTTACCAAGTGTATATCTCACAAGTGAATATACTATTTCAGATATTAGTTTTGATTCTTCTTGAACACGAGCTTCACTCATTGCCCATTGCATATCTTTCATAATTACCCCATCACTAATTAATGCTTCTCCTTGAAAATCATTAGATACTTCTTCATAAGTAATACTAAATGTAAGTTCTGGATATCTATGGGATGCCAGTAATAGTGATTGAATCGGTGGGGTCCAGGCACTTTCAAATGCTTCAGACCATGCAGATTTACCATCGTCATGAATATGATATTGAATACTATTAATTATACGATCATCATCAAATATTGACTTATCCCTAATGAACTTTTGCAAAACACTAGGAGATTCAGTAACAATAGAAATATTATTATAGCACCAGTTAGGCATAGTATTATAATTTCAGTCAATAATATTCAAATTTATGTTCAATAATTAAATACGTAATCGATATTATCATAACTAATCAGATGCTATTTACTTTATCAATTCTTGTTGCTTCATTAACAAGCGCGGTAACAAGCGCTGAAAATATATGTACTCAGAGCTGTAGGCGTTGGGGGGAGACTACTGATTGTGGTTCTAGCTGTCCACCGTGTAGAACTAAATCCACATCTGATGCATTTAGATTTGATTGTTGGGACTATCTTCCATACTCAAACACCTGTCCATTATGGAGTGGAATTATTGATTGCAGTTCTGGATCACCAGTTCCAGATATTGATTTAACATCTAATAAACCAGTTACATTGACTATTTTCAATAAATGTTCGTCTGATTATATTGTTTACTATAATGGCAAAGCTGTTAATGACCAATGTCTAAATGGAAACTATTGTAGTGATTATTATGGAACTAATCCAGCATTTTATGTTAAAAAACTTTCTGATGAGTCACAATTAGGGTTTACTCTGGTTGAGCTTAATATTCCAATTGACAGAGATATTTGGTATGATATTTCCAGGGTCACAGGTTTCAATGTTGGAGCTAGAATCGATTATAGATATACAAATGTAACAACTGATACTGTAGAAGATGATTCATTAATCGTGGGACATTCAATCGTATGTACAGATGTGAATTGTGAAGATGCGTATCATCTTTGTGATATTGCTGAAGCAAACGTCTTTTCGCCTGTTTACCGTAATCCCAGTGGGGGCTCTTTTGCGATTACATTCTGTCCTGATGAGGCTAATAGTGAACCAATTAATCCATCTTCAATTGGTAATCCAAGAGAACAGGATCCAAATACAGGTCCTTTTACTTGTGATGTGAAGGTAAATTGGGAACAGAATCCTCAGTTGTACGGCACAATTGTATATGGAGGCGCTATTGATTCCTAAATCAAATTTGAATATTATTAACATTCATTATTCAACTATGGGATTCGCCTATAACAAAAATGAATGTATGTATGCTGACGGTAAAATGCAGTATAAGCGGATTATGAAGTGCTTTACATCGGGGTCGATTGAGCTTCAAGATATTGTCAACAATAAGAGCTCCTATCCTGATCTTTACGAAATCCTGGAGCTACTGAGAAAGGTATATCAATGTTATTATGACCCATATGAGTCAGATGAGGATGCTGAGTTATGGGATCATATTCGGAATACTACCAATCTGGATTTAGAAATTGAAAACCCAGAGCTAACCGTGTTCTTAGATATCTATGAGGGCAAAATGTTTATTGATCTATTAATGCGAGAATGTTCAGTCGTAGATATTGGAGCATCCGATATTGTTGAGCTCTGTAGAAAAAGGTGCGTAGATGATGATCCAGCATCACAATATAGTTGGACAGAACTTAGAGATCATGTGTTTGATAGATTTAGGATTAATATAAATAGTGATAGGATTATAGGAAACATAGCATTATATTTGTGTAATAGAGGTGTTAACCTAGTATTTTAATTAGGGTTAGGTCATACATAGGAACAGTCGTATAATCTAAAATATTTTTTTATAAATGATTTTGATACTTGATTTTGTACTTTGCAACGGTAACTTTTCAAACTCCCAAACATCTTTCCACTCTAACCACTTTTCCGCGAACAGCTCCTCCAAACATCTTTCCACTCTAACCACTTTTCCGCGAACAGCTCCTCCAAACATCTTTCCACTCTAACCACTTCCAAACCACTTTTCCGCGAACAACACTTCTACACCTCTTTGGTGACCACTTTTCCGCGAACAACTCTTTGGTGACCACTTTTCAGCGAACAGCTCCTCTTTGACCACTTTTCCATGGACAACTCTTTGGCGACCACTTTTCCGATCACTATGGAGCGAAGAACTCGTCCACCTCGCAATCTGGCAAATGATCATCGCTATTTGGGAGTTCCTATCTATGATGATGAGGCTGAAGACTTCGATTCATTCTTTCAGTTCATAGAACTTTGCTGTTTGCGTGACGGGCTTAATCCTCAAACTTTCCAAGAATGGATCGATTCACTCATTGATGATCCATGCTATACTTGCTTAAAAGTTAAAGCGCGGTACTATTGGTACATCTATCGAAATGGTCCACCGAGAGTGCTTTCTGGTCTAGGTACAAGATCATCCAGGAACCCGAGAATCATCAAACATTTTATTCCAGTACCAACCGTGGCATCACCTTTGTCATTACCTACCCCATCACCTGTGCCTGTGCTATCACCAGTGTCATCACCGGTACCATCACCAGTGTCATCGCTAGTGTTATCACCTTTGTCAACATCTTTGCCATCGCCAGTGTCATTGCCTTCGCCATTACCAACACCAGTGTCATCGCCTGTACCATCACCTGCGCCAACACCTGCGCGATCACCAGAGCCAGCACCATTGCCAACACCATTGCCTTCGCCATTACCAACACCAGTGTCATCACCTGTGTCATCGCCTTTGCCAGCACCAGCGTCATCACCTGTGTCATCGCCTTTGCCAGCACCAGCGTCATCACCTGTGTCATCGCCTTTGCCAGCACCCGCGCCTTCGCCATTACCATCACCAGTGTCATCACCAGGACCAACACATGCGCCATCGCCAGTGTTATCACCAGTGTCATCACCAGGACCAACACATGCGCCATCACCAGTGTTATCACCAGTGTCATCACCAGCGCTATCACCAAGTTCTTCGATTGCTAGTTTGATACCAACCCCCGCGCTTTCGCTAGTACAAAGTTCAAGTCCTTCGATTGCCAGTCCAGTTCTTGTGTCACCAATATCGCGTCGTTTAATTTCAGCGGCGGACCTTCAAGATGTTGTATATTCTTTACAACCTATATTTGATACAATGGTATTGGTTCCAAGACCAACACACAACGAAAACAAACGACCTCAACGTGACAAGGATACTTATATCTGGGAACAATGCGTTGATACAGAGTGTATATTGAGACAATCTTTATGCTCTCGGTTCAACTTTATTGAGGATGAATGGATTGCAGATTTCAAACTCACTATTTCTAAAGAAGGTAAGGAGCATATCAGGTCATACCATCCTGAGGTTTGTCGCCATACAAAGGGATCTGTGAGGATTCGCGTATCAACATGCGGATTATCAAATTGCCCTGCGATAAGAGATATTCAGCCATACTTCAAAGTATATAGTATGGGATGGCGTTTATATGATACTTGTATATCTGATGTTTATCCGGATCAGATACAGCATCTTAGGGATTTTCACGGCTATAACGTTGTTCTGGCTCGAATAGGGAAGGCACGATGCAAAGTGGCACGAGTGAGTTTCTGTAATAACTTTGTATCAATAGCTTAACCAGTTTTCCCTTGCTATCACCTCTTTGACCACTTTTCTCTTGACCAGTTTTCCCTTGCTATCACCTCTTTGACCACTTTTCTCTTGACCAGTTTTCCCTTAACCAGTTTTCCCTTGCTATCACCTCTTTGACCACTTTTCTCTTGACCAGTTTTCCCTTGACCAGTTTTCCCTTGCTATCACCTCTTTGACCAGTTTTCCCTTGCTATCACCTCTTTGACCAGTTTTCCCTTGCTATCACCTCTTTGACCAGTTTTCCCTTGACCAGTTTTCCCTTGACCAGTTTTCCTTTGACCAGTTTTCCTTTGCTATCACCTCTTTGACCAGTTTTCCCTTGACCAGTTTTCCAGTGTAAATAATTTTCTTACTAAGAATTAAACATGTGTACATTTGTACACTATACAATGAAGTTCTTTGGATTATTATTTTTGCTATTCAGTTTGAGTGATGCACTTCGTGTGGGTACTTACAATATAAGGGTTCCTGTGGATGGTCCTCCAAATGACTGGGCCGCAAGAAGACCAAGAATTACATCATTGATTGAAAAATACAATATTGACATTCTAGCTGTTCAAGAAGCCGGTCAAGTAACTGTCAATGATATTGTCAGTTCTTTATCTGGATACTGTATTGTTGACCAACCGATATTTGACAATGCAATTATTTACAAATGCGACATCCCTCTCATTACCTCGAGTATGTGGGCAATTAGCTCAACTCCAAGTCAGATTGGGTCTAATTCCTGGGGGTTAGCGTATGCTAGAACTCTCTTGTTTGCAAAGTTTATGGACGGTAACACGTGTCTTAGATTATACGCTACTCATCTTGATATCATCCCTAAAGATATTCAGCAAACGTTCATTATTGAGCGTTTGAATGAGTCTCCTTACAAGGGTACTGCCATTCTGGTGGGTGATTTCAATACTGATGGTCTTAATATCCTTAAATCATATGGGTTTGTTGATACAGGCGAACAAGCTCCTACGTTCAATGGATTTGGAGGGTATGGGGGTACAAAAATTGACTATATTCTTGCAAAGGATTATGCCAATGTGACATCAACTATCATATATGATACAGTTGATGGTTATTTTCCTAGTGATCATGCTTTAATGATAGCAGATATATAGATTTTGTTTTCTATACGTAAAAATAAATTTGAATATTATTTTTTATGATTATGGGTGGCGTTGCGTATGCAACCCGCCTCGGTACTAACAATACCGGTAAAGCGACTTTGAGTGTACAAGCGAACAAACTTTCGAGCAAACAAGCACTTTGAGCACGCGAGCAGTAGAACAAACAGGCAGTAGAACAGAACAAACAGCAGGACAGAACAAAGGACCAATGAGCAGTTCATCATCTTCCGACGAGTACTACTGTACTTATGAGGAGTATCTTAATGATCTTCACGAAGACAAGATGTATGATCTGGAAGCAGAACAGGAATTAGAGAGATTAGAGTATGAGCGAGCACTAGTAGACGAGCAGGAATGGCATGATTGGATAGAAGAGAAACAAGCCATTGAAGACATGGAGTTAGCATACAGAGTGAATCCATACCGCATGGGACGCATCGAGGACCTTATTCATGA
>JACCDG011416880.1_pt1 | contig 15059 bp, 19 predicted proteins | sample 7442471 | NCBI WGS metagenome assembly JACCDG01 (sample SAMN15323444, study PRJNA562643) | freshwater metagenome | isolation source: river surface water | place: USA:Blue River Watershed | collected 2017-08-17
CAGAGCACCCGTGCCAGCGGCGCCGCTCAGCGAGATGTTCGCCGCCAGCGTCACAGCCGTCGCCGAAGACACGCCGACGTCGACGAGGGTGGCGCCAGACTTCTGGAGGTTGATGCCCGAGAAGCCGCTGACGGTGAGAGCGCCCGCCGCCGTCGACCACGTCGCCGCAGCCGCCGAGGTCAGGGTGAGGCCGCCCGCCGTCGTGCTCCACGTCGAGGCAGCGCCAGCAGTCAGCGTGATGGCCGCAGCACTAGAGGTCGCCGTGATGGCCGCAGCGCCGCCGCCGATGGTCACGGCTCCAGTGGAGGTCTTGAAGGTGCCAGTCGAGGCAGAGAAGTCGTTGGAGGCCGAGCCGGATGCCGTGAGGCCCGTCGCAATGACGGGCGAAGTCAAGGTCTTGTTCGTCAGCGTCTGCGTCGCCGCGGTGAGGATGAAGGTCTGGCCGTTGACCGACGGGACAGTGTTTTGATTGCCCGACGAAGCACCAAACGTTCCGACAAACACACCCGGCGTAGTGCCGCCGACGGTGCCAGGTGCCCCGAGGAGGTCGTCGCTGCCGCCCGCAAGATGCGTCGAGGCATGTGCCACCAGTGCGGTAGAGGTGCCGGGCCCGGTCAGCGACGACAACCACACCGACGCCGCGCTGCTGCCGCCAGACTGGACGACGTGGTAGAGCGTCGTCGTCGAGTTGTTGTCGAAGTCGAGGACGCCGACGCCGTCACCCTGGTTGTTGGCGCTGTTGGTGACGAGGACTGCGCCCGGAACGTAGGCCCAGTTGCCACCCTCGGTGCGCGTGATGAGCTGGAGCGTGTTCACGCCGCCGTTAGTCAGAAAGCAAGTGAGGCGGCCCTGAAGATTGGAGAGCGTCAGCGTACCCGACGGCGTAGTGCCGTTGGCGGGCAGTGCGAGGAGCGGCGTGATCGATGCCATGTGTGTGTAGTCCTTAGTATGTGTTGCTTGCGGCATCGTAGGCCGCGCAGGGAATGGTAAAAGGTAAGGCAGGGGTGATTGATTTGGTGGTTGACAGCTGGGCGGCGGCGTGGTAGCGTCACTGCCTGGAGGTTACAAAGAAGATGCTGACGAAAAGACAGCAAGCTGTGTTGCGTGCGGTAAGCAGCAGGTATGCTTTCAAGGATTGCGACGGCCAGTGGCTGCTTATGAGCGATGAAGATGACTACGTCACCTCGTCGTCCACGCTATATCGACTCATCGATGCCGAGCTGGCGGCGCTGGGCATCGTCGCAGACGGCGACGCCGTCGTCGAGGCGACTGAGCGCGGTGAGGAGCTCGCCGGCCTGTTGGCGGCGTCGTTGACGAAGCGGCAGCAGGCGGTGTTGAAGGCACTTCTCGATTTCGAGACAAGTGGCGATGTAGGATACGCTTTTCCTTCTGCCGTGCGCAAAGGTCTTTGGAACTTCAGCAACATCGATTTCTGCTCAGCGAGCACCGTCTATACCCTCGTTAATGCCGAGCTCATTGGACTCGGTGTGGGCGTCGGGATGGTATCAGATCGCACCGACGCCGCCCTGACACCACGAGGTCGCCGCCTCGCCGAGCTGCTGCCATGACCCAGCTAAGGGTGCTGCACAGCCAAGAGGACGCCTCTGTGAATTTCATCGAGGAGCAGCTCGCCGGTTTCCTGGAGGCTCGATACGTCCGACGCTGTGTAGACTACTTCGTCTGCTACCTCAGCAGCCACTCAGGTTGCAATCGTGGCTGCACGTTCTGCCACCTCACGGCCACAAGGCAGACGAGCTTCACGCCGTCGACCATCAACGACTACGTCGCTCAGGCGTTGCAGGTCTTCAAGCACTATAGGGCCGAAGTGCGCTCAGGCAAACCTACAGCCAAGTACATGCACTTCTCCTTCATGGCTCGCGGCGAAGCGCTGGCGAATCCACATCTGTTGGATCGTGGCGGTGAGCTCTTGGCGCGTCTCGGGCAGCTTGCAAAAGACGAGGGCCTGCCCGCTAAGTTCTGCGTCTCGACGATCATGCCGAAGACGCTGCATAAGAGTCTCGTCGATGTATTTGGCTTCTTGACGCCGACCATCTACTACTCGCTCTACAGCGTCGACGAAGCGTGGCGGGCGAAGTGGATGCCGGGAGCTATGCCCGTAGAAGAGGCACTGCGGCTGCTCGCCCACTATCAGCGATTCTCCAAGAAGATCGTCAAGATACATCAACCCTTCATCAAGGGTGAGAACGACCAACGAGAGCACATCGACGCGATGTGCGATGCCATCGATCGCCACGGTCTCGTCTGCGAATTCAATCTCGTGCGCTACAACCCGGCGACGCCAGAGCAAGGCGCAGAGCCTGGCGAGGGACATCTTCAATGGTGCCTAGATCGTCTGCGCGGTCGCTTCAAGGGCGGCGTCAAAGCTGTCGACCGTGTGGGCAGAGACGTGGCCGCGTCATGTGGCATGTTCGTGGCGACGGAGCAAGTACCATGACGCCGAAGCGTGTAGTCATCGAGACGAAACAGCGCATCGCCCTCACGAGCTGCTACGCCGTGATCGTGCCTGACAACGCAGCAGGGCAGCCGCGTCGCTACACCGTCTACCTGATACCGTCAAGTCCGACGCGACGACCTCACGTCATCGGGCAGGAGCTGCCGCTGCGGCTAGCCCGCCAAATCGCCGCGAGGTGGCATAACCTATGACGCTGACGAGGTTGAGAGCAGCCGTTGCAGCTGGCATCCGCGCTGCGATCATGGATTGGCGCGGCTGGCGCGTCGACGGCTGGTACTTGCCTGAACCAGGCAGTGACTACCTACACGGTGCCAGTCTCATGTACGATTCCTGCAAAGGTCCGTCCATTGCCAAAGATCCGGGCTGGATGGTGTCTCGCTTCGGGACCACCTACGGCCATAGGTTCAAGAGTTTCGCGACGGCGATCGCCGTTGCCGAGCATTGGGTCAAGCACAAGAGGCTGCCATGACACAAGCAGATTGCCGCCGTCGAGCGGCACAGTTCTACCTGACGAGCATTACAGGCATCGTCGACGATTGGATCGAATCCGGTCTCGACAAAGACGCAGGTGTCGACAAAGACATCAAAGATTGCGCCGACATGCTGTGGGATGTCGCTAAACAAGCCACCAAGACAGGAGTGTCACTTGACGCTGTCACGACGTGAAGACGATCACATCGCCACGATGTTTCCAGCACCTCGCGACGCTGCCGCGACCATGCTGCCCTGTCGCCGCCTCACCGCGACCGCGACGCTGCCGAGCTATCAACGTCAGGGCGACGCGGGCGCCGACCTGTACAGCGACGAGGACGTCGAAGTATACGCCTCAACAGTACGGCGGATCAAAACGGGCTGTGCATTCAAGATCCCCGACGGCTACGTCGGGCTGTGCTGCTCCCGCAGTGGCCTCGCTGAGAAGCACAGCCTGTGCGTCTTCAACGCACCCGGCGTCATCGATTCCAACTACACAGGTTCGGCCGACGTGCTGCTCGCCAATTTTGGCAGCTCCACCTTCCAAGTCAAGCGCGGCGACCGCATCGCGCAGCTTGTGATCGTGCCCGTAGTGCAGGGCGTCTTCGTCGAGGTCGCGACGCTGCCGACGACGGAACGCGGCTCTGCTGGGTTTGGTAGCAGCGGCATCTCATTGAAGAAGGAAGTCTAAGCGTGGCTATCTCGTTTGATCGTACATGTAAGTGCGGCTACCCGCTCACAGGCAAGCAGCGCCTGTACTGCTCGCGTCTCTGCAACCACAAGGCGGCGTGGGAGCGGCGCAGCGCGAAGGTGAAGGCACAGATCGAGCAGCTGACGGCGGTGGAGCAGCGAATCGACGCACTCGGCGACGCTGAATTCACTGTGCAGACACAAGAGATCATCGCCGAGTCGTCGCCGACATGTATGCAAATGGTCGGCTTCGGTGAGACCTGCGGCAACAAGCTGCCGTGTACGCACTCCGTTCCGCCGCCGTCGCTGTGGCAGCGTCTTCGCAAGCGTGTCGGCGATGTCGTGGCGACGATAAAGTACCTCATCTCTTCGTCAATTGACGAATATCCATAGGAGATTTTGATGTCCACTGAACAACTGAAGATCTGCAACGAGTGCAAGGGTCCGATCGTCGACACGTCGCGGCGACGATTTTGCAGCGTCGCGTGTATGCGTGCGTGGCATAACGTCACCAAGAACAAGCAGGCGCATCAGGCTTCTGTGGCGGGACTTACAGCGCCCGGTCGCACTTGTCCTTTCTGCCACAAAGCGATGTCGCTTGAGGCAAGCACCTACGGCGCTTATTGCAGCGATCTCTGTCGCCACAAGGCCGCCGAGGACAACGACGAGGAAGTCAAGCCACCCGAGAAGCTGGCAACACCCGCTGAGGTCCCTCAGCACAAGGGCATCTGCAAGAAGTGCAACATCTTCTTCACGACGAAGACGCTGCCCGTTCGCAAATATTGCGGTGCAACGTGCCTGCGTCAGGCTATCAAAGACGGCGACTTCAAGCCTGGTGGCCCGCGCAAGCCAGCGCCCGAGCAGCCCAATGAGCCGACTACGCCTATCGTGGAGACCATCCCCACCCTGCCCTCGCCGCCACCTCGTCGTACCATCGGCGACGTCTACGCCGCTACCACGTCGAAGCTGCGTCGTGGCATCGTCAGCCTGCTCCAGGGCGCCCTCAACAAGCTCACGTAGCTATGTCGTCGCGGCAGCCACGACGATACCAGGCCGACGCCGTCGAGGCCGTCAAGCAGCTGTGGCGGCAAGGTAAGCGCAGCGTCGTCGTGGTAGGTCCTGTAGGCGCAGGAAAGACATTCGTAGCTGAGCTGCTCATGGTGCCCACGCTAGAGCACGAGTGGGCGCAGGTGTTTTTTTGCGCACATACAGAAAACTTACTAGACCAGCCCGCAACTAGGTTTAGTCACATCGGCATACAATCTGCGTTCTTGAAGGCTGGGCGCCGCGAAGATGCCACGCAAGCGCTGCAATTCTGCTCGGCTGCGACGCTTGTAAAGCGCGACATTGTCGCAGCTGTAGATAGCAAGGGGCAGAAGTATCGACGTGTATTGATCGTGCTTGACGAATGCCACAGGGTCAAAAGTACGACCTATATGGCAATTCTTGACAAATTCCGACAAGCATACGAATTTGTTTACATCATCCTACTCACAGCTACACCCTACCGCCTCGACGGCCGCGGCCTCGCCGACGTGGCGGATGCGCTCGTGGAAATCTCCACGCCGCGCCAGCTTATGCAGCAGGGCGTCATCCTATCGCCCCGATACTACTCCGCCCCGCTACCCGAAGGCGACCCCGACGAGGTCGTCATCCGGCCCGGCATCGTCGGCGACGTCGTAGCGACATGGCTACAGCGTGCGGGGAATCTGCCAACGATATGCCGAGCATATTCGATAGATCACTCACGATTGCTCGTTGAGAGGTTCACGCAAGCCAATGTTAAAACTGCGCATATTGACGGCACCATGACGACGGCGCAGCGACGCCGTTTGCTAGTGGCGCTGGCGACGGGACGGGTACAGGTGTTGTGTGCTGGCAGCAACATCTTCGACGAGGGCTTCGACAGCAGGGCATCGTATGAGATGCTGTTACCGAGTGGTGACGACGCTCTGGAGGCATGGCGAGTGCTACGCTGCTCCAACGTCGAGTTGTCAGCATCCGAGTGCCTGACGTTGCGGCGGCGAGTTCTTGACGGCGTGCTGCCCGAGCTGCGCGACTTCTGGCCAGCAGCTGAGTCGGCTTCACCTATGGAGCCGCCGCGGTATCTGCCGCTATGCGTCCTCATCGACGCAGGCGCTACGGCGTCAATGGGAGCGTGGATGCAGCGACAGGGACGTGCAGTGCGGTCCTGGTATGGCGACGACCTCGAAACCGTCCTAGCGCGAAGCTGGCAGGGCCTGATGTGCTCGCCTGTCAAAACGGAGTGCTACGTCCTGTGCCACTCTGGCAACCTAGAGCGACACGGCGCCCTCATCTGGCACGATGGCGAGCACTGCGACAGCTTCCGCCTCGCTGCTGATGCGAAGTGGTCGACGAAGCTGCGACCCAGCAGCGGCGTCGCCAAGTTCTCGTGTCCGAAGCCGCGGCAGTGTCCTGGCTGCCTCTGCGTCGACGTCGAGGGCGGGACGTTGTGCGTGTGGTGCGGCGCTGTCCTGGCTGCGCCCGTGCTGCCAGAGGAGCATCGTGGCGACCTCGTCGAAAGGTCAGCGTCGACGGCGGTGTTATCGACACCAGGCATAAAAGAGTCGTTCTTGCGAGCTCGATACGGCGAGATGGCCGCGAGAGTGAGGCAGGGACTGCCACCGTATAAGCCTGGCTACGCGGCGGCGAGGTTTAAGCAGAGGTTCGGGTTCTGGCCACAGCGTGGCCTGGAGACGATGATACGGTTGGAATTCGGCCTCGGCAAAGTTTGACTTGACAGAAACAAGCAAATAGCGCACTATCAGCATTACAAAGGAGTCCGCAATGGCCACCAAGAAGAAACTCGTCCACAACATTGAGTCTTCCAAGCTCCCACCGCCGCAGCGCCTCGGCCGTGAGGCCGTCCGATCGTTCCTGCGTGAGCTCGACGATCTGGTAGGCATTCATCTGACGAAGATTCGTGACATTACGCCTAATTACAACACTTCTCGCGAGAAGACGACCACTCTCCTGCTTACCACCGTCAAGACGTTTCTGCGCACTCGCCGGCTGCCTGCGGGCTGGCACTTCGCAGACGCCGATACTCTGCCGACTCGCTGCAACCTTGACGACGTCTTCATCGCGGGCGAGGTAGTCAAGGATCGCGTTGCAGCTGAGATCGCCCATGATGCCCGCGTCGCAGCCGAGGCCAAGCAGGCGCTCTACTTCGACGCCACCGCGACGAAGACGAAGCTGCTCGTCTACGCCGATCCCAGCGTGCTGGCGGACATGGACAAGCTGCGCCTTCACGACTACATCGAGGCAGCGCGGCAGAAGCTCGGCGTCAAGGTCCTGGCATCATCGAAGTCCTAACGATGACCACGCTGTCGCTACCGCGACGCCCGTTCGTCGACGCTGTCCTCGCAGCAGCTCACGGCGACTACATCAGGTTGTCCGTCGAGGACGCCGTCTCTATACATGTTACAGGCACCGACATGTACACCACGACATCGACGATGGTGTGGGCGCAGCTGCCGCTCGACGTCGGGGCCTCGTCGGTGACGTTGCCGACGAAGCTGCTCGTAGCGACGGCGAAGGCACTACAGGGCGACGACGTCGTGCTTGTAATAAGCACGTCCCGGTGCCAACTGCGCAGCGGCAGCTACCGCGCCGAGATCGCAGCACAGGGGCGTCTGCCCGCCGTGCAGCAAGTGCCTGAGGAGTCGTGGCGCAGTGTCGACGCGGGCATGGCTGGTGAGTTCTCGCAAGCGCTGCGCTGCGCTAAGGCGGCGATGTTGTCGGATTCAGCTCGCCCCGCCGTCAGCGGCGTCCGCGTCGACACGAGTGGAGACGTTGTCGGCACCGACGGCAACCGCATGCACCACGTCACCACGTCGTGGCCGGGCGGCTATACGCTGCCCGGCAGCTGCGTCGACGCGGCTGTCGATGTGTTGGCAGCGATGGAGCTGCCAAAGGCAACGAAGCCGAAGCGCAAGGGGGGTGCTGACGGGACGTGTCCCTCTGCTGCGGTGCCTGAGCTGCACCTCGCGATCGGCGCCAACAACGTCGCCTTCAGGCTGACGACGCCGACCGCGACGCGGACGCTGTTCTGTCGTCGTGCTCCTGAACCGTTCTCGGAGTGGCGCCGCATCGCTACGGCAGCAACTACGTCGGCCGCCACGCTGACACTAGATCGCGACGTCCTCGCCACGACGCTGAAGTCCTGCCCGGCCGACGCTATTAGCATATGTCCGACACCTCTGCGACTACTACTTGACTACGTCGTCTATGACGCCACCTCAACGCGACGACTCGGCGAGGGCAGCGTCGAGGTCGCCGTGAAGACAAGCAGCATCGCAGCAGCTGCGCCTGTGGGCTTCGCCGTCAAGGTCGCCGTGGCCTTCTTGCGCGATGCTGTGGCGTGCTGCGGCGACGAGGTCGTCTTGGAGATGTCGCCGTCGCAGCCTCTTCGTGTGCGAAGTGGTCGATTTCAGGGCGTAGTCATGTTCATGCGGTAGATTTATTTGGTGTAGTTACGCAGACTTAGAAGAAATCAGCAGATCGGTACTTGACCGATCTGTGCTATTCGGGCATGCTTTGAAGTGTAAGGAGATACGACGATGAATACAGCAGCCAGCCGCCGAAATGTCACCAGCAAGTACAACCGCCCCGCTACCCTCTACATCTGCTACGGCAACGACTACCGCGTCGCCCTGACGACGAAGGCTGGGCAAGAGCTCTGCGACGGTATCATCTCTGCCACCGACGGCATTGAGGTCGTAGAGACCGACCATCGCGGCGACGTGCTGCGCTACGCTGCCGGCATCCGTGCGACCTTCTTGCACGACTGCACCGACACCGACGAGGCTATGCGACTCTGTGGCTTCGTCGTCCACGAAGTCAAGCGCTTCGCTAAGGCCACTCTCGTCACCCTCGGCGATATGGGCTTCGGGCACCTTGTGCAACAGGTCCGCGACCTGGAAATCAAGATCGTGCCGCACGCGCAGTATTCGCAGGCCGTCTCGGTGAGCTACGTCGCCAAGGGGCAGCGCACTCGTCGCGGCTTCGTCCAGGCTTACGGCGCCAACGTCGTCGCCCTCGACGGCTGGGTCGACGTCGAGGAGCGCGACAGCTTCGCCGCGTCGACGAGCTCGCAGCCTGGCGTCACTGTGCAGTACTGTCGCGACACCGCCTTCGGCGCGACGTGGGCGACTGAGCGCGACGAGGCTGTCGACATGGCCGTGCGTCGCGGTGCTCGCATCGTCGCCGACTATCGCGGCCACAACGCGCACTAGCACGGGGTAAGGATACGACAAATGGACACCAAGCTACGCTTCAACGGCGTCGAGCTACGCGCCGACAGTATTCAGGCTGCTCGCAGGTGGTTTGCGGAGAACGCTCTGGCATGCTCCGCAGCCGCCCGATCGAGAAATGAGGCTCTCGACGCACATACGTTCTATGTCAATGATCTGACCACCTACAAGACCGCAAAGACGAAGCTGGCCGCCGAATGTTTGGCGGGCGAGTACGATACAACACTAGCTTTCATGCAGAAGGCGTACTTCATCCAGACCGGAGAGTGTCCAGGGTTGCTACCATAGCTTGACATCGTCAGGGCGTCGTGGTAGGGTCGATGAGGTGAAGACGCCGATACAAGACCTACACGAGCTCATAGAGCAGCGTGTAGCTTTGTTTGTGAACGAGGCACCAGCAAAACACCCGATGACGGTGGGTGCTGATTTTAGGATTCGTGTCGCCGATTGGTTCTTGGCAGCGTATGGTGTCGTCAACGCATGGAGTGGACTGCATCAGCCGATCGTCGTACATGTCGGCAACCTGAGGGGCAGCTTTCACGCTACCGGAGTAGCATCTGCGCCTGATGTACGACACGGTTGCGTCGAGTATACGGTGAACGGTTACATTCAGCTTGAGGAGTCGAGCATGTCAGAGTCTGCGCTGGAAGTAGAGTTTCGCGAGGGTTGTCCAAGCGTCGACCACGTCGAGGCGGCGTTGCGGTTGGGGCTGTGTTGGAATCGTCGAAGTCGAAGCGAGCGGTATCGTTTTGTCGTGAATCACGGCGTTGTATGCGCAGACTTTCCGCCTCTTGCCAAAGATGCGGTTATGACACCCTACAATCGTTTTATCGATCTCACATCGCCGCAACTCTGGCGACCTTTTGACAAAGACTCAAAACCTGTCGCGTGGTCCGTTCTCGACGATGAGGTCGCCAGGTTCAACACCACCGCGACGCAACCAGCGCCAGCACCCGCAGCTCAACCCATCAAAAGGTTCAACGTCGGCGACGCCGTCATGTGCTCGACGTTCAGCGACGGCACTGCCGGCGTCCGCATCGCGGATCCGCAAGACATCGCCCGCAACCTCGGCGTCGGCAAGGTCGAGGGCTGCTGGCAAGACCACTCGCGCTATCAAGTCCGCAACCTCGCCACCGACGAGGTCCACGTCTGGCCGGCGTCGGCACTACAGGGCGTTGACAACTGGGGGCTGAAGGTCGGCGACGAGGTCGTGACGCCGAGGTTCGTAGGATATCCTACATTTGTTCCTTCTAACATGGAAAGATTCGTCGACAAGATCGGCGTGATCGAACGTTTTTCTAACAACGAGGTAGCACGTGTTCATGGCTGGGCTTGGCCCACCTACGACGTCGCCGTCGCGACGGCGCGGCATCGTCTCAAAGCCGCACAAGTAGAGGCCAAGGCAGCGGCGAAGCAGCCTGAGTTTCGGCAGCTTACGCGCGGCATCATCGAGGTACGTGTGTACGACAACGACGCAGATGAACGAAGCACACTTACAAACATGCTCGTCGAACAAGGCGCAACCGACATAAACATACAACGTGACTCACACGGCGTGCTTAGCGCCACTTACAAACTTCCCATAAAACAGTCTTTATCACACATCCCACAGGAGACCACCATGCCCACCATCAACACTGGAACTACCAACGGTTCGACCATTGACAACCCGACCACGACCACGAAGAAGCCATCTCGCGGACGCCTCGCGATCGACGCCGCCAAGACGCGGGCGCCGGTTGAGCTCGGCCTCAACCGCATGCACAAGATCGTCGCCAAGAAGGCCCTCAAGATGTTCAAGGGCACACGGCAGGAGAAGGCCGTCGTCCAGCGCTTCCTCTCCGATGTCCTTCAGTCCGAGTACGGCAAGGCGTTCATGGGCGCAGCTGCTGCCACCATCGTGCCCTATGGGGCCTCGCTGCCCGGCCTCGGCAAGCACGCCGACATCCTAGACGCTGTAGCCGACGAGCTGGCCAAGCGCAGCGCTACCGTGCTCGCTGTGGAGCTGGGCGGGACGTTGCTGGACGCGGTGGAGCCACTCATTGCCATCGTGACCGACATGGTCGCCAAGACGGCGGAAGGGAGTAGCAGTGTTGAGGTGGTCGACATGCCCGCGGAGACTGCGCGGTTGTCAGCGCCACAGCAGGGCAGCAGCCCCGACTTCAGCAACGTGGCGTCGTCCATGCGCTGCCGTACCTCGGCGTAGCCTACTTTCTTCGCCTCTGCTTATCTCGCCACTTCCTCCACGATTCAATTAGCTGCATTCTGAGCCCTCCTAGCAGCGCTGCCATAGCGCAGCACTACTTCGACATCGAAACGGCCTCCTAGTGCAAATGGCGCAATCGTCATGCGTGTGCCCTGTGCGGGCACAAACGGAACGTGCTTGGTGCCCTATTTGGTTCGGTCTCGCCTCGTGTACCTACATTTCGTTACCTTTGCTATTACGCACGTGCGCGCGACCCTCTATATAAAAGAAAATAAAACTCAAAAAACTCTATTGGGGGTTTATGCGCAGGCGCATACGCGCGCGTAATGGGAAAGGTCGTACATGTACTCAAGCAGGCTACAAGCCTACCTGCTGGTACGACCATCGGAGCTTTAGAGCTGTTCGGAGGTTGACGGCCAGATGACAGGCCGGTGACGGCCGGGTTGACGGCTACTGAGAGCTGAAAAGTGTAGGAGTTTCGCGGGTGGTGACAGCTGTGACGGTTGTTGCGGCTATTTCACGAGTCGCGGCTTTCGGATGCCGCCAGAAAAATGTCGCAGAAGGCCGTCATAACCGTCACGGCTGTCAATGCAGAAGGATATCGCGCAGTTAGGTCGCTACGACGGCCGTCACCCAGGCCGTCAAGACCTACACTCACGGTGCAACTGCTGAGATGTGTGCTGAACATAGACGGCTATAAGGTAACCACGACCTCGCCGAAACGCAAGCCTTGACTTTACCACGACGCCGTTGTAGAGTCGACGCCATGAATGCACAGCAGTCAGAGCAGCAACCAAGCGACCTAGTCGCCACACTCACCCGAGCAGCCGCAACCCTCACAGCACAGCGTCCCGGTGACGACGCCACCCCGATGTCGGTGCTGGCGCTGCGCAGCCGCGCCGCCGTCGTGGTCGAGTGCTTCCGCCAGGTCGCGGCCCAGACGCCGATCGGCGCTCTCGGCGTCGACTTCGTCGCAGCGGCGCAGTGGCTCAGCGGTTACTACACGCAGGCGGCGGCCGGGCTACAGCAGCAGGCGCAGCCTACGCTGCTGGGTGCTGGCGGCGCCAGCCTGACGGGTGCGGCGACGCCTGTGCAGCTCGGCCGCGTCGCCGAAGCTATCAGCGATGTGGCGTCGATGTGGCAGATGGTGGGTGAAGCGGCGCAGCGTGATGGCTACGCTGCGATGGTCGCTCGTTATGAGGCATGGCGATCTGTGGGTGGATGTGAGCCTGATGCAGACGTTCTTGAGTATTTTGGTGGCGTCGCGCCTGACACTGCCACCGTGCCCGGCATCCTGCGCATCTGGACCACCGTAGTCGCCGGCCTTGTCACGACGGTGACGTCGGGGCAGCTGCGCGGTGGTCGTCAGGAGGTCATGGCGATGACGTCGATCATGGCGCAGACTGCTCGCGAGGCCGCCGTCATGGCGGCGATGATGGGCGTTGAAGGTAGCGAGGCAGTCTCGTGAGCGGCCCAATCAAGCCGCAGGACGTCGTCAAGGCCAAGGCGGCGACGATACCAGACGAGGTCTTTGATGCCTTCAATGAGCTGATCGCGTCCAAGTGGGACGGCAGATCTGCTCGAATTACTCAGGATGAGGTTGCTAAGCTCAGCCTCAGCAAGCTCAAGAGTGCAGGCAAGAGTGTCTCTCGAAACAAGCTGTTTGACAACGGCTGGCTCGACGTCGAAGACGCTTATCAAGAAGCTGGCTGGAATGTCGATTACGATAAGCCCGGCTACAGCGAGAGCTACGAAGCCTTCTTCGTCTTCAGCAAGACGACGAGATCGTAGTGGCAGCGACGCCCACATCACGTCGACTCCCTCGCGACGTCCGCGAAGCGTCGTGGACGTGGTCGTATGAGCTACCACATCGTCACGGCGTCGTCACAGGACCTACATGCACGACGCTGACATGTCGTGTCGTACTTGCTGATACCGACGACTGTACGGGTCTTGTCTTAAAGGCAAGCGGCAGCGATGGCACACAGCAGGAATCCTTCAGCTTTCGCCGCCGAGCACCAGTGGTTCACCCGCCTGGTTATGATGGCAACGTAGCCATCCAGACGTCGTGCGGGCTGCTACGTGGTCGCATCGTCGGCTACAACCGTGACGGCCTCGTCGACGTGTACGCATATCCTGGCAGCGTCGTAGCCTTCGTCAAAGCTCTCGAAATGTACGTAAGAGACGAGGTGTGGTTCTAATGCTACCCAGCGACATCAATCAGCTACTACAGACCACACGTCCCGACGTCGCCACTTGGGCGGCGCTGTGTCGCCTCCTCGACGCCGCCTCGTTGTCGCCGCAACAGCTCAGTGAGGTCAAGAAAGCGTTGTCGTCGTGGCCGAGGGAAGTACCGCGTCGAGCTCCACGAGAATGGGTTCCTGAATTCGTGGGCTCGCCACGTCACCCATACCTCTCGCTCTGCTGCGACGTCACCGAGACGGAATCGCTCTACAACTACTACATCGCACAGATATCCACCTCCCCAAAGCTGCGTCTGCGAGACGGCAGCCCCGCCGTGACGATGTGGCGGCAGCTTCGTGGCAGGGTGCAGCTGCAAAACGGCACGTCGATAGAGCTTGGTGCGGGACAAAGCGGTTTAGCTGATCTGGGTGGTATAATGATCGTCGAACAGGGCAACCACCGTTTTAATTCATACATTGAGATTGAGATTAAAATATGTGGTAAAATTCCGCCAACAGCACGAGAATATATGGGGAGCAGTACAAGACAGTTGACTGATACAGAAAGCGATCAAGTGCGTCGTCAGCAGATTCAGATTGAACGGGGCGGTTGTTATATTTTCTGTGACCGTGTTGCAGAAGGCATAGAATCCCTATGCCAATTCAGATCAGAATTTGTAGGTCGAATTCATGACTGCAAATGATCTTATACGCTTTTGGAAGAGAGTTATTAAACGGGAAGATACCGCCTGCTGGTCTTGGCTGGGAGGCAAGACACGAGAGGGATATGGTAAATTCTGGCTTAATGGTAAGACCGAGCGCGCCCATCGAATTATGTGGATACTTACACACGGTGACATTCCTATAAATAAATTTGTTTGTCATACATGTGATAATCCAAATTGCGTAAATCCTAAGCATTTGTGGCTTGGCACGCCCCTTGATAATGTGCTAGACATGGTTCAAAAAGATCGCCAGGCAAAAGGAGATCGCACAGGTGCTCATGTACACCCTGAATCTGTTAGACGGGGTGATGCTAGTTGGTCTCGCCAAAATCCAGAAAAACTCGCCCGAGGCAGCCAACACGGTATGCATAAACTTACAGAAAGAGAGATTCCTGAAATACGTGTCGCACACGCTGAGGGCGTCGCACAACAAGAACTAGCTAAGAAATATAATGTAAGTATCAGCATGATCAACAGAATTGTACTTCGTAAAAACTGGAAACACATCACTTGAAAGAGGTCAAATGACCACCACACTATCCACGCTCTACAAGCGCAACAGCAACGCCACGGCGATACAGCAGTGGACTATCAGCGTCGACGACGCTACGATCACGACTGTATACGGTCAGGTCGGCGGCGCCATGCAGACGACGTCGGACACCATCGCACAGGGCAAGAACCTCGGCAAGAAGAACGCGACGACGGCGGCACAGCAAGCGATGCTTGAGGCCGAGGCGCAGCACGAGAAGAAGCTGAAGAAGGGGTACGTCACGACGCTGGCAGCAGCTCAGGCTGGCGAGGTAGACAAGCTGATCGAGGGTGGCATCGTGCCCATGACAGCCCTCGTCTACGCCGACCGCGCTGACAAAGTCGTCTTCCCCGTCGCGGTGCAGCCGAAGCTAGACGGCCATCGTTGCGTCGCGGTCGTCGACGTTGTCGTATTGGAGTCGATGCCGCCGCAGCCGAAAGCCACCGCCACGCTGTGGACTCGTACGCGCAAGCCGATCAAGTCAATGCCGCACATCATCGCAC
>JACCDG011955655.1_pt1 | contig 15057 bp, 21 predicted proteins | sample 7442471 | NCBI WGS metagenome assembly JACCDG01 (sample SAMN15323444, study PRJNA562643) | freshwater metagenome | isolation source: river surface water | place: USA:Blue River Watershed | collected 2017-08-17
CCTGCTCTTTTGAGTGAAAATAATTTGTATATGCAAAATAGATTTTCAGTTCATTTAGAAGGGGAAAATATTAAAATTTCACCAGATAAAATAAAAGGATTTAAACTTTTGGAATATAATAATAAAAAGAATTTATTAGTTAAAAGTACTTTGTATATTAACGATTGGATAGATGATTTTAAACAAATTGATTTTGCCAAAATATATTTTTTTGATAAAAATGGAAATATATTACGTTTTTTAGATCTTGATTTAGGATATATTGGATATAAATTAGAATGTGATTATAAAACGAATGATTTTTTAACTCCTGTTTTTGATTACGAAATTTTTTAATTCAAGATTTGCTTTTATAGAATAACAAGTGTTATATTTGTTTATATAAACATACATTAAAAAAATAATTTAAAAATGGATATCTTAGGAACAATTCAAAAAAAACCAACACAAAAAAACGGTAAATGGGATTATGTACACATTGAATTTGAAACACAAGAAGAATTTAATGAAGCTACATCTAAAATTATGAATATTGTATATAAAAAAAATGCAGAAGGCAAATGTTTTCTAAAAGATGTTAAGGGTACCAAATATGATCTGGATATAATCCATGCAACTTTTGATACAGAAGAAAATAGAATTTCTGTTTACCCATATGCTTGCAAAGCAATTCCAAATCCTAATGAAATTAAAAATAAAGTAACAACCACAAAAAAATCTGAAAAATGAAAAGTACAATTTCTGAAGAATTAAAAAACGAGATTAGCGATTTAAAAAATCGTGCAAGAATAATTGGATATAAAAATGTATTTCCAAGACTTCCAAAAGAACAGCATACTCAAACTGCTTTTGATAATCTTATGATTGGTTTTGAAAAAAGATTCCAAAATTGGAAAAATGGATTATCACAATTAGAGAATCCGGGAGGAACCCTCAATGGTAAAAAAAGAGGAGAAGTAGACAAACAGTCAGGTGGTATCGTTGATTTAAGAAATTATGTCATAAATTCTTTTGAAGATTTAGAGGAATTGGCTTAATTTTTTAAATGGCATAGGTTTTGAAAAAATGTTTTCAAATAAATTAAAATTATAAATAATATGAAAACATTAAACAAACCTTACGATTTATTTGACTTAATGAAGTCAAATTTAGATTCAACACTTTTTGACAATTTTATTTATCAAAATCCTGTTGCAAAAAAAACACTTTCAAACATCAAAGAAAATGAAGATCATGTCTGTATTGAAATGATCGTACCGGGTTTCAAAAAAAATGAAATCGAGATTTTCTTTGAAAACAATCTTCTTACTATCAAGGGCAAGAAAGAATTAAAAAAAGAAAAAGAATCAACAAATTATGTACTTAATGAATATAGTGTTGGTGAATTTTCTAGGAGTTTTAAAATTAATCCAAATTTAAATTCTGATGATATAACATCATCTTTGGAAGATGGTATATTGAATGTAAAAGTACCAAGAGTAAAAAGAGTTGAAAACAAAAAAATAATTAAAATAAACTAAAAGATAATTCAGCTTTTTTTATAAAAGGCGATCCTTTTTAAGGATCGCCTTTTTTTAATATTATTTATAGGTATGAAAACTATACATATTTTTGATATGGATGACACTTTATTTGAAACTCCCAAATTTTCAGAATTTGTTGGATTGGAAACAAATGGTGTTATTGATGAGGAAAAATACTTTCCAGATTATTTTAAAAAATTAAAAGCAATGTTCATTGATAAAATGAACAAAAATGTTTTTTTTGAAAAAAAAGGAGATTTTATTTTGCCTATAAATAAAGAAACTGGGAAATCATTTCCCGGAGAATTTATAGATTATTTTAAAGATAAAAAAACACAAAGGTATTTTGATGTCCATGATGATCAATTAGTAATTAAATCTTTTCCGGGTTTTCATTCTAGTCCTGAAACATTGGGTAAAATTTTAAACTTAGATGTTATTAAAGACTATCAGAAAGCAAATAAAAAAATGATTATTACTGGAAGAGATGAAGAACTTAGACCTTACATAGTTAATATATTTAAAGAATTAAATTTGGAATTACCAAATTATGGTTTAATTTTATATCAAAGAGGTTCTCAATCAATAAAAGACTTTAAAACCGATATTATATTAAAAACTATAGAATTAAATAATTGGGATGAAGTTCATTTTTATGAAGATAGATCAGATTGGCTGTATCATGCTGAAGGGGCTGTAAAAGAAAAATTTCCAAACGTAAAATTTGTACCTCACTTGATAACAAATATTAAAGAGAAAATGAAAATGTAAAAATATATTGTTATGAGCAAAAAAGATTCAAATTTCTTTAAAGTTCTCAGGGAAAATTCAGATAAAATTTATTTAAATGTTACACCTTTAAACTGGGGCGTTTCAATTGATGGTAATCATAAATTTATTGATAGATACGTTTTTAAGTGGAAAAAAGTTAGTGGTCCAGAAAAAAATCTTGTTCCATTAAATGAAGACTTACATGATTATATAATAGATTTTAAAAGAAAAAATGAATTAGCTGGTAGGTCTGTAAAAGTATTTGTTGGTACAGACTCACAGAATCATTTGTCTTTTACAAGATTTGTTACAGTAATTTGTTTACAAGTAGAAAGAAACGGAGTTCATGTTCTTGTTAACAGAATGGATTTACCTAAAATTTATGACTATAAATATCGTTTATTAAAAGAAGCTGATGTTTCAGCTGAATTTGCACGTAACAATAAAGGTTTCTTTAAATCAAATGATATTCATTTTGAAATACATTGTGATTACAATTCTAAAAGTTATCACAAATCTAATTTAGTGGTATCTGAAGCTATGAATTATTTTCAAACTATGGGATTTACTGCTAAAATAAAATCAGAAGCATTTGGAGCAAGTTACGCAGCAGATCACTTTTGCTGATTTGTTTGATTTGTTTGAGCTGCTTGATCTACTTGATTGCCTTGATCTTTATTTAAATTTTTAACCTTAGAATCTATTTTTTCTACTTTAGGTTCCCTTGCTAATTTTTCAAAAGGCTTATTTTTTACAATTATAGTTTCTGGTTTTTTCTCGGTTGCACCTTTTATTTTATTATAATAATCTTTTTGAAAATCAGAAACTTGTTTCTTTTTAGCCTGAACTTCAACAACAGTCATTCCTTTGTCTCCAACTTCTCTATATCCAGAAATATTTTCCAGTTTAAAAAAATCGCCTGTTAGCCACATGTTTTTAATTCCAGAAGCCTTAAACATTCTCCATTCATCTTTTACTTCAGCACTTCTATAATTTTTTACACCTTGTTTCTTAGCTCTTCCAGCACCACTTTCAGATTGACCTATTTTATGAAATGCCCTTATAACTAAATTTCCTTTTTTGGAAAGACCCATAGCAACAGGATATATTATTCTAGTTTTAGCAATAGGCATTTTATATTTATCATTATCGCTCTGAAATATAATACCTACTTCCCAACCCTCTCTTATTGCTTTTGACATTAAATCTTTAGAAAAAGGAATACGTTTATCAAAATCTTTGTAAGCTACAGTTCTTTCTTGATCTGTAAAATCGTATAACTCTTCCGTTATTAAACCGGCAAGTTTTTTTAATCTTTTCTTATATGATTCAGAAATTAACATAATTCTATAATAAATAGGCTATAATAATTGTATTTATCCTGTATATTTAATATTTTTATTAGATGAATAAAGATCAACAATACACAGATTTAAAAGAACAAAATACTGGAAAAATTCATATTTCATATAGTGAATTTTCAAAATACCAATCTTGTGGACATAGACATTTGATTGAAAAATACTTAAAATTGGTCGAAGAAGAAACTTCAATACATTTGATATTTGGTAATTCTATTCACAAGTCAATAGAGCTCGGTATCAAAGAAAATATTTCTACTGAAGAAAGAGTCTTGGCTTTTAGGGAAGAATTTTCAAGGGAAATGCATAATAATTTAAGAGAGAGTCCAGAGTTTAATGAACTATCTAATTATCTTGATCAAGGAGAAAATATAATCAGAAGTTTATCAACAGAAAAAATTCTAGACAAATATGAGGTAATGGGAGTTGAATTGCCTTTATATGAAAAACTTTTTGGAATTTTTCACTTTAAAGGATTTATAGATTTAATTTTAAGAGATAAAAAAACGAATCGTTATTTAATAATTGACTGGAAAACATCTGGTGAGGCATGGGATATTTCTAAAAAGAAAAAAGATTTGATCTTTATGGCTCAAATGAGATTGTATAAATTCTTTTACGGAAGAATTGGTAATATAAATTTTGATGAAATAGATTGCAAGTATGTAGTTTTAAATAGATTGAAAAGTAAGAAGTGTCCTGATTTGGGATATGGAGAAATACAATCAGTTGAAATTTTCTCAGATGTTTCAGATATAGAAAGTTCACTTACTGAAGTTGCTGAAACTATAAAAAAAATTCATATAGACAATTACTTTCCGAAAGCTAAATTTCAAAACAAAACAAATAATTGTTTCTTCTGTCCATATAAAAATAATTTTTCTCTCTGTAATTCAGACCCAGAACAATACAAAAAAATGCTAAGTGGAGAAATTTAATTAATAATTTTGATTGACTCTACATCAATCCATGTATAGTTATCACAATTCACACCAATAAAGCTATAAGTGAAATTAGACTCACTTTTTACAATACCAGATATATTTGCACATTTGTAATCAGCTTGACTTGAATTTGTAATTACTGCATTTTTTTTATCTATGTAATCTACAGCTCCATTAGATAAAAAAATTTTAAATCTATTAAGATGATCTAATCCAACTTGCTTGGATTTTATCACCTTTAATTTTTGAAAATCTTCAATAATTAAATTTCTTATTATTTTTCTTAGAGCTAAAGACATATTTATAATCATAAATATTAGGAAATTAAGATTTAATTTATTTTTTTATTAATTATCTTAGAATCACATATTTTATAATGAAAACTAGAGACGAAATAATCAAAAATCAAATACAATTTAGAGATGAAATTGTAAAGAATTTAAAAGTTGAATATAAATCTCTTAAGGAAGAACTAAAGAAAATTGATTCCAAACATCCGGAAATAATAGCTGCGAAAGAAAAACTTATGGAAAAAACAAAAATGGTTAATATAGTAGAGGAGATTGAAAAGCTTTTTATTTCTTGGAAAAATTCAACACCAAATTTTGTAGCATGGTGGGATGAAGAAAATCAACAAGTACAAAAAATAAAATATGATGAAAATAATATTAAAATGTCATAGTTTAAATGAAAAAAGAAAGATCCAATACAAAAATCCTATTGATCGATATTCAATTTTATGAATCTCTTAATGAATTTGAATATCAATTTGGAGAAACAATAACTTACAAACAAATGGAACAGAGATCTTATATTGATTTTAAAGAAATTATGTTTGATAGTATTTGTAGGGATATAAAATTCAGAAAATTTGGAAGATTGGGTAAAATTCTAACAATAAAAGCAGAAATGCTAAAAAATGAGATAGAAAAATTTAGACAGTTGTTGGAAAGCGATAGAATTCAAATGAGTTATGGCTGGATAATTTCAAATGTAACTCTTATAAAAGATGAAAAAATAAATGAAAAAAATTCAAAATTTAAGAAATTAAGTACCAAAGAATTTGAAGATGATGAAGATGATGAGGAAGATGAAATTGGTGTCGATGAGATAGATAGTTTTGATGATTTTTAATTTACACATATTTATTAAAAAAATGTCATGGAAAAAGACGATATAATTAAACAAAGACAAGATAGATTTAAGAGCTTGGGTATTCCAGTGCCAATGGAAAAACCTGCATTTGATCAACCTGTAACAAATGTCAAAGATCCTAAAATGCTCCAAAGAATTCAAGAAATTAAAAGTGGTGCAAAAAAAGGAGAGTTTAGTGAGATTTTAACCATAGGTGAAAAAAAGGGATTTAAACCATTGCCAGAACCCAAAAAAAGAATGGCTAATAAAGCTGAAAATTTGGAAACTAAAGCTCCTGCATTAGAGAGTTTTACGCCAAAATCTTCAGGTGGTGATTTAGATATTTATGATAAACTATTTTCTGCAGAAACACCATCTATACCAACTTCAAAAGGGAATGGACAAAGATTACAGGAAGAAATACAATTTGATAATAATGGAACTGATTTTTTAAATAATTTTAGACAAAAATTACAAGCTAGAGCGATATCAAACTCTAACTCAGTTCCAAATTCGGGCTTTGGAATAAAAACTCAATACGATCAATCAAAAATTGATTTACAAGAAATAGAGGGTAAGATTTATCAAATTTCATCAGAGGTAGCAAAAAAAATAGCACAAGAAACCATAGATCAAGTTTTAAATCAATATTTATCTAAGAAGACGAATCTTAGTGAAAATACGTTTAAGAAAGTTAAGGATGATATAATTAAAATAGGAGATAAATACTACAAAATAACACCTGTAACCTTAAAGTCAAAAACAAATTAATGGTACAAAATATTAAATATAAATCTTATTATGAAATCGATAATGAAAAACCTCATATAGAGTTAGGTTTTAAATTTAAAGATTATTTTGAGACTTGTAATTACTATTTGATATCTGAATCAGCAACTTTCAAATCAGTTGAAAATATAAAGTTTCAAATTCTGAAAAATGATAATGAATTAGGAGAAATTTTTCTAGAAAATTTAGACGTAGATCAATTTTTAGAGAAATTTTCAAATATTACATCTGATCATGATTTTAAAAAAATGATGATTTTAGAACATAAAAGCAATGTAAAAAAGGATTTAATTTCTTTTTTTGAAAAATATAGAAAAACAATTTTAGAGAATAAATTCACCCTAGAAGGTGAAATCTTAAGGATGAGAAAAGTTGCTGGAATTATTTAAAATTTTCTGCAAAAAAAACAGCCATATTCCATCCTTCTTCGTCTGGTTTAAAACGAGCAATAGGAGAAATTAAATCACTATTATCAGAAAAATGTGGATCTATTCCTTCTTTTTGATTTATTATGTCAATTAAACTATGATTTCTGAATAAAAGTATTTTATTACCTTCATAATTAGTTGATTCAGTATAATTTATCTTTAAAATTATAAAATTATTTACTCTTTTTTCCCTTAAAATTCTATATTTTGTGGGATCTGGATTAGATATTATTTTATTTGATGAATTACTTTCAGAGTCTTGATTGTCAAAACTAGAAGAACTAAAAAACTTTACTACACCCATTGTCAACTTTTAAATATTAAAACGAATTGCAAAATTAAATATTTTATTTCATATTTATATATGATGAAAAAAATTTTATCAGAAGCAATTGGTAATATGACCAAAGATGAATTGAGAACATTCATCAAGGATCTTATTTCTTCTGAAATGGAGAAAAAATTTAATAAAGACAAAGAAGAAGAAATAAGAAAAATTATTAAAGCTCTGTTGAAAAAGCATTACTATACTTTATGGCAAAAAGCACCGTTTTTTATTGAAAATTTATAAAATGAAATTTGAGGAATTAATGAAAATAGTAAATGACGAAGTTTCAAAGGTTATAAATGAACCATTGAAAGAACCCGTTATTAAAAAAGAAAATAATATCAAAAAAAAGAATGTCTATAAAACTGCACTACAGAGTGAAAGTGAAATAGATGAAGTATTGTTTATTCAAGATGATATAAAAAAGCTTGAAAAAGAAGAAAAAAATAAACCAAAAAATCTATAAAAGTGGCTGAAGAAATAAGACCCCAAATACAAGCAAGTGAAATTGCAGAGTGGGAAAACAAATTTAAACAAAACGTTTCCCCTTTAGTTAAATTTGATACTAAGGGCGATAATGGGACTTCATTTAAAATGTATAAAGGTTCTAGTGGAATAGAAGTTGAATGGAGTGGAGAAATAAATTTAGGAAGTGACGATTACATCAAATGGAAATTTACAATTCTCAATGATGTATTCATTGATTCTAAATTTAAATTAGATGATGATACAAAAGATTTAATTAAAAAAATATATGATTTGTATATAACTTGGTCAAAAGACTGGTCTCAAAATTTATCTAAATTGGATAGTGAGGCAAAACAATTAAAAGAGAATAGAACTAAAGAAAATATCATAAAATTTTCTAAGGATAGAATGACTAAATTGGCCGGATTAAATTAAATAATTAAAATAAAATATCATAAAAAAACCCCGAAATTTCGGGGTTTTTATTTTTCTAGCTTTTTATTATTCTCCAACCTTTTATTGGGTTAGATTCGTATTTTACATTCGCTTCTCTAAAAATTTTAAAAGTGAATTTTTTTCCCTGTTCTAAAATATCATTACCTTCAATTTTGATGTAATCATTATTTTTTAATTGCTTACTTTCTGCAGCATCTATTACCTTAAATAAATCATCATAAACTCTTTGTAATTTTATTGTAACATTTTCAAAATCAATAATCAAAGTATTTCCGGGCTTAGCATCATAAATACTCTCTTTTGTATTATCTACTTCAGTATTTGCTTCTGGAGATAATGTTTCATCTCCTTCTTTTAATAAATTAAGCCTTTCCTCAATAATTTTATTTAAATTCTCTAATATAATTTTTTTCATTATTTTTTGATTTTATAATTATAAATAGCTTATTTTTTTTATCTTTGATAATAATTAATAAGGTAAAAAATACTATAAAATGGTCGAAATTAAGAAACTAAGATCCAATTTTGAAGTGAGATTTAAGTATAATGATTTATTATTTAATTTTCTAAAAACAATACCAAAAGAACAATGTCAAACTAAACTCAACAGTATTCTTTTATCGGACAATAGAATAAAAGAAGATTGGTATAGATTGACCAATGAGGCAGGACTTTCAAAAATAATAAGTTTTTGTAGAGATAATGGTATCAAATTCAATTTTGAAAATTTAACTCCAAGTGAATCTGCAGAGCTAGTTGATAAACTTTTAGAACATAATCAACAATCTAAAGATGCAATAGAATTAAAAGCAAGTGGTATAGATGTTTCTGGTATAGATTATTCATTTATGAAAATAGAACCTTACGAATATCAAAAACAAGCTGTTGCTTTTTTTGAAACAACTAATGGTAATGCTATTTTAGGAGATCAGCCGGGAGTAGGAAAAACATTAAGTGCTATTTCTTATGCAATAAAAAATAACTTAAAAACCCTTGTTGTTGTACCAGCTTCATTAAAGCTTAATTGGAGAAATGAACTTTTAAAATTCACTAATGAAAAATGTTTTATTTTCAAATTTAAGCCAAGAAAAAAAGATAATATAATTACTTACACAAAAGATGAAAGTTTGTTTCATATAATCAACTACGAATCACTAGAATCATATTTTGATTTTAACTATTCACACAAGTGTACAAATTATAATTGTAAATGGGAAGGAGTTACAGAAGTAAAAAAATACGATAAATGCCCAAATTGTGGAAGGATGAAAGTTGTTAAATCAAGAACATATCATCTCATAAACAAAGAAGATAAAGATGGAGAATCTCTCAATCCTAATAACTATGAATTAATAGTGCTGGATGAAGCACATTATATAAAAAATCCAACAGCTTTTAGATCTCAAATTATAAAAAAAGCATTTAAGGAATCAAGTAAAAAAATTCTTATGACCGGTACTGCAATTAAAAATCGTCCATATGAATTCTTTCCTCTATTGAATTTAATTGATTCTAAAGAATGGTCAAATGCACATAATTTTGGAATAAGATATTGTAATGCTCATCAAGATAAATTTGGACATTGGAATTATGATGGCTATTCCAATTTAGAAGAACTATACAGAAGGATATCTCCTTATTTTTTAAGAAGATTAAAAAAAGATATTCTTAAATTTCTTCCACCAAAAACCTATACTACCATACCTATAGAAATTAAATCAGATTCACTAAAAGAATATAAAAAAATAGAGGACGGTGTAGTTGATGAAACACAAGAAAGTGATGATAAAATGACTCACCTTGCTAGGATACAAAAATTGAAACAATTTACCTCTATGTATAAAGCAAAACAATCAATAGAGTTTATAAAAAACATCATAGAAGGTGATGAAAAAATTGTTGTTTTCTCCCAGTTTATTAGTGCGTCTGAATATATATATGAACAATTTAAAGATGTAGCAGTTTGGTTTACAGGAAAACATAATATGATTGAAAAACAGCAATCAGTAGATAAGTTTATGAATGATGATAGCTGTAAAGTTTTTGTAGGTACAATTGGAGCAGCCGGAGTAGGATTGACTTTAACTTCTGCAAGTTGTCTTATGTTTCTTGATTTACCTTGGGAACCTGCAAGTAAAATACAGGCAGAGGACCGTATTCATAGAGCATCTCAAAAATCCGATAATATTCAAATAATAAAATTGATTTGTCAAAATACTATTGATGTTGATATAGATAATTTGATCACAGCAAAAGAACAAATAATATCTAAAGTTTTGGATGGAGAAATTATTGAGAATAAAAACGAATTTTCAATTTTTGATGATCTTTTAAAGATAATTTTGGAAAAGAAAAATAATTAAATTTTTATTATTTTTTTTCATAAAGTATCAGAATTTGGCTTTTCAGATATATTTATTAATAAATATATCCATGCATTCTTCACCAAAAATTCTTTTCATTCTTAAAAAGAGAATGACATCTCATCATGATGTAAAAACAATTTCTTCTGGACTTTTAAACTCTGCCAGTTTTGTAAACAAAATGTTACAGAAAAATGGGTATGATTCTCATTTAATTGAGGTGAAAGATAATAATGATATTGATAGAGAAGTAAAAAAACATAAGGCTAATATAGTTATAATAGAAGCACTATGGGTGGTACCTTCAAAATTTGAAATTTTGACAAAATTACACCCTAATGTTAAATGGATAATTAGATTACATAGTGAAATTCCATTTATTGCTAATGAAGGAATAGCGATGGAATGGGTTTATGAATATCAGAAATATAAGAATGTATTTATATCTGTAAATTCTAAAACCACATATGAAGATTTCAATAATATACTCCCTAAAAAAACTATTTACTTACCAAATTATTATCCGGTAAATCTTTTTGATAAAAAGAATGAATGTGAAAATAAAAATAAAAAAGTTCTGAATGTGGGATGTTTTGGTGCTATTAGACCGTTAAAAAATCAATTGTATCAAGCTGTTTCGGCAATTCAATTCGCTAATTCAATAAATAAAGAACTTCATTTTCATGTTAATGTAGCTAGGGTAGAAAATAATGGTGATCCTGTTCTTAAAAATTTAAGAAATCTTTTTAAGAATAATCCAAAACATAAACTTGTTGAACATGGATGGTTAAACCATGAAGAGTTTACTAAACTTGTAAGAAAAATGGATATAGGATTACAAGTTTCATTTACAGAAACATTTAATATAGTAGCAGCAGATTTTGTAAATAACAATGTTCCAGTAATAGTTTCTGATGAAATCACATGGGTTTCAGATTTTTACAAAGCAGAACCCACAGAATCAGAATCTATAATGAAAAAGATTTCGTGGGGACTCTTTTTTAAAAAAATAAATCTTCAATATCTAAGTAAAATAAAACTTTGGTTTTACAGTTTTAAAAGTGAAAAAAACTGGGTTTGCTTTATAGAGGAGTATAAATTGGATCCCAAAAAATGGGATACAAACTTTTTTAATTGATTATCTGAAGGTTAGAAAATTATTTAATTTTTTTCTTGGAATCGATTATATATGTTTTATATATTTGCATCGTTGATTTAGTAATCGTTCTTTGAATCAACGCAGAAATGCAAATAAATAATAGGATTGAAAAAGTTATTAACAATCCTTTGAAATTGAAAAAACCTTATTACATTTGCATCTCCGTTAAGGGAAAAACAATTGAAAATAAAAAATTATAAAAGTTATTAACAATTGTTGCAATTATAAAAAAGTGATTTATATTTGCAGTCCCAATCAAAAAGAAATCGTTCTTTGAACTATAAGAAATTAAAGGGTGCTTAGACTCTTCAGGCATGGTAACATGACCTGTAACAGATAAACCCCAGCAATGGGAATAAAAGAGAATCCGGAGATCACAAAAACGGTTCTCGCTTGTGAAGACAAGACAGCTAAGCAAAGAAGCAACATGTTAAAGTTATGGGCAACTGTAATTTTAATATATCGAATTGGACGAACAATCGGTTGAGTCAGAAATGACAATAGTTGAACTTCTAGGAAAATCGTCTGCTCATCATGACGATTACTCAAGGTTGAAATATCTTGGGTTGAAATTTGATCCCTAATCAAGATCTCGTTTCATTCCAGTTGTGTAAGGTCGTTTAGGAATTCCCTACTCGCATCTTATATAACAGTCGGATTCTTGATCGTTTCCGGCAAATCGGATGTGTGGCATTCTTAATTGAACCACTACCATCAGTACATCTGATAAAAATTCGTGATTGCAACTCTGCGAAAAAAAATAAGCTGAAAAAAACCTGAAAATGGGGAGTTGTATAAATAGCTGGATGGCGTTAAGAGCAAAAGGTCTCTAAATCTTGGAGGCAAGTCTCGCAAGAGATTATGTTAATCCAAGAGAATGTGCAAAGGTACATTCTTTGTCTTGTTCTAAAATTAAGAATTTCCACAGTTATTCTCAACTGAGTTTAGCAATGGTTTACAAGGCAGAACAGCTCTGACGATGAAAGATTGGTTGACTAAATCTTATAAGGTCAAACTTATAAGGTGAAATCAACTGAGACTGAGAGATACGTGCAAACGTGGATACAGAAGTTAAGGTGAAATTCCGTAAGACTTCTTAAAGGCTCTCACGAGATGGTGTAATCTCAACCTATCAAACCTCGACTCTTAGTGTAGTGGGCACAATACTGGAATGGTTCAACGTTGTTCTGGTAAGAGTAGTAATCTGTTCGAATCAGGTTATAGTCGGCAAAATCGTTCTTTGATTAAGAAATTGGGTGGTTTGGCATCCATAAGATAAGCTCCGGTGACGGAGTATAAAAGGAATCTTGCACATGATCCTTTGGGGTAAAACCCATCCGCAAGATCCGCCTTCCTGAAGTTGGGGAGGACATCCAAACAATGAGAGTTCGCTATTGATGGCTGGGCAAGTCGGTAGGTAGCACTGCATAAACGAATGTGCAGTTGAGTATCGAGAGGTACAATAGAATCATCTCAGGGTTTTCTTACATATACGTGGTGTTCGGGCAACTGAATATCAGAGAGTGTAAGATAGGTGTAGTGCAGAAATGTATGAAACCTATAAAGTTCGACTCTTTGCGAGAGAGAAGGGCTTTGACCAGTAAGGTTGGCTAAGACCAACAGGTTGGTTCGGTAACACGAGTCTACATGTCGGAGTTAGTCTCACTTTATCGTCGGCACCGCAAAGCTGGCAGAGGGGTGTGTAGTATTGCGTTCTCAAAAGGAACGTAGCTACTCTGGAAGCACATCCTTCACAAATTCGTGGATCATGTCATCTAAAATGAAATATTAGATAACAGCCCAAGACTTCCAGCGTCAAGAGTGAAAGGTCTCTAAGGCTCAGGTCAGCAATGACAACTGAGTGTGGAGCAGGTTCGCAAGATCTGTTTCACTTTGTGACTCAAAGCATCGTGGTGGGACGGCCATCCTATCTGGTGTTACTAGGTTGCAGAACAGCTCTGACGAGAATGTTGGTCAAGATTCCGAAAGGAATCTAAAGACTGAGACTGGTGGCTACGTTGACCGAAAGGTCCGTGGATAAAAGAGAGAACCTCGAAAGGGATAATGATCTCAAAGGCTACCGAAAAATGGTATAATCTCAGCCATTTTATTAAAAAATTAAAAATCTCAATCTTAAAAGGTTGGGATTTTTTTTTATCTATAATTTTCTTATTTTTACAAAAAAAATATAATATGTTTGAAGAACACGCAAAAAACTTTTCTATAAATTGTCACATGGCTACCAATCATTTTTATGATGGTCTTCCATATGAATTTCATTTAAATATGGTTGTTGAAACAGCAAAAAAATTCATTCATTTAATTCCAGAAAAAGATCATTCAGTTGTTCTAGCTTCATGTTGGGCACATGATCTTATAGAAGATGCAAGAATTACTTATAATGATTTGAAAGATGAGCTTGGTGAAGAAGTTGCTGAAATTGTATTTGCAGTAACTACTGAGAAAGGCAAAACCAGAAAAGAAAGAGCTAACGAAAAATATTATAATGGAATTCGTGAAACAAAGTATGCTGATTTTGTAAAAATTTGTGATAGAATAGCTAATGTAGGATATTCAAAAAATCAATCAAGTAGCATGTTTGGTAAATACAAAGATGAATTTGAAAATTTTGAATTTTGGCTTTACACAGATAAGAATCACGAAATGTTTGAGTACTTATATAATTTATTAAATGGAAATAAATATGTTCACCATTAAGCAATTTTTGGATTGTATATTTTTTCCTCAATAAGTTTTACAGTAAAAGATAAAATTAAAGAATAGAAAACAAATCCGGCAACTGTATTCCAGTAAAATGGAATACCAAGTACATAACTTTCAATCAATCCAAAAACATTTTGTTGATACATAGGATTTCCATACCAACATGCTGCGTTTGTAACAAAAAAGAATATTAGTGAAGCAATTACACTTTTAAATAATACACTTTGCTTTTGATTATTAAACATAGAATATAACCATATCAATAAATAAGATAAGTATATCCAAATAAATCCATCATAAATTAGATCTTTTGAATTGTAAATAAGTTTACTTATCAAAATATCACTTATAAAAAGCGGTATTATAGAAATAAATAAAGCCCACTTCTTATTGCTAAAAATGATTGGAGACATTAAAAAGATGCTTCCAATAGGACTAAAGTTGTAAGGGTGTGGAATCAATCTTGATACACAAACAAAAATCAGTAAAATTGAAAAAATAAAGTTTTTAGGAATCTTTTGCATTAAAATCAATTTTTTTTATTTCATTATTTTCATCACAAATATAGACAAAATACTGAAATTTAGAATTTTTATCACTGTTTATAAA
>JACCDG010639199.1_pt1 | contig 15055 bp, 21 predicted proteins | sample 7442471 | NCBI WGS metagenome assembly JACCDG01 (sample SAMN15323444, study PRJNA562643) | freshwater metagenome | isolation source: river surface water | place: USA:Blue River Watershed | collected 2017-08-17
AGCGGCCCCGGCAGCGGCCCTGGCAGCGGCCCTGAGAGCGTCCCAGGCAGCGGCCCAGGCAGCGGCCCTGGCAGCGTCCCAGGCAGCGGCCCAGGCAGCGGCCCCGGCAGCGGCCGCATCTTTTTTGATTGCATTAAGCGTTGGCTGGATTGATGGGCACTGATTGAGGTCAGTGATCTCTGGAAGTTCCGCAAGCATGTCCGCTTGCGCATCAAGCTTTGCGAGCCGAAGCCACGCGACAGTGTGCGTGCGAATGAGCCAGTCGGCGGCCATCGTTGCGCGCCGTTGCTCGACGGCTTTTGTCGACCTGGTTCCGATTAACTTCGGAACGAGCGGAAGTAGCAAACGCGTGCGATCTGCATCGCTCGGAAGTCCGTCGTTCCATGTGCGCATGAACGACGCCAAAACGGGGCACACGCATTCTGGATGATCACTCCAGGGCTCGCCAGCCACATAGGCCGCGGCCTCCATGGCGCACATGCCGTCAGAGATGGATCGGTGCGCTCCATGGTTGAGCGTCTTGATGGCTTCGAATTTGGATTGGTCAAACATAGGTGCCTCCTCAGTGGCACCGCAGCGACGCATCGAGCGCTGGGGACAGTGGCTTGGGCCTCTGAGGGGCGTGCGGCTTGGGGTTGCGGTCCCAGTCGCTTCAGTGGCCCGCGTCGCTGCGGTGTGAGAAGACAATGGCGTAAGCAAAACTTTCGGTCAAGAAAAACTTACGCTCTCTCGCAAATTTTTTATCGCCTGCGTCTTTTGCGATGCTCGACCATCGTGCCGAGAATCTTTGCTGGAGACTTCGAGGTGACGGAGACGGTCTCCCAATCCGGGTTCTCAGGCACAAGATCATACGCACCCATCGTGCGAGGCCTGTAGCGGCGGAAAAGCGTCTCGCCAGTTGCGAGGCGAACCAGCGCAAAGTCATCTGAGCCATCTGGAGTGATGGCGGGATCAACAATGATTTCCTCGCCCGGCGCGAACTCCGGCATCATGGAGTCGTCAACCAACGTGAACGCCTTGCAGTTCTCTGACAGTTGCTCGGACACCTCAATGTATTCAGTGTTTTCAGCCAATCCCTCATCCATTTGACCACCCTCCGACAAGGCAGAGATGGCATGCCACGGGATGAGTGGTATCAGCCGCGTTGGCGCGATACCCGGAATAACGGAGTTCCCGCCAAAGCGTTCGAAGGTTGATTCTGGAACCTTGAAAAGTCGCGCCAGCTTCTGGACGTATTCCGTCTTCATGCTGTCGACCTTGCCGTGCTCCCATTGGCTGATGGCAGCACGCGTGACTCCAACCTTGTCCCCAACGAATTGTTGAGACCAACCCTCGTCCTCGCGAAGCTTTTTTAGTCTGTCCCCGATCTTCATAAGCGAAAGTTGTGCGCATTAGAGCCCTCTTACACAACGAAAGTTATTCTACCCAGCCTAGCTCAAGCGTAAGAAAATATTGCGTCGACCGTCAAGTTATGGCAGCATGCCCTGCATGGACAAGCGCGCATGGCAGAAGGCGGTGGAAATCGCCGCGAAGAAAGAAGGCAGCCTAAAAGCTGTTGCCAGCCGCCTTGGGATCAGCCCGCAAGCAATCGCTCAGTGGGACGACCCAGGGCCACCCGCCAAGCATGTTCTGCCGCTTGAAGCGATGTCCGGTGTGTCTCGGTATTTGATTAGGCCCGACATCTACGGTGAACCGCCGCGTGACCCTCGGAAAAATGAGATGGCGGCAGCGTAGTACAAAAAGGGAGCATAGGCAATACTGCGGCATGTCAAGACCACCCAACGTCGCGTTCCAGTTGTCGGCACACCTTAAGCGCCAGTGCTTCGGCGCGCAATAACAGCGGTTTGCGAGTGCGACATAACTATCGATCGTAAGCTTAGCGTTGCGTTTCCTCGGTCATAGCGTGAGTACGGCTGGACAGGCGGAGTTTTCTGCTGACTACGCGCGAATGGGCGCCTTCTGTCGGCGGAGATAGAGCGGAGTGAGGACGACGCTTAGGCGTCGGATAGCCACCGTCCCGCTGCCATGACGACGGGTCGCTCCCTAACGCGTCACGCTGGCCGTCCTCACACTGTGACTGAACTTGCTGGGTGTGAAGCGAGGTCTACGGGGATCTCGCGCGAGAAAAGGCCTGGAGCGTCCCAGCACGCACGCTCCCTCAGCGCTCCAGGCCATCCCGTAGTCCGTTGCGTTGCGCGTGAAACATTCCACCACAGAGCAACGCAATGACCATCTGGGCTCCCGCTATCGTTTCCGATCTTCGGCAGATGCACGCCGATGGACACTCTGCGTCTGAAACGTCCATAACGCTCAGCAATCGTTACAACTTGGACATCACGCGCAATGCGGTGATGGGTAAGTGGTTCCGCATGGGGCTGTCTTCCCCCGGCAATCCGCGCCAAGGCCGCAAACCGCCGCCCCCGCGCAGCAAGAACTTTCAGTTTGGCGCCCCCATCTCAACCACGCCTTTGAAGCCGGTCCCCTTCAAGGAGATCGAGCGGCCCGCAATCGCGCCCCCACACGAACAGAAGGAATTCATGGAACTCGACGACGCCCGCAAGCTCTGCCGCTATCCCCACGGCCTCAAGGCCTACAGCTACTGCGCCCGTCCTACGGTCCCCGGAACCAGCTATTGCGAGGATCATCTTCGCGCTTGCTACACCGTCCCGCCGGCAACGGCGCGCGTCTCCAATCATGAGGTTTTTCGTGAGTCGACGAAAAGCCACGAGCGGGAGGACGCATGACCAAGTCCGCTCCCAAGTGGGTCTGCGCGTCAGCCATCGCCGCTGGCCTGGCTGCCTTTGCGGTCCAATGCAGCGTGGATGTCTATCAGGGTACCAGGGGCATTGTTGATGCCGTCGAGTGGTGGGCGCAGTTCTGGCAATGGACCCTGCCAACGGCATTCACGATCACATTCAGCGCCTTTGGCGGCGCCCTACTTCGTGTCAGGGCTTTCTTTGCCGCAGCACTGCTTTACGTGGTCGTCGGCGTGGTCATGGCCATCACGGCCAGTAACAGCATCGACTTCCTGACCGACAAGACGGTGGCCAAGACGGTCGCCGCTAACCATCGCGTCACGGCCGCAAAAGACATCGCCGAAATCCAGTCCGAAAACGCCAAGACGGAACGCAAAGAGACGCTGGACAACCTCTGGCGCACCTACGTCGTCGCCAAGAGGGCTGAGGACAAGGAGAAGGTGCTCGCCCAGATCAAGAGCGTGACGGACAAGCCGTTGCCGGTCCAGACGCCAGCCGTGGAAGAACTGAAGGCCGGCGGCGGCACGATCCTCAACCGATACACGGGCCTCCCCGTCGAGACCATTCAAGAGGTCCGCGCGGTGGCTGTTCCTGTCGTCTTTTTGATCGCAAAATCGCTTGCCATCACGCTTGGATTTGCGTTTTGGCCGCGTCCAGAAGTTTACGGCGATCGTAAACCAGGAAATTCAGGAAATTTCGGCACTAACGTTGCGGGTTTACGTAAAACCGTAAACCAGAACGCAGGGCCGTTAGACAGGGATGACGCCCTCTCGGACCTCCTCGCCTACTTCCCCCTGCGCCAAGAGGAGCTGACCATCAGTTTCCTGAAGGAGCGATGGCGGGTTTCGAAGCAGTCCACCTACATCTGGCTGAAAGAGTGGGAAACTCAGGGGCTTATTGCGCTCAAATACTCTGGCAATCGCCTCTACGTGTCCGCGATCAAGCCGAAAATGAGCATCGTGAAGCAGACCGCATAACGCACAAACCCCGCCACTGAGGGCGGGGTTCTGAGGAGTTCTGAGTTTTCGTCCATCAGGTTTCGAAAGGTGGCCGCCGATCGAAACCTCAACAGCAACGCAAAAGGTAAGCATTATGTACCACCAACACAGACCAGATGTCAAAGGAAATGTTCACAGGCTTTCCACACGACCGGATTTCATTTTCCATCACGTAGGTTCCGACTTTCCCATCAAAGAAAGTTTTCACACCTGGGACCGCGTAATGGATCTCGGCGACGTTTGTAGTCTCGTCCGCATCAAGCGAGACGTTCATGCCGTCCATTCCCGTCACTATCGGACGTGGGGGCAGGCATGATGATGCTGAAGAGTGTTGGCCACGAAGCGCCAGAAGCGGTCGCGCATGCATTGCCGCCGCACAACTTGGAACTCGAGCAAGCTGTTCTTGGCGCAATCCTTGTGCGCAATGAGAGCTTGGATCGCGTTGCGGATCTGCTGGAGCCGTTCCACTTCTTTGACCCGCTGCATGCGCAGATCTTCGACGTTGCGCGGCAAGTCATCAACAGCGGGCGCCTTGTGTCGGCGCTCACGCTGCGCCCATACTTTGAGAAGGCTGAGCCCGTTGGCGAATTGACCGTCCCCCAATACCTCGGGCGCTTGTCCGTCAACGCGACGACCACCAACAACGTCTACGAATACGCCCGCGCCATTCGCGATCTTGCGACCCGGCGTGAGCTTGTTCTGATCGGCCAGGATATCGTCACGGCCGCCGTAGAGGCGCACGTTGATTTTCCTCCGTCAGAGCAGGTGGAAGAGGCAGAAATGCGCTTGTTTGCTCTCGCTGAGCGCGGAGAGCAGGGCAAGGAAATCGACCTGTCCCAGGCGATGGCTACGGCCGTTGATGAGATTGAGGAGATCCACAAGGGCGACAAGACTGGTCTTTCAACGGGGATTGTCGATCTTGACGGCCTGATTGGACGCCTCCAGCCGACAGACTTGCTCGTGCTTGCCGGGCGTCCCGGCATGGGCAAGAGCGCGCTTGCGACGAACATCGCGCGCGCCGTCGCTTCCGAGAACTACGACAAGAATGGCGTTGTCATCCCAGGATCCGCCGTTGCCTTTTACAGCCTCGAAATGAGCAGCACGCAGATCGCATCGCGCCTGCTTGGCGAGGGCGTTGAAATTTCGTCGTCGCTCATGCGCAAAGGCAGCCTAACAGATGACCAGATCAAGACCATACGCGAGAAGGGGCCGGGGATTGGCAAGCTGCCGATCATCGTTGATGACACTGGCGCCATCAGCATCGCGCAGCTTGCGGCTCGCGCACGCCGTCTGAAGCGCAAGCGCAACATCGGGCTTGTCATCGTTGACTATCTGCAACTGATGGCGGCCGGCAAGGGATCCGGCGGAAACCGCGTGCAGGATCTGACGACGATCACCACGGGGCTGAAGGCACTGGCGAAAGAACTTCGCGTCCCGGTCATTGCCCTTTCGCAGCTCTCTCGTGCCGTCGAAAACCGGGACAACAAGCGCCCACAGCTTTCCGACTTGCGCGAGTCCGGATCCATCGAACAAGACGCTGATATCGTCATGTTCGTCTACCGCGAGGAGTACTACGTCCGCAGGGAAGAGCCATCGAAGCACGACGTTGGCGCCTACGCCGACTGGAACAAGAAGCTGATGGAGTGTGCGGGCAAGGCTGAGATCATCGTTGCCAAGCAGCGTCATGGATCCACGGGCACGGCGTCCGTGCAGTTCTCCAAGGAACTCATGCGCTTTGCCGACCTTGCAAAGGAGGCGCGCTGATGGCCTCCAATCGCTGGGTAGCTATCGATCCCGACCTCCTCACGCATCCCCTTGTAGGGGCTGGACAAGCCGTTGCGCCTGCGGATCCCACGCGCGGATCCTACTCGCGCATGGAGGCGTGGATTTGGATGATCTGCAACGCATCGTTTGTGGATCACACCATCAACAACGGAGCCAAGACAATGACGCTCAAGCGGGGCGACCTGCTGGGCGGCTGGCTGTTCCTTGCCACCAAGTTCAACTGGTCGCGGAAGACTGTTCGCGGGTGGGTGGAGAAGCTTATCGAGGACAAGATGCTCGAAAAGCGCGCCATCGAGATGCAGCAGGAGGTGGCTCGCGAAAATGCCTTCCAGGGCAACCAAACGAACATCCTAACCGTTTGTAATTACGACAGATATCAGTTCTCTCGGCCCGAGGAAGGGCAACCAATTGTTGAGCAGTACAACAAGGGCAACCAAAAGGGCAACCACGACGGCAACCAAAAGGGCAACCAACCAGAAGAGCTAAGTGCCTCAAAAATAGCGGATAAATACATTTCCGCTATACAACAAGGGCAACCAATTGGGCAACCGGAAGGGCAACCAAAAGGGCAATACATAACAAGGGATATACATAACAATAAAAAAGATACCCCCTTAGTCCCCCAGAGGGGGAGCGCTGACGAACCTGCACAGCTTGCGCTGGATGGGGAAGTCTTGCCGCCGTCTGGATCCCACAAGCGGGCGCGGCGCGTGCCGGCCAAGGAAGCCCTCGACCTCAACGCAGCATTCCTCGCCTACAACGCGGCAGCGGAGTTCCACGGCTTCAGCCGCGTGGAGACGGTCACGCCCCAACGCATGACGCGCATGGAGCGCCGACTGCGGGATATCGGCGGCATCGAAAACTTCAAGCGTGCGCTGGAGCAGATCCCGGCCCACGATTTCCTCATGGGCAGGATCCGCCCCAAGAACGGCGGCGAACCTTTCCGCCTGAACTTTGAACGCCTGATGTCCACGGAAAGCGGCCTAGGCGATGTCCTGGCGGGCCTTCTCGACAAAGCAACGTCCAGTGGATCCGGAACCCTGATTGGCCCAAACGGAAAGCGCTGGGGCTGGTGGAAGGGGCAGGAGGCTGCGATCCGTGGCCTTGATGCGGACTATTGGCGGCAAGCGATCGACCAAGCCAAGCCGAATGGTACGTGGCCGTGGTGGATCCTGACCGGACCCCCTGGGCACGACGACTGCCTTGTGCACCCCGATGTCATCAAGGAACGCGGCCTAGTCGAGATCTATCGCGGGAGGATTACCCATGAGTGAACTCTCGGAAGCATGGATGAAAAACCTCGTTGGCTCCAGCGTGCCGCTCCTTTGCGATATGCTTGAGTGGGCCTTGTCCGAAATTGGAGAGCGCAGCGAGTACGGATCCGAAATCGAGGTGTCAATGGCAACCGCGATGAAGGTTCTGACGCAGGTTAAATACCCAGAGTTTGCTTACGCGCCGGTTTTCAACGTCGGCTTGGAAGCTGTCATTGAAGATGCCCGTGGAGAATGCTCCGGGCCAAGGCCGGAGCGTGGAAGGCCGTCTCTGCTGTGGGGGCTGATCTATCCGCAAGTTAGGATCCTGGACTATCGCGTGGACTTCCTAATCGTCCACTCCCATGGCCTCGAGGGCTTCGGGGGAACTGTCGTCGAATGTGACGGCCACGATTTCCATGAGCGAACGAAAGAGCAAGCGGCCAGAGATCGCGCGCGGGACAGGGAACTCCAACAAATGGGGTTTCGAGTTCTCCGGTACACTGGATCCGAGATCTGGCGCAACCCGATTGAGTGCGGGATTGACGCGATGGAGACCGCGCATGCTGTGGCTCTGGACTCTGAGTACGCGCGAAGCCTTGTCGCCAAAGGACAGCCAGAAAGGGCGGCTGATCCCCTGCGCTTTGTCGCCAAGGTAGCGAGGATTCAATGACCTTCGAGCACATATCCGCGCCCCTGACACGAATTCTTGAGAAGGCAGCAGACGCACAAACTGGAGAGGCAGCCATGAACCGTGAAGACGTAATCCGCGCAGTCAGCGAGAAGATGGATCAACTCGGAGTCCCCAAGCACGTCCAGAGCCTAAGGAAGGTGCCGGCGTCGGTGGAGTGCAATGTGCTCCTGGGGGGGGCAGAGAAGTTCCAATTCAAAGCGCGCTCCGGGATCACGAGGATGGAGCTTAATTTTATCCTTCAGGATCTGGAGAACAGGTGGATTTTGAAGAACGGCCCCACTGGAAAACAGATTGATCTGGAGGAAAAACTGCAAGACGCTGAATAATAGTTTCAGTGCGTATTCGAAAAATCGTCAACCGGAGATAAAGAAAATGTGGAAAACTTTCGCAACTGGTGTTATTCTGATAATCGCAACGACATTCCCGGCCGTTGCACAGAACTGCCATCTGGGGGTCCAGGCCGGCACGAGCATTGGCACAGCAGCCATCTCCCTGCCGAGTGTCCCGGCCAATATCGACGGCTTGGGCCTCAGATCGCGCAGCCCTGATGTAGGGCTTGCCGCCGGTTGCGATCTCCGGGTTTCTGGAAGCCCTTTCGTAGTTGGCGCCTTTGCGGACTACACCTGGCGCGACACCCAGTTCTCTGCCGGCCTCGGCCCTTTCAACTTCTCAGCAGCGATGCAGAACCGTTGGACGGTGGGCGCCCGCGTTGGCTACGTGACAGCCGCCGGCATGTCCTACGCCTTGCTCGGCTACACAAACACGGATGTGGCCTACTCGACCCCGATTGTGGGGATGCCGACTTCGCTGCATGGCTGGACGACTGGTGGCGGCATCGAGATACCTATGGCCCCCAACGTGAGCTTTGCAGTCGAGACCCGTTACACGAGGTATGCGGACGCGGATTTGTTTTCCGGCTTCGCGACCCTGCGGACTGATGAGGTCTCTGCGATGGCACGCCTCAACTTCGTGTTCGGCGCAAACGTCTTGAAGTGAGCCCATGCCCCGCATCAAGCGAGAGGTTGAAATCGATGGTTGGACACGCTGGATCAAGCCAGTGATGTCCGGCTATCGGCTGGCGTGCTGTGACTGCGGGTCTGTGCATGACCTCAAGTTCAAGGTGGAGGGCAAGTCTGTCCTCTACAAGGCAAGGCGCAATAAGCGTTCAACGGCAGCAATTCGGAGGTGGAAGAAATAGGCCATGGACGTCTCCACCCAGATCAAGACCCTGGAAGAGGTGAAAGACCTCCTCTATCGGGAACTCGGAGCCCAAGACCTGGATGCGGTCATCAGCTTCACGCGACAAGGCACCGATGAGGTCCGCCGTCCAGAGGACACGCCAATCAACAGGGTCTACACCCAGATCAATTCGCAGATCATGAGCCTGAAGATCAGGGAGAGGGTGAAGTGATGAAAGACGTCAAGATAACCCGAGCATTCATCGACGAAGCCAGCCACAAGCCAGTGCAGTACGTTGAGCGCGTTTATAGGTACCGCACCGACACCTCCAATTTTGAGGCTGTGGAAGCAAGGGATATCGGCGCAGACAAGCATCTGACGTGGGTGGCGCGTGGCACTGGGATGGCACGGTGCCCGGTCGGTCGCATAAACGGCAACGTTATCTTAGTTCGCGGGGAGCCAATTACTAGGAACGCGGGTGATCCTGACCCGACTTCCGTCGTGAGCGGCGGCGCCGGATTGCCAATTGAGTTAGAGGCACAGGGATGAAGCTCGCTGGCATCGCAATAAAAGGCTTCCGTCTCGACAAGTCTGGCAAGGTCGTGAAGTCAGCAAAGCACTTGGACGTTTCGACAAGGCTCCGTCAGGCAGCCGGCAAGAAGGTAAGGGTGAAGCGGAAATGACCACGACATGGTTCGCTATCCGGGTTGCACCACAGGCCGAGTTCAAGGTTCTGCATGCGCTTGGTCAGCAAGAGCGCCCGTCCCTCCTACCCACGGAGGAAAAGTGGATTGAGAAAAAAAACGGCAAGACGGACACCAAGCGGTTTCCTTTGTTCGCGTCCTATGTGTTCGCAGGCTTCCTCGGCCCGGCGTTTCCGGCATGGGTGGATTTCACAAGGATCAGGGACAACATCAACGAGGCCGAAAAATTGGCCGGCAGGGCGGCTCCAATTATTGGTCTACTAGGGTTCGGTAAAAAGCCGTCAAGCCTATCAGGCGACGAAATTTCGGCCCTAGAGCGCATGTCCAGAGGTGCGCCAGCCCATCCGAGCACAATCGAGTTTGAAATAGGCCAGCGTATTCGCGTCGTAAACCACCCGCTCATTCCCTCCGTCGAGGGCACAGTTACGGCTGTCCGAAAGGCCGAAGATAACAAGCGGATTGTTCGCGCCATTCTTGATAGGCTGGGGTCTCGCGTCGTGGTTGATCTGCAACCGTCCAACGTCGAAGCTGCGTAGGAAGAATTTGCGTTTTGTGGCGTAATTCTGTTGCAAATGTGCCAAGAGTGATGTAAACGCACAATACGCAGGTGCACAAGCGTTTCTGACCCCGCCGATAAGCCTAGGGCAGAATTGAGCCAGGTCCGCACTTGGACCGCAAAGCCGAAACTGTCTCCAAAATCGGCCGAACACCCTTCCACAATTCGCAGCGAAAATCAAGCTTTCCGCGTCGACCTCCTCAGACGCAAACTGCCGGCCTAACCCGCTGGCCTTTCTATTCGTGCAAATGATGACGCCCCAATCCAGCACAGGGGGAGTGCTAGTATTGGGGCGTTTTGTACGCACTGGCACTATACGCATCACCACCAACGCCAATCACGACGCAAGCAATATCCCGCAACATTGTGATGGGATTTTGGCGAGCATATCCGTGAAACGTTCCCCGTGAAACAAACGCGAGAGGTCAAATGCTCCCCCTCAATGAGTATGAAATCCTTGGCGCTGTTCAGAGGCAACTGGCGGACACTATTCAGTATCTCAACCGGGACGCAGCCACCGTCGATATCGACGCCGTTTATGCGCACCTAGAGCGCACCATGGCCCGCCTCGAAGATCTTCGAGCCATGCGCCAAGGCTCAGCCGTGGAAGGGGAGGTCAAAAAGGTAGAGGCTGCCGCCTGATGCCGTTCATCATGGGGTCAATCCCCTACTTCCATTGTTTCGTCCGGCGCGAGTACACACGCAACCTTATCGATCGACACGGAGAGTTCGTCCCGGCTGTCGCCTACGGTATCCGCTGCGTTCGCGGTCATTCGCCATGGCTGCAGACAATGCTGATGGAGCCCGAAGCCCCATCGCCAAACAGCACGGGCGGAGCCGCCTTCATGGTTCCCATCGAGGCCGTCGTCCACCAGCCCTGCCCCATGCCAGAGGACATGACCTATGTCTGTCCATGGGACGTGTTCTCCAACACATTCGGGGTTGTCGAATTCGAATTCACAGCCAGGGGCGCGGTCTTTGCCCTACCTGAAAAGAGACCTGGGCAGTATCTCTTCACCGTTGACTTCTCTGGCTCTGACCTTGCAGACGATCCCCTGCAGCACAAAAGCCTGCACTTCTGCAAGCTGGAGGGCGGCCTAATCGGCGCCTTCCCAAACAATCGCTTGCTCTGGCGTGATGACGCCTTCTGGAAGGTGATGGACCAGCGCCCAGACTTCCAATCCCTGAGCGGTGAATATCGCGCTGAAGGGCACCAGAGCCTCATCACACCACGAAGACCGCAGCGCCCACCACTCCGGGAAGCCGCAGAATGACGAAGGCCTCCGAGATCATCGACATCTGCCATGACCTCAACCTCTACTTCCCCAAGATCGTAAAGGCTTCAGAATGGGATGGTTCTCCTATCTTTGTGGTCACCTTTGGATACATGGCCTACCGCCAAACGGTGACGTTTCCAGCACGCACCCCAATTCCGGAGGTTAAGGGCATCATCAGCCAAGCCGTTTCACGGAATGTTTCACGAGAAGCAAATGCCTCCTAAAAAGCGTGGGAAAGATGCGAAAAGAAGCGACGCATCTGCAACTGAAGCTGCAGTTATTGCAGTACCAGAAAAGCGACCGCCTCCGCCGCAACTCAAACCCTGGAAACCAGGCCAGTCAGGCAACCCCGCTGGAAGACCAGTTAGCTCGCGCAACAAGCTCGCAGAAGCATTCATCAAAGACGTTTACGAGGTCTGGGCGACGCAGGGCCGTGAAGCGGTTGAAAAAGTCGTGGCTGAGCGCCCGCATGAGTTTCTAAAGGTCGTTGCCGGCCTTCTCCCAAGAGAAATCAAGATCAAGGACGAACTGAGTGAGTTCAGCGATGAGCAGCTTGCAGCCCTCAACGCTCTTGCAGTCGCACTCATCGGCGACGCTGAAGGCAATCTCGCAGAGGATCAAGCGGGAGCAGGAGCGAAGGCGCTCAATTAATCGCCTCAGGTTCTACGCGCCCTACGGGAAGCAGCGAGAGTTTCACAGAGCTGGCGCCACGCACTCGGAGCGCCTGTTTATGGCTGGCAACCAACTTGGGAAGACGGTTGCTGGCGGCGCCGAATGGGCCATGCATCTTACGGGGAGATACCCCGATTGGTGGGATGGCGCCGTGTTCGAAAAGCCCGTGACGCTATGGGCTGCCGGCGTTACGGGCGAGAGCACGAGAGACAACCCGCAGCGCATTCTAGTCGGTCCCCCTCCAAAGGAGGAGGAGTGGGGAACTGGAATGATCCCAAAGGATGCGCTTGTTGATTGGCATCGGGCTATGGGCATCGCCAATCTGTTGGATACAGTCATTGTCAAATGGGGTGGCGGCGGAGATGTCCAGCAGGGCGAAAGCCAGCTCAGCTTCAAGGCCTATGAGAAGGGTCGAGAGAAGTGGCAAGGGCCAACCATCGACGGCGTTTGGTTCGATGAGGAGAGCCCTCTTGAGATTTACACGGAAGGACTGACGCGCACCAACAACGGACAGCGCAGTCAATTCACGATGACGACGTTTACACCGCTGCAAGGCATGTCTGACGTTGTGATGATGTTCCTGACGCCGCAGCAAATAGAAGGGATGATGAACAAGTGATTTGCGGGACTGCGGATGACGACGAGGCAATCGAGATCAAGATCCATCGCTCGTCATTCTCCGGCCCCCTGCGCTGGGCTCATAGGCGCAAAGGAGAGAAGCCGTATCAGGTTCGCGTAAGTAAAGATATGGAAGCCGGCGAAATCATCATCCGCATTCGCAAGGTGCCGAACTAATGTCCCGCCACGTCACGGTGATGACCATTGACGACGCGGAGCACTATACGCCAGAGCAGCGCGCGCAAATCATTGCGAGCTATCCAGAGGCGGAACGCGACGCGCGCGCCAAGGGTATCCCGGTTCTTGGCTCTGGGCGCGTCTTCCCTGTCGATGAAAACAAGATCAAGGTTGATCCCTTCCCGGTTCCGCGCCATTGGGCGCACATCATCGGAGTGGACTTTGGCTGGGACCATCCTTTTGGTGCGGCCAAGATAGCTTGGGACAAAGACTCCGATGTCCTTTACGTGACGGCCTGCTATCGCGAACGCCAGGCGACGCCGCCAATCCACGCCGCAGCCATCCGCCCTTGGGGCGACAAGATCACGGTTGCTTGGCCCCATGACGGCCTGCAGCACGACAAGAGTTCAGGGCTCCAGCTCAAAGAACAATACATCAAGCAAGGCCTCAATATGTGGCACGAGCACGCCACGCATGAGGCTGGCGGCTTCGGCATTGAGGCTGGAATCCTGGAAATGCTTGAGCGCATGCAGACGGGGCGTTTCAAGGTGTTCTCAACGCTGAATGAGTGGTTTGAGGAATACCGCCTATACCATCGCAAGGACGGACTGATCGTGAAGCTTGCTGACGACATTCTGTCTGCAACACGCATCGCCGTGATGATGCGGCGTTATGCATTGCCGCTTGGCCAAGAGCCCGACAAGCGCGGCCAGTCAGACTATGGCTCGGAGTACGGCTATTCGGACGAAAGCTGGAAGGTCGCATAACCGTGCAGAACTTCGCTCCCACACTCGAAGAGCAGATGGCTGCGCCGCCACAAGACGGCTTGCAGTACGTCGAAGGCATGGAGCCGGTCCCCGAGCCTATGCCCGTTGCCGATCGCCTTCCAGCAACGTCGCTCTGGCGCATGTACCAGGCATGGGAAACGGCCAAGCAGGCCGAAAACCTGGAGATGTACGAGTCCGCCAAGTATTACCACGGCAAGCAGTACACGGACGCCGAACTCAAGGAACTGAAGCGCCGTCGCCAGCCGCCCACGGTCAAGAACCGCATCCGCCGCAAGGTTGACTTCCTTGTGGGCGTTGAACAGCGACTGCGCCGCGATCCAAAAGCTTTCCCTCGTAATCCGAACGGTGAGGCCGCAGCGCCCGTTGCCACGTCCGTTCTGCGCGCCGTCCAGGATCTCACCAAATGGCCTGCCGTTGCTTCGGAGTGCGCCAGAGACGCGCTAATCCGTGGCATCGGCGTTGAGTGGGCCGGCATCACGCGCACACGCAAAGGACAGATCGAGATCAAGAAGAACCACGTCAAGGGCGACAGGTTCTTCTATGATCCACGCTCCGAGGATTGGGACTTCGGAGACGCCCAGTATCTTGGCGAAGCCTCATGGATGGACATTGAGCAGGCCAAGGAGATGATGCCTTGGGCCTCCGAGGCCATTGAGCAGTTGGGCGAGTACGCCAGCGGCAACAGATCTATTGGCGCGCTGCCCCAGCTTTTCGACAAGGAAAAGAACTGGACGCAGTACGTCGACACCCAGAAGCGCCGCCTCTACGTCGTCTCCATCTGGTATCGCTACAACGGCGAATGGATGTGGGACTATTTGGTGGGCCAGGTCTCGTTGTGCCCTGAGGGTATGGACTGCCTGTCCATCTACATCGACGAAAATGACGCCACAACGCACCCCTACAAGGCGTGGTCCCCTTACGTTGGAGAGGATGGCACCCGGTACGGCATGATCCGGGACATGAAGCCCATTCAGGATGAGATCAACAAGCGCTCCTCCAAGGCGCTGCATCTCCTGACGGTGCGTCAGATCAAGTACGAGACGGGTTCCGTCAACGACATCGACAAGGCCCGCGCCGAACTGGCCAAGCCGGATGGCATGATCGAAATCAATCCCGGCAAGGGTGATGCGTTCGGGGTGATCGAGCAGACCGCGCAGATCCAGGGCAACTTGGAGCTGATGCAGGAAGCCAAGGCAGAGATTGAGAACCTTGGGCCAAATCCAGGGCTCCTGGGTCGCGGCGTCGAAAAGCAATCCGGCCGCGCCATTCTCGCCCAGCAGAACTCAGGCATGACGGAACTGTCCCCCGTGTTCGAACGGATGCGGGAATGGAAGCTCCGTTGCTACCATCACGATTGGCATCTGATCCGTAAATTCTACACGGACGACCGCTTTATCCGCATTACGGGCGACGACAAGTCCGTCCAGCATCTCCGCATCAACGTTCCTGTAACGAACGAATACGGTGAGATTGTTGGCGTTGATAACGCCGTTGCCGAAATGGACGTTGACATCATCCTGGATGAAGGCCCCGACACTGTAACGATGCGGGAGGAGCTGATCGAGGCCCTATCGGATCGTCCAGACATTCCGGTCGAGATC
>JACCDG011183575.1_pt1 | contig 15050 bp, 30 predicted proteins | sample 7442471 | NCBI WGS metagenome assembly JACCDG01 (sample SAMN15323444, study PRJNA562643) | freshwater metagenome | isolation source: river surface water | place: USA:Blue River Watershed | collected 2017-08-17
GCGCCTTGGACGCCCGATGCGGTAGCAGCGCCTTGGATGCCCGATGCGGTAGCAGCGCCTCGCGTGCCGGATGCGGTAGCAGCGCCATTCATCTTGGTTGCGCGAACGCCTTCGCGCTCGCCGTCGGCATGGGTGCCGTCGATCCATTTGACGCGATCCATGACGTAGCGGATCGCCGCGGCGACCAGCTCGGGGAGGTGAAGCTCGGCCTTGATGGTGATCTCGGCCGCGGCGATCTTGCTGTCGCCGCCCGTCTCGCGCGCCGTCTTCCCTGTCATCTCGACCAGGGCATAGCGGCTCGTCGACGGCGGATAGTAGCCGAGCACGTCGAGCGGATGCTCGCAGGCGTGGAATCCGCTCTCGCAAGCCACCACCGGGCCGTCGTGGCGATAGGTGCCGCCCACGGCGTAGGCAAAGCCGCGGCAGGTCAGGTTCGCATCGAAGCCCTTGTAGGCGACGATCGGGGCCGGGGGCGTCCCGGCATCGGCGGTCGCGGCAGGCGCAGTCTTCGGCTTGCGGGGCATGGTCAGTCCTTTCGGGATACGGTGCGGGTGGCGAGATAGGCGTCGTCCTTCTCAGTGCGCATGGCGACCAGCTTGACCCTGCGCCAGTCGAAGGCGACGGCCGAAGGCAGGGCGCACCAGCCGCAGGTGACGAAGAGTGCTTGATGGCCATGGGCGTAGCCGTCCGCCTCGACCTCGACCTTCTGCGGCAGCGGCCAGGCATCGATCAGCTCCTCGAGGGTGAGGCTGGAGGAGTCCATGCTGCCGTCGCAATGAGGGCAGTGCGGCGTTGTCCGGTCGTGGCTATACTCGGTGGTCATGCGTGGGCGCTGGCGGGCGGTCACAGCAGGCTCCCCTGGGAGGGCATCGGGGCAAGGCTTTCGCCGCCGATGATGCGGCCGCGCCAGTCGAAGAAGCCGAGCTGGCCGGCGACGGGGATGAAGGGATGGGGCCGGCCCTTGCGCAGCACAAGGCCGCGCGGTCCGACGAACCATTCGCTCGGGTGAGCGGTGACGGCGTCGACGATCTCGACGGCGCCGACCATGCCGCCGGTCTCCCAGCGGCGGGGCAGCGGCAGAGCCGGGACGAAGGGCCGGCCGGTGACCGGGTGGCGGCCGGCGCGCAGCGCCTCGTCGGCCTCCCCGTCGACCCGCTGGCCGGCATGCACGGCGAATTCGCCGCGCATCTTCAGCCCGGGGTTCCACGGCTTCCAGTCGCGGTTTTCGACGTCCTTCAGGTCGTTGACGACCAGCCATGCCCAAGGCTGCATGATGGAGATGGCGAGGCGTGGAAGATCAATCATCCGAACGGCACCTCGCGGATCTGCGGAAAGCCGTTATGCTCGACGCCGTCGAGTACCCGGCCGGCGCGCTTCTTGCCGAGGCGGATGTGCATCGGCCCGTCGGGCGCCAGAGACGGATCGAACCAGTCGAACTCGTCGGATGTCTTCAGCCATCGGTCGTCGCGTTTTTCGGACGCCGCTTCGAACCAGACGGCGTCGCCGCAGTCCTCGCCCTCGCCGCCGAGGTGTTCTCCCCACTGCTTGAAGAAAAACGCCGTGCCGGCGGCGGCGCACTGGTCGCGGATGGAGCGCGCCCAGGCGGGATGCATGGGGCGGGCTCCGTCGCCGGATTCTCCGCCGACGATGATCCAGTGCAGCCCGGCAAGATCGATTTCGCCGAGATCGCCGAGGAGAGGTTCGGCGCTGACAAAGCGAATGGCGGCGGGTGTCTCGCGAAGGTCGGCCGTGCGCTCCAGCCATTCCGTGCGCCGCTCGGCCGAGACGCCCAACCAGACGTTGGGGAGGGGCCAGTCGGTGTTCGCCACCATAACGTCGCGGCCAACCTGCGGAACTTGGGCCATTTGCTGCAGCGTAGGACCGCCGAGCGTCAGGTAATCCCGCATGCGCTTCGCCCGCTTCGTCAGCACCTGGAAGGTGTGCTGTGGCGCCAGCGCCATGACGGCGAAGACGCGGTCGATCACCGCGTCGGGAACATCATCGTGGAACAGGTCGGACATCGAGTTGACGAAGACCGTGCGCGGCGAGCGCCAGCGCAGAGGGGCGGTGAAGATGTGGTCGGGCGCGACGCCGATCTTTCCGGTCCAGACGGGCCTGCCCTTCACCTTCTTCGTGGTACCGGCATAGTGGCTCGCGCGCCCGGCGGCGGCGTCAATCGCCTCGATGCGCGCAGCCATCGTCATGGCGTAGCAGTTGGTGCATCCAGGAGAGTGGATGGAGCATCCGACGATCGGGTTCCACGTCTCGCCCTTCGTGCCGGCGCGGTGGGTCCATTCGATGGCGGTGTTGTCAGCCATTGCCTTCAGCCTCCGCCATGGTCAGGTCGAGCGCCGCGTAGAGCGCGCGGACAGCCTGTGAGCGGTCCTTCTCGGCGCGGCGTCTCCTGCCTTCGTTGCTTGCCGGGTCTAAGAGATCGGCGAGAGAGCGCAGGTATTTTGCTGAAGCACGCCCATCGAGCTCGGCCAACTCGACGGCCCAAATGCCCATGCCGATGATGACGAAGGCGCAGCCCGACATGCCGAGATTCCTGCCGGCGACATGGGTTGCGCCGCGCAGGACGTCGTGGACGGCGTCGAGTATCTCGCGCTGGTGCTCCGGCGCAGGCGAGATCACGACCTTGCGGGGATCAGCCATTCGCCATCTCCTTCACGCGCTTGACCTTGGTGATGGGGCCGGTCTCGGCCGCGGGGAATTTGTGCCGGGCCTTTTCGCGGGCCTCGTCGGGCGAGGCGGCGAACAGTTCGACCGGCTCGGCCAGCGCGAAATGGACGCGGAAGCGGATCGGTTTCTCGGCCATCTTCGCCTCACTCGGGATGGTGGAACATGTCGGCGCCGTCGGCGCCGGGGGTTGCGCCGGGCTCGATGACGCTGTCGCCGGGATAGGCGGCGAGCAATGTCGAGACGGCAGTCGGCAGTCGGGCTTCGGCAGTCGGGGCGGCGTGCGCGTGGCTGTCGACAGCGTCGTGGATGGTCTCCAGGTTCTCGAGCAGCATGTCGACGGCTGCGACCGTGCCGGCCATGGCCCGCGCGAGATCGCCGCATGTGGTGGTGCCGAGGCCGGGCAGCATGACCGTCTGCTAAAGCGGTTCCGCCCAGATTCTCGCGGCGGTTTCCATGACCTGCAGCGCGTCGACGATCGCCGCCACCCTTCTGCTTGGCGCCTCGCCGGGCCCGGTCTCCTCCTGCGTCACCATGGCCAGCACTTTCCGAGCAGGGCGCCGCCGAGGAGGGCGAGCGAGGCGAGGAGGATGGCGGCTGCGGCGCGATAGAGCAGGCCGGCAGTCGGCAGTCGGGAGTCGGCAGTCGGGTGGACCGGGACGTGGTCGAGGGGAACGCGGTCCAGCGGGGTGCGGTTCGGAAAGGGCTCGCTCATCCCGCCAGCCCTCCGCACCAGAGCTGCGCCGCGGTGACGAACAGCGCCAGGGCGGCGAGGGCGGCGAGGTCTATCAGCCAGCCTTGGAGGGCGTCGGTCGCCGGTCGCCGGTCGCCGGTCGCGGCGAAGGCGGGGGGCTCACGCATCGCCGCGCTTCCGCATCTTGGCGAGCGCTTTTGCCGCCTCGGCGTGGGCGAGGATCTCGGCGCGGGTGAGGGTGGGGCATGCCGCGTCGAGCGCGTCGAGGTCGACGATGCGGCCCTGTGCTTCCAGCTCGATCATGGCGCGGGCGAGGATCGAGACGGGGTCGGCGGGGATAGCGGGGGCGGCGGATGCGGCGGGGGTGGCGGACTGGTAGGCGATCACGGGAAGGTCTCCACTCGCTGGGTTGCGGGTGGAGGGGACTTAAGAGGACAATCGTCCCCTTGTCAAGTCATGAAAGGGACTATTGTCCTTTCCGGCGCCGTGCTGCGCACCGCGATTACATCTTTCCGCCGCAATGGGTGCAGTGGTAGCTCCCGCCGGACGTCGCCGCGATGATCAGCCAGATCGGTATCCACAGCCCGGCGGTGAAGACCGATAGGAGAAGGTGGAGGATGTGGTTGGGCGCCGGTGCCTGGCCGAGACGCTGCGTGCCGCAGTGCTTGCAATAGACCGACGCGGTCTTCATCGCCATGATCACACTCCAAAGAGTTCGTTGAGCGTCAGCACCTTGTGGATCGCGACGACCGTCTCGCGCTTGAGCTCGACCTCGGCCTTCGGGTTGAGCTTGCCGATGATGACCGCGCGTTCGGTGCGGCGCAAGAGATGTCCGATGGTCGCCTCGATCGCTGCGTCGCGCGAAATCCTGACCTGCACGATGACCGAATCGCCAATGCGGGGCGGGCGATCTGGATGCACAATGCGCAGGTCGCCGGGGTTGTGCTCCGGGACCATCGACGTTCCCTCGATGTAGAGCGCGTAGGCATTGGCCGCGCCGGCCAGCGCCGGCGGGCGGCGCACCCAGTCGACGATTCCTGGTTCCAATTCGAAGGCGCCGCGAAGATGGGAACCGGCGGCAGTGCCTCTGACGGGTAGATCGTTGGGCATGGCAGTCAACGGCGGCACCGCGACGGCGGCCCCGCGGACATCGGTGACGATCGGTTGAGGCTTCGCCTCGCCGAGGAGTGCGGCGGTCGTCGTATCGAGCGCATCGGCGAGCTTGCGCAGCGTCTCGGCGCCTGGCTGGCTCGCCGGCCGCTCGAACAGCTTGCGCAGATAGGTCTTGTCTAGACCCGCCTTCCGGCTGGCTTCCTCCGGCGACATGCCGGTCTCGTCAAGGCGGTTGCGGATACGGTCGCGGAGTGTTTCGGCCATGCGGGGATTATCGTCCCCGCCGCCCTGTCGTGAAGGGGGACGATTGTCTGTTGACAAGGGGGACGATGGTCCCCTATTTTGCCGGCCACTGCGAGCGGAGACGGCCGTGGCCGAAGCGAAAAGTTCCCTCATCTTGGTCCTCGTTGGTGTTGCCGACGCATATTGCGCCGCCACGGGCCAGTCGCGGGCCGCCGTCGCCAAGGCGACGCTCGGGCGCGGGGGCCAGATCGACGCGCTCGAATCGGGCAAGCGCGATCTCGCGACCGGCACGTTCGAGAAAGCCATGCGCTGGTTCTCCGCCAACTGGCCGGCCGAGGCGCAGTGGCCGGAGGGCGTGGCGCGGCCGGAGAAGTCTGCGGTCTCCCCCTCCGTCGCGCTCCGTCCAGCGCCCCCCTCTGGCCTGCCGGCCATCTCCCCCTCAAGGGGGGAGATCGGCAGTTCCGGCGCCGGCGCTTCGGTCGACCGGCTGCCGACTGCCGACTGCCGACTGCCCGACGCGGCGGCGGCGCACGCCATCGCGGAGGCCGCCGAATGAGCGCGGCGGCGAAAGACCTACTGGCGCGTGCCGCCACGCGAGAGCGCGGCGATGAGGCGCATGGAATAGTCGTTGAAGTATCGCAGCGCGTCGCCGGCGCGCTGGCGCTGCTCGGGCTCTGCCGCCTGCAGGGTGGCGTGCAGCGTCGCTTCGCAGGAGCCCATGAGACCGCGGACGAAGGCTTCCGGGCTGCCGGAAAGCACGGCGGTGCGCTGGAGAAGTTGGGCGAAGAGCACGTCCATGACGATCGCCCTGGCATAGAGTTCCCGGATATCTGCGTTCCCGTCGTGCTCGCCTGGCATGCCGATTCCTCCCCCGCCTTCGCCGGCTGGGCCGGCGTGGATGCCGCTACGATAGCGCCTGCCTTCGCCGGCGCAAGGCGCGCTGCCGCGGAGGCGCTGCCATGAGCGACCGCCGCGTGCCACGTTTCGACACGTATGCCGCAGGCACGGCGGTCGACGACTACAGCGCCGAGCTGCCGATCTGGCCGCCGCGCGGCGGCCCGACTGCCGACTGCCGACTGCCGATTGCCGGCGAAACCGTTTCCTCCCGGGGCGATCCCGCCCTGCCTGCCGCTCCGTCCGTGCGTCCGCAGCCGGGCGGGGCGGCCTTTTGTCCCGACGCCGCCGCGCTCTCCAGTCCGGCGCGGCGCGAGGAGGCCGGGGCGCCGACCGTCGCCCCCATTCGGGACGCCCCGGCCTTCGCCCTTTCCGAGCGCGTCGCGCTCCTGCTCGGCGTGATCGCTGCCTACCACCGCGAGAGCCGCGAGGCTGCGCTTCTGCGTGCGCTGGCGCACTACGCCGAGCACACCATCGGTATCGCCGCCCTGGCGCGGCCGATGATCCTCCCCTGCGATCGGGGAGAGAGCCTCGGCGCCGATGCGCAGGCGCCGCCGTAAGGGGTTTTCGTCGCGGGTTTTCATGCCCGCAGAGTGATCGTCGAGACGCGTTCCCGCCACGGGAAACGGCGCCGGGATTTCCCGGCGCGGGAAAGCTTTTTGCAGGTGAAAAAGATGGACGGTTCCGACACCCGTGAGTTCACAGAGCGCTGGCGGTCGCGCCTTCTCGCTGCGCAGACCGATTTGGTCGACGCCTATGGCGGACCGGGACGGGTGATCGACAAGATGAAGCTCGCCAAGAGCCAAGTATATCGCTGGTACGGCGGCGCCGACAGGGACCTGATGTCGATGCCGATCGTCATGGCCCTGGAGGGTGACCCGACGGTCGGCCGGCCGGTCGTCTCGGCGATCATGATCGAGTTCCTCGGCCTGGAGGTATCCCGGACCGAAACCGGCGGCACGACGGCCGCGAGCCTCTCGGCGCTCAATGCGGACCTGGTGGAGGCCTCCGGCCGGATGATGGTCGAGACCGTGCGCGCGAAGGCCGACGGGGTGGTTACGCCGGCCGAGGCGCAGCAGCTGCGCGGGCTCTCGCGCAAGATCGAACGCATCCGTGCCGAGATCGACGACCTACTCGCCGGTGTGGTGGCCCGCGACGGCCTCTCCGTGGTCGGAGGGCGGGGCTGATGCTGGGCATGATCGTCGGGCCGGAGCCGGTCGCTGCGGCAAAGTGGTTCCGCTTCACGGTGAAGTGCGACCGCGCCTTCAACCGGCGGATCGAGGCGGCGGCGAAGAAGGCCGGGCTTTCGCCCGACCAGTTCGTGCAGGCGCATTTCGAGGCGATCTTCGACCGCGACGCCGAGGCACAGTCGGCGCGGGCGCGCGACCTGGCCGGGGCCGATCCGCTGTCCTTCTCGCGCAAGCACGGCATCACGCTGATGGCGGCGCGGGCGTTTCTCCATCTCGCCGGACGGGCCGACGAAGACGGGCTGGCCAAGGCGACGCTGCTTGCCCTGGCGGGCGCGGCGGGCAGCGACAACAGCAGCACCGGCCAACGGCTGCGCGACGAGCTGATCACGGCCGGGCTGATCGCCGACGTGCAGCGCAGCGCCGGCAACGGCGGCTCGACCTATCGGATCCGGAGGGAGGGATGAGGCGGCGGCCCCACCACTCGCTCGCCGCGGCGCTGGCCGTGGGCGGGTTCCTGGCGGCCTACGTGACCGTCGTCGCCGTCGTGCTGTTCAGCGCGCCGAGGGGGTTTTGATGACCGATGGCGCATACGACCCATACGCCCCGCGCGGCCCGGCTCGCGATCGGCCCGGTGCCAAGCTGAAGGACGAGGCGGAGGGGCCGCAGACAGTCGCCGCCGGGCAGCTGCGCGCGCTGATCGAGCGGATCGAGCGCGTCCAGGAAGATATCGACGCGCTGGCCGACGACCGGAAGGAAATCTACGCCGAGGCCAAGGCGACCGGCTTCGACACGAAGGCGATCCGCACGCTTGTGAAGTTGCGCCGCATGGACCAGGCCGAGCGCCAGGAGGCCGAGACAATCCTCGACCTCTACAAGGCCGCGCTGGGGATGGCGTGATGGCGGTCGCCGGCAAATACCAGCTGCTGCCGCCGCTCTCGGCGGAAGAGTTCGCCGCGCTCGAAGCCTCGATCGTTCAGCACGGCGTGCTCGTGCCGGTCGAATATGACGAGGCCGGCGAGATCCTCGACGGGCACCACCGGGTGGCGATCTGCGAAAGCCTCGGGCTCGTCGACTGGCCGCGCTTCGTGCGCAAGGGCCTGTCGGAGATCGAGAAGCGCTCGCTGGCGCGGGAACTCAACTTCGCACGGCGCCACCTGACCACGGCACAGAAGCAGGCGTTGATCGCCGACCAGCTGCGCGACACGCCGTCGCTGTCGTCGCGCGCCATCGCGGCGCGGCTGGGGGTCGACGACAAGACCGTCTCGGCCGTGCGGAAGAAGCTGGTCGACGGTGCGGAAATTCCGCACCACGACGAGATTGAAGGCCGCGACGGCATCCGCCAGCCCGCACGCAAGACGATCAAGACCGCCTTCCTACCCGAGCCGGAAAACCGGCGCGAGCTGATGGGTGTGGCGAAGGCGCTGCGCGCCGACCAGCAGAAGGTGAAGCACAGCGTCCGCCTGGTGCACATGGACATGGTGGCCGAGAAGGGCCGCGCTTCGGCGCCCGACGCGTTGGGCCTGGCCTATCCGGTCTACTACGCCGACCCGCCCTGGCGCTTCGGCGTGCGTTCGGAGGTGACCGGCCGGGAGAAGAGCGCGGAAAACCACTATCCGACGATGCCGACCGACGAGATCGCGGCGCTGATGGCGCGGCTGACGGGCGGCGGCCATCCGGCGGTAATGTTTTGCTGGGCGACGAACCCGATGCTGCCCGACGGGCTCGCCGTGCTCGAGGCCTGCGGCTTCGCCTATGTGCACCACTGGATCTGGGACAAGGAAGTCGCCAGCACCGGCTACTGGGGCCGCGACCGCCACGAGATCCTTTTGATCGGCCGGCGCGGCGACATCGCCGCGCCGCTGCCCGGAAAGCAGCCGGAGACGGTGTTTCGCGAGAGGAAGGGGCCACATTCGGCCAAGCCGGACGTCTTCGCCGAGACGATCGAGCGGCTTTATCCCGGCATCGCCCGCATCGAACTGTTCTGCCGCCGCCCGCGCCCCGGCTGGGACGCATGGGGATACGAGTCGGGCGGCGAGGCGGCGGCGCTGGCTCCTCCCCCGCATGCGGGGGAGGGGGACCATGCGCAGCATGGTGGAGGGGGCGACGCCTCCCTCGGCCCTTCGGGCCCCCGCAAACGGGGGGAGATCACCGGCGCTGCGCTCGCCTGGGTGCAGCCGCACAAAGGCGGACGCATCCTCGCCATGTCGGGCACGCTCGAGGTCGGCGCGATCTTTCTGGACAACGACAAGGCGGCCTGTCGCTGGGCATTTTTCGTCGGTGCCATCTCGTCACCGCACGTCTCGGCCCGCTCGGTCGATGCGGCGAAGAGGGCGCTGACGAAGCGCTGGAACGAATGGCTGGCGAAGGCCGGGCTGGGAGCGGCATCATGAGCGACGACGTCATCGCCGCCATGGTCCGGCTGAAGAAGGCGCTGGAGAAGCGCATGCGGATGGCCGACCGCGCCGAGGAACTGGCGGCACGGGACCGGGAACGGGAACGCGAAAGAGGCGGGGCGCCGCGGGCGGTGCGCGCCGGCGCGCTGGCCGCCTTCGACATGGCCGCCCTGGCGCGGCGGCTGCGGCCCATGCTCGAATATGACGGGCGCGGCTGGCGCGTGCTCGCCGCCGAGATCGGCGTGACCTCGCCGGACCTTTCCCGCGTCATGGCCGGGCAGGCGATCGCCTACGAGAAGGTGCGCGCCATCTGCGAATGGGCCGGCCTCGACGCCGACCGCTTCTACCGGCCGGCCGCCGGCGCGCCGAAGCCGCGGAAGACGCCGCGGAAGGCAATCGGCAGCCGGCGGTCGGCAGTCGGGTGTTTCACGGGAAAAGCACTGAAACAGGCAGTCGGCAATCGGCCTTCGGCAGTCGGCCTGGTGTCTGGGGAGGCGACGCAATGAGCGGCGACACCATGCTGCCGATGCTGCGCCAGATGCTGGACGCCGACGGGGATGCGGTGCGGGCGACAATCCTGCTCTCGGTGCCGACGCGGATCCTGCTGCGCTGGCGCGTCGAGTTCGACAAAAGCTGCCGCAAGGCGCGGTTCGACGAGGGCGCGGACTATCTGGCGCTGCTCGACGCCAGCGCCGATGCGACGCGGGTGGACGGGCTGTTGCCGCCGCCGCTCGCCGCGGCGATCGAGCAGGCGCGGCTGGTGTTGGTGGCGGTCGCGAGCGGGGAGGAGGCCGCCCGTCTGCCGACTGCCGACTGCCGATTGCCGGGCGACGCCTCGGAAGGCGGTGCGTCATGACCGCCCTTCACGTCGCCTTTCCCGCTCCCCTGTCGCAGCGGCTGCGCGAGGCGGCCGCGGCGCGCGGGCTGACGCCGCAGGTTCTGGCGGCCGGCGCCTTGGCCTGCCTGCTCGACGGCGATCTGCTCGACGCGGTGTTCGACGGGCTCGACCCGCATGCGGCTTCGGCCGAGGCCGGCGGGCACGGCAGGCGGCCGGACGGCCTGACGCATATCCAGTGCGCGGTGCTGCACCTGATCGGCCAGCGCGCCGGGGCCGACCAGGTTTGCCACCTGTCGGCCGACAGCCTCGCCAACCTGATCGGCGGCGCCTCGCGCAGCGCCGCGCAGGACGCGCTGCGGCGGCTGATCGCGCGCGGGCTGATCGTGCGGACCGAAAAGCGCTTCGCCGGCGGCGTGCAGCCGCACCGGCTGACGGCCGCGGGCGCACGGCTGGCGCTGGAGCTTTCCGGCGACGTGCCGCGGGGATGGGAGGGCAGGCTGTGAAGAGGGCGGCAGTGGGCAGTGGGCAGTCGGCAGTCGGGGTGAGCACATGACCGTCATCGGCCGCGATCTCTACAGCGATGACATGATCCTTGGCCGGCGTTATCGGCCGAGCGCCTGTCCGCGCTGCAAGGCGCAGACCTTGGACGAAGCGGCGGCGAACTGCCGCCCTGTTGGCTTGCCGAGCGGTGACTACGAATGCCCTGGCGATACGGGATGTCTCAATCCGTTCGGCATCAAGTGGGATCTGTCCGGCCGCGCATGCGAACTCACCAGAGAAAGCGCGGCCGAAGAGGGCCGGCTGCTCGACGAATGGTGCCGGGAGATGATCGCGAGCGACCACCGACTGCCGACTGCCGACCCACGACTGCCGGGCGACGCCGAAGGCGGTGCCGAATGAACGACGCCGCGCTGCTCGCCCGCTGCCGCGACCTCCACGCCGCAATCGCGCCCGGCATCTGGACGCGCGTGCACGACGCGGATGGCGCCTTCGTCGAGGCGCAGGGCGAGATGGGCGATCTGATCGCGGTGGCACGGTTCACGCCGTATGTGTCGGAAGCCGAGATCGAATTCGTGGTCGAGGCGCCGCGCATGGTGGGTTTCCTGCTCGGGCTCGTCGACCGGGCGATTCGTGCCGCACGCAAGGATCCTCCCCCGTTCACGGGGGAGGGGGACCATGCGCAGCATGGTGGAGGGGGCGCGCCCCCCTCGTCCGGCTTCGCCGTCCCCCGCGAACGGGGGGAGATCGGCGAGCGCCGCGCAAAAGACTACGCCGCCCAGGCGGCGATGATCGGCACCACGCCGGCTTTCAAGCGATTCCTGATGGAGCGGCACGGGCTGGACAGCCCGGCGACCGACGAGCGCTGCGCACAGAAGCTGCGCGGCCTGCTCGGCGTCACCTCGCGGCGCGAGCTGAACGACGGCGGCCAGGCGGCCGAACGCTGGCAGGCGCTGTGGCGCGAATTCGAGGGATGGAGGAAGGCGGGATGAGCACGCACGAAAAGCCGGCGCTTTTGCCGATGCCCGAACACGAGCTGCGCCGCTGCCTGATGGCCGCGGGGGGGCTGGCTGAAGGACGATCTGGCGCGGGCCGCACTCGTGCTGTGGGCCTCGGGCGCCTTCGACACGCATTCGATCGCGGTGTGCCTCGCCGTGCGCGAGGACGCGGTGATGCGCACCATCCACATGGCGCGCGACGGCGCCAGACTCACCGCCTCGGCGGACGCGGGCAACGGCGGGAGAGGTAGGGCGGGATGACGCTTCGACGAGCCATGCCTGACGATTCGAGCATGCGCGTTCTCGTGGCATGCGAGTTCTCCGGCATCGTGCGCCGTGCCTTTGCGGCACTCGGTCACGACGCGTGGTCGTGCGACCTGTTGCCCGCCGAGGACGGCAGCAACCGGCACATCGTCGGCGATGCGCGCGACATCCTCGCCGACGGCTGGGATCTTCTGATCGTGGCGCACCCGCCATGCACGCGGCTCTGCAACAGCGGCGTGCGCTGGCTGTCCGTGCCGCCGGCCGGGCGATCGCGCGACGATCTGTGGCGGGAACTCGAGGACGGAGCCGCGCTGTTCTCCGATTTCTGGAACGCGCCGATCGAGCGCATCTGCGTCGAGAATCCGGTCATGCACAGGCACGCGAAGGCGCTGGTCAGGAACTACCGTCCGCCGGCGCAATCGGTCCAGCCGTGGCAGTTCGGCCATCCGGAGAGCAAGCGGACCTGCCTCTGGCTGAAGAACCTGCCGGAGCTTGTCCATACCGACGTCGTGGCGGGTCGCGAGCAGCGCGTCTTCCGCATGCCGCCTTCGCCTGACCGATGGCGCGAGCGCTCGCGCTTCTTTCCCGGCATCGCACGGGCAATGGCCGAGCAGTGGACTGCGCATGTCGTGCGGCAGCGGGAGGCTGCGGAATGAGCGCCCTGCGGCTTGCCTGGAATGTCGTTCTGGCGATCGGCGTCATGACCGCGATGCACGCGCTCGGCCATCCGATCGACTGGCCGTCCTTCTTCGCCGGCATGTTCTATCTCGCCTTCTTCGCGCGGTGGCGACGCGGGGAGGCCATACAATGAGCATCGACGTCATGAACTGCGTCTGGAAGCATGCGCCGGTGCAGTCGGGCGAGTTTTCCGTGCTGCTCGCGCTCGCCGACTATGCCGACGAGAACGGCTCGTGCTTTCCGTCGATTCCGGTCCTGGCGCGCAAGGCGCGGCTGAAGGAGCGGCAGACGCAGAACTGCATCCGCAACCTCGTCGGCGAAGGGTTCGTCCACGTCCAGACCGGCGCCGGGCCGAAGGGCTGCAACCGCTACGTGGTCGACACCGCCGCGATCGAGGCGCGCAGCATCACCAAGGCGCCGTCGGCGGACCCGGCCGGCGAGGATGAAGGGGCCGGCCGGGAAGACCAGGCCGGGCGGGAAGACCAGGCCGGCCGGGCCGGACCGGACGATGACGCGGCAGGGGGTGCAAATATTGCACCCCTGCAATCCGCGACAGGGGGGGTGCAACCCAGTGCGCCGGGGGGTGCAGTGGAGTGCACCCAAACCACCATAGAACCACCATTGGAACCATCATCAGAGAGAGAGGCGTGCGCGAGCGCAGACGGGCAAGCGAGCGAGCCGGGAGAGGGCGAGGCCGGGGCGGGGGCACGCCGGGACGATCCGAAGAAGTTCGAGGCGAGGGTGAAGCGGATGGCCGAGGGCTGGCCGGGCTGGGCCAACTCGTCGACGGCATGGGCGGTGCGGCAGTTTGCGGCGCTGACCGACGCCGAGCGGGCCGAGGCCGAGCGCTGCCGGGCCGGCTATCTCGCCCATTGCGGCGGCAAGGCGCTGTCGGTCGGGACCTACCTCGCCGAGAAGAAGTGGCTCGACCTGCCGGCGCAGGCCATTGCCGCGGCCGACCCGGCAGCCCGGCCGCATCTCGCCGCGCCGTTCGGCAAGCTGTGGGGGGCAAAACGCATGGCGCTGCTCCTCGGCTCGCCGCCGCAGCCTTCGCCGCCGGCTTCCGGCTTCCTCGCGACGCAGCTGGCCGACCCCGGCGAGGCGGGACGGCGGGCGCGGCTGGAACGGCAGGCGCGGTTCGGATGGCCCGGCGTCAACCGGATGGACGAACTCGCCGCGCAGGCGAAGCCGTGGCCGATTGCCGCGTTCGAGGCAGCGCAGCTGGAAGAGCTGGCCGCGGCGACAGAGCAGGTGTGGACCGGAACGCCGCTGTGGGACGCCTGGCGGGACGAGTTCGCCCGGCGCGGCTGGCCATGGCTGCCGGAGATGGGACGGCAACGCGTGGCGAGCTTCCCCGCCGGCGGGCCGGAAGGGCTGGAAGCGTTCGAACGGGCGGTGCGGGAAGGCGAGGGGCCAAGAGGCGGTGAGGCCGAAGGCCGAACGGGGACCGGGACAGGCGAGGCGAGGAAGGCATCATGACGGCGATCAAGGCACCGGCGGCGACAGAGGAACTCCTGGCGAATCGTCCGACGCGACGGACACACGCGCTGCTCTCCGGGGCGGGGTTGAGCCTCGATCTGCGGCGGTGGGCGATCATCAACGTGGCGCCGCGGCGCGACAATGATGTGGATAACCTTCTTTCCCGCGCCATGATCGAACACTGGTTGCCGTTGAAGAAGGCCGACGCGAATGCCGACGGACGCCGCCGCGGAGCAGCCGGACAGCCGGTCTGGGTGCTGGCGTGGCCCGGCTACATCTTCGTCAAGATCGAGACGACGAACGAGTCATGGCACACGATCAGATCGATCAAGCATGTGCGCAGGATCTTCGGCGATGGCGAGCGCGCTATATATCTCGACGATACCAACTTGCTGAAACTGAAGGCCGAACTGGCGACGTTGAAGACCGTCGCCGGTGCGGAGACCATCTTCGTCGACGGCGAGACGGTGCGCGTCGTCGAAGGTGTCTTCAATGGGCACGACGCGACTGTCGGGTGGGTGGCGCAGGACGGGCCGCATGCCGGTCGCGCCATGGTGGAAGTGATGCTTTTCGGCCGGACCGTGCCCGTTCTGATGGATATTGCACAACTGGCCAAAGGGTAGTATCGCAACGTCCCCATAGATGTTCGCAAAGCCGACAGTGCGCATTCCAGGTGAACAGCGCCATCGGCGGTAAAAGCGAGGCAGGAAGCCTCGCTGCGATGGCGAAGCATTCACGGAAGATCATGAGCAACAGTCCGGCGCCCTGGGTCGCCTGGTACAAGACCGCGCGCTGGCGCGATCTGAAACGGCAGGTCCACCTGCGCGACAACTTCACCTGCCGGCGAACGGGCATCGTCCTCGTCGGCAGACATCCGGCTCCGAACAGTCCGATCGCCAACCACAAGGTGCCGCATCGCGGCGACCCGGCGCTCTTCTGGGATCCCGACAACATCGAGACCATCGCCAAGTCGGTGCACGACGGCGAGGTGCAGAGGGAAGAGCAGGGCAGCCTCGTCCAGCGCGGCATCTGGTACTGACCGACCGGGGGGGGCGGGTCGAAAGTCTGGGACTGCCCCCGACCGCGGAC
>JACCDG010321008.1_pt1 | contig 15047 bp, 47 predicted proteins | sample 7442471 | NCBI WGS metagenome assembly JACCDG01 (sample SAMN15323444, study PRJNA562643) | freshwater metagenome | isolation source: river surface water | place: USA:Blue River Watershed | collected 2017-08-17
AGTTTAGTAAAAAGATTACAAGGATTATTGAGGATATTGAGTATGCTCGCAAGAATGGAAGTTTTCCAGCAAAATTAGATTACTCTAAACTTACTGCGACTGGTGGTAATATTACTTCCAGTTTTGTAATTAAAGAAGGTGGTAAAGAAGTAGGATATTATACATTTGGTTCGGGATATTTTAGATATTATAAAAGAGATAAACCGAATTCTGTAGTCCGTTTTTGTATGAATAAACTTTTAGATTTTAGGTGGGTGGATGAGAAATGACTTACCCATCGTATTGTTGTCCTAAATGTGGAGCACAGATAGGATATATTGGAAGGTTCTTTCAGTTTCTTCGTATTCCATTACATCGGTGTAAGGACACTTGAAGAACTGTCACAGGAGCATCCCACAGGTGCTCCTTTTGCTCTATAATACTCTCATACACAAAGGAACTCCAAATGGCAATTGACACCAGCACCTGTATCAACATCCTTCCTGATGAGGAATGGTATTACACAGTTGAAGACTCAAACATTGCCACCAGTATGGATGGTTGCACTATTTCCTATTGGCAAGACGGACAACGACATACTCACATTACGATGGAAAAAGAAGAAGCACTTGCAATCGCAGACGCAATCTACAAACTTTTTAAGAACTGATGCACTACGAAACTGACATCATCATTCATCAGTATTCATCTGATGGAGATTTTTATTACAAACTCAAAGTCACAGATGTAATGAATATGGATTACTACTATGATGGTAGTGCTTCTACACTTGATGATGTTATGGAATGTATCCAACTTCACCTCAAACAACACCAGAACTGAAATGACTGACTTCTCTCAAGAACGATTTGTTGATTTAGGACAAACACTCTATGTTGAGTGGTTGAAAACCTTGAATAATGCTCAAAATTCAACTGAAGAGGAACGACGAGAACTATTCAAGTTTGCTGCTGAAATGTCTTTTGAAGCAGTAGAAGAGTTTGCTAAAGTATTCTGTCATCAAGAGGAGAACTGAAATGATTGAACGAGTAAAATTCACACACGTCACACGAGTGATTGACCCAAAGACACGAATTCATTATCTGGATGCTGTTGATGAAAATGGACGACACTGGACTGCACAAATGACACATACAGAAGAGCCTTGGATTATCTACAAGGAAGTTTGGAAAGAAGACCCACAGCAACCCTACATTCTATGACTGAAACCGACATCTCAAAAGTTCTCATTGAAGGAGAATACGCAACCATTATGGGTGTGAAGTATAAAAGAGTGGAAGAACCAAAACCCACTACTCTTTATGATGTGATTTATGAATGGTATCATGAAGGTACTACCATAGATTTCCTTATAACAAAAATTGAAGAATGGTTGCCCAAAGAACAATCTGCTGCTGGATCTCAAAATGTTTATGTGGAATGTACCGTAGAGGGTTTCAACGATTGTCTCACCAAAATCAAAGGTAAATTACGATGACTGAACGCAATTTTAAGAAAGAACTTCAATATTATATCTACAACGACCCAGAGTATGGTGAAGATATTGAGAACATTGATTATGATTGTCTGATTGGTATTATCACCGAATTGTGTGATAGAATTGAAAAACTTGAAGAATGGAAATCAAAAGCACAAAAGTCCGCTAGAATTGTAAAGCAAACACTTGATGCAAAAAATGACTGACCCAACACTTGACGAAATGCTTGAAGAAGCAGCAAAACGAGAAAAGTACAATGAAACTATCAGAACTGCTATTGCTGGTATCGACAAGTATTCCGATGATCTTAAAGAACTTCGTAAGATTGAACATGAAGAACTGATTGAAGAACTACAAGCAAAGAAGAAAGAAAACTTTCAACTGGTTGCTGATGCTTGTATGAAAGAATATGAGCAGAAGTATCATCGTGATGTATTTCCAGTAGATGAACACTGGGTGTATATGGTTTCCGAATACTTCGGCACTGGTGAAGGTCAAACTGTGTGTGTTATGATGACACAAGCAACTCCATATGGTGATGACTTTAGTGGCGAGAATAAGTATGTGCCTGTTAACTCTAAACAATATCGTGCTGTGAGAGCATTCCACGAGCAGTTTGGTACTTGGTATCTTCATGGTCTCAGATTTCTCAGTAAAGAAGACTTCTTCAGTGAATATTCATACTACATTCCTCCAGCGATGATGAAGCTCCTCAATAAGAGTTGTTTCAAAGATTTCTACACTCGTGTTCACTATAACTTCTCATAATGGACTTCACAAAACGCCAACTGGTTCTATTGACGACTGCCCTTACTCTGTTCTATGATGAGGTCTCAAAGACATCAACACCAAAATTTAAGGCAGAAATAATGGAAATCGCAGAGATGGTTCAGGAAGCTTATGAGGATGCAGAATGAGTAGATTTACTGAAAACCCTGATGAGATTGTGCTTCAAGACATTCAAATGTTTCACCTGGAAAGTATGAATGAACGCACACTTTGGATTGGTGTGTATACCGAAGATGATAAAATCTATCACCTGAACATTTCTGCTGATGGCGATAAACTACGTTATTATTGGAGCGATGAGACACCATGAGGTTTGAAAATCCAACAAAACTTGAACTTTTTCTTGATGGTTTCCATAACTTCTGGAACTGTCTGGATTGTTATAATGATGGTGATGAATGGGGATACGATGAGTTTTGGGAAGGTTTATCCCTAGGATGGTATATGGAATATATCTATCCTTATGATGATGCTTACAACATCACTATTTCACCCGAACGAAAATTGAGGTTAGACCAAAAACCACCAGTCATTTATGTTTCAGAAGAAGCATATAATACTCTGATGGAAGCAATCAATAATCCACCAGACCCTAAGAAAGTAGAAAGGCTTAGGGAAATTATGAATAAACCAGCACCTTGGGATGAACTTTGGGGGACAGAAAATGATTGAAGATGATAAAAAAGCACTTAGAGAGTTTATGCGTGGATTTGCATTTATCATTTCTACTGTTGGTATTATAATTCTTATCATATCTTTCATCTCATGGGGAGATAGTGTGCCAGATACTAAACAGGACACTAAACAGGATACTAAGGTGGTTGGAACCTATAAAGACTGTGATATAATTCAGTGGCATTATGGAACACTTGCTGAATACAAATACTTCCTATATTGTCCCAAATGAACGAGAAATCTAAAATCTACTATAATGTCTGGTGTAATGCTTACCAAAGACGAACCTTATACAAAGGCACAGATAGAGAACACAGAGAGCACGAAACTGTACGAATGTGTCTTGATATGAAAGACGCAAAGTGGTATGTTTTTGATTCAGAAAAACCGCATTACCTCTAATGACTTGGCTTGAATACATTTTCACATATTTAATTCCATCCTGGTTCCAAACAATCGGAGGTAATTTTCGCATCTGGCGGGACTTGATGACTGGAAACTATAAGGATTATGCTCTTATGTGGTATGATGACCCTTATGAAGAATGTTATGAATGGTTCTGGGGGTCACTGTGTTATGATGATACCTTAGATAAAGGTTTTCTTGAACACATACGAAAACTTGCTGATGATGTGATGAGTGGTAAAGTGGAAACAGTTCCATTCACGCAAGATATGATTGATAAACTTGATGACCTTGTTGGTGATATTGAAGTAGATTTGAATGAGAGGTTACCTGATGAAGACCTTACCTGATAAGTTTCAGTTGAGGATTATGTGGACTGTTGCCACATCTTCTGCGATTGAAACAAGGCAACCCGCATATGAAATCTTTGCTAAATTACTGCATGATGATTTGAGTGATGAAGAGTTTCCTGTTAAACTTGGAGAAAAATAATGGGACTATATGACGACATTCGTTCTTCTTATGATTTGGGAGAACAATTCACTAATGTACCAATGCAAACTAAAGGACTTGCTTGTGCAATGTGTAGTTATTGGATTGCACCTGATGGATGCTTGTATGAAATCACTCATAGAGAAACTCATACTTTTGAAGATATCAAAGAGGATGATGAGCGTTATGAAACAGACCCAAAAAGAAAAATTTTTAACTTTGAGTGGATACCAACAGGAAAACATGGTAAGGTAGAACCCTGCTATGTGACTGATTATGTGGAAGTTTATCCAGCAACTTGGGATGGGGAGTGGGAAGATTGGCCTAGATGTATGATACATTTTAAGCACGGAAAAGTACAAGATTTTGAACACATAACGCGATGATTTCTACTGAACTATTTCCATATGAAAAGTTTGGATATAGACTTGAGTTTGGTGAAAAGAAAAACAGTACAGTCTGTTGGTTTGAGTGTCAGGAACACCTTGACAAATATCTAGAAAGGTATAAACTGGATAAGAGAACTCTTAAAATTGATTATCGTGATGGAAAACCCCCTGAGCCCAGTAAAAAACACACGAGAAGTGTGGAACAAAAACCTAAACCAAAAAGTGACGGAAGTACAAGTGCAGTTCGCAAAAGAAAACCCAGCGTGGATTCCACTAGAAACACTGCTCGCTCTACAAAGTCTAAAAAATGATACAGGTAACTGAAAATGAAGACGGATCGCTCACTATCTCCTGGGATGAGAATTCTCCTGAGGAAAGTATTTTCAACGACTGGACCGAAGAAGACTTTATTAACGCAATTGATGAATATATTCAAAAATTGAATAGCAATGGATAATAAAACAAAACTCATTCTTGCTCTAATGCAGATTGATAATCTTACAAAACTCTTGGAAGGTAATGAGTATCAAAAATTTTTATATAGAAATTTGATCAGCACAAAAGTAGAATTGCGGAGGCAACTAAGTCATTATGAATAAATAATGATGCCTGAAGTTGACTGCAATCTCTACAGGTTGGAGAGGAGAAATCCTCTCCTTTGCATTATAAATATTAATGCAGTCAACTAAAGAGCAGAGTTATGTATTCTCCAAGAATATACACATATAAAATTACCTTTGAAGAGGTTCCTTATTACTATTATGGAATACACGAAGAAAAAGTGTATGATGAGGAATATTGGGGTTCTCCTATAACAAACAAATGGTGTTGGGAACTCTATACGCCAAAGAAACAGATATTAGAAACTTTTAGTAGTCGTGAGGATGCTTCTAAAATTGAGAGAAGATTGATAAAACCAGTTTATAATACTGATAAATGGTGTTTAAACGCAAATTGTGGCGGATTTTTTTCATTAGATACTTGTAGTAAAGCGGGAAAAATTGGAGGTAGTGTTACTGGAAAAAAACACCGTGAAAATAATACAGGAATATTTTCACTCACATCCGAACAAAGAAGTAAATTTGGAAAAATGGGTGGAATTGTAAATGTGGAAACGGGACATATTCAACAGTTGGGCAAAAAAACATTAAGAGAAAATATTGAAAAGAGAAAAGGTATATTCGCATATAATGCGGAGCAGAAAAGTGAAGTTGGAAGAAAAGGTGGAGAAAAATCGTATCTTTTAAAAAAAGGTTGTTTTTCTTTAACTGAAGAAGAAAGAAAAGAGGTCTCAAAAAAAGCAGGTAAAAAAGTTGCGGCACAAAGATGGAAATGTCTTGTGACTGGACATATATCAACTCCAGGTGGATTATCAAACTACCAAAATTATAGAGGTATTGATACCTCTTTACGAATTAGAATTAACTAAATTGCTATAAAAAAATATGAAAAAAAGTTATGATGAAAATGCTTTCTATATTGAGCAAAAAAGTTGGGGCACCTGGCAATCACATTATCCTGATGGAAAAGGTATTATCACATCACTAACTGAAGAAGAGTGCATCAGGGCTACAAGATATTACCTTAAAGGGTTGCAAGAAGGTTGGAGTGATGATATAATCACATATGAAGGAGAAGTTGGAGGAAAACTATGACTATTCGCAATTTTGTAGATAAAAATGGAAACTCGTGGGAATGGGTTGAGACAGAAGAGACTGTAAAAGCAGTTAAGGAACTTACAAACTTTGCTGGCAACTATCCTGGTCCTCTGTATGCTCCACATCCAGATCTGAAGAATGAAAATGCGTCTAACACCTAATCAACAGTTCTGGGCAAATATCTTTCGTTGTGCTGTAGAAAGGTCTAACATTTGCTTTCAAGATAAAGACCTCGAACGACACGCAAGAGAACATACAACTGTCGTATTAGCATTACAAAAAGGAGAGGAATTTTGGAAAGAACTACTGTAGAATATCCTTATCATGTTCTTGATAAGACTACTCCCTGGTACGAGTGGCTGTGTTATTGCGAGATTAGTCATCAACTAAATGCTCCAGGACAACCATCTTTGGGGCGTTTTATGTCATACAGGCGTTACTTGAAATCTGTTGGACTTCTTGATAATGATTAAAAAGTTTATTAAGTGGTTTGTTTCTCCTAATGAAAAACCAAATACTGAAGATGTTTATTCCAAACTAATTGAGTTGCAAGAGCGCATTGAAGCACTTGAAGCAGAGAGTGTGGAAAATAGTAATTGTTTCTATGAACTCTCCAATTCTATTGATGCAGTTGATGCCCGCATAGATATTCTAACTCTTGAGAACTGGAGTAAAAAAGATGTATGAACTTGACTCATTCGAACGCGCATTAGCACACTTTGGCACAAGAGTAGAAATTATCATTGCACTTGAACTTGGAGATAAGATTGATGCTGACACTGCTTACAAAAATATTAAGATGGAACTCAAAGAACTCAAGCGTATCCGAAAGTCCATCAAGAAAGACAAGGATTTGTGATAAATGTGGAGTGGAAAAACCACTTGACAAAGACCACTATCAAGTGGTAAAATACTTCCGAGATGGTTTCTCCTATTACTGTCACGACTGTTCTAAACCCAAACCAAGAAATGACTGACTTTGATTACAAAAAGTATTCTCTTGAAAATCTTGAGAATTGGATGCACGATGCAATGTCTGCAGGTGAAGCAACACCTAAGGAAATCTATGATGTGATTGTTGGTGTGGTAAAAGAAAACTACTACACATATAAACAGAAAACATCTGAAGCATATGAACTTCTTGCACTTTTGAATAGTGGTATTGACAGTAACAAATATCAGGATTATCTAAATGGAGTGTTGAGTTGTGATAAAGATGATCCATCACCAGAATGTAAAGGTGCTTGGGATGATTTCTGGACTAAAACAGATGTCGAAGGTCCTCCAGTTTATGTAAGTGAGGATGGTGATGTCTTTGTTCATGATTACTGCAACACAAAAGAAGATAAAGTTGTAAAATGGCAACTTCCTGTTCAAGTTGATGGACTGACTGGAGAATGTTATATTGAATTGCCTGATGATTTGCTTGAAGTTGCTGAACTTAATGAAGGTGATACTGTAGAATGGATTGATCGTGGAGATGGTAGTTTTGAAATGAGGAAAGTAAATGGCCCTGAGTGAATCTGTAGAACAAAGTTTGAAGGAGGCAGAAGCAAATCTACGAAATGCTTTAGCATATTCTGCACGTCAAGAGAAACCTTTTGTTTCGCGTGAGATTTCTGAAATGATTTGTCGAATTGATACTCTAATTAAGACTGATCAACTTCTTGATAAATTGGAGGACAGAATGAAAGGTTTTGGAGATGAAAGAGGTGGATTTGGTACGTTTTTTAATTCGTAAAGAACTGTTAATCAATCCCAAAGAGAATATTAAGAAACAGCACATCTCCCTTAAATACTGTTAGGATATGGACATAATCACGGGAGCAAATTTATGACTCTTTCATCGGGCAAACATCAAAAACTTACTGATGAAGAATGGAAAGAAATGACAGCACTCAAAAATGCAATCAATGAGCGACCTGCTGCTGTAGTTCCAGAAAAAATGGAAGAGTTTACTGAGTATCTTGTGCGTAGTTTGAGAGAAAAGGGTGGTTGAATTAAAATAGCTCACCTCCAAAGTGTTCTAGTAATGTAAGCACAACACTCAAATGGCAACCCGAGCACGAATTGGTCTTGAACTCAAAGATGGTTCTATTCTTTCTGCGTATCACCACTGGGATGGTTATCCCGAATGGTTGGGTCGTATTCTGAACACTCACTACAACTCACGTTCTCTTGCTGAAGAACTGATTGATGGTGGCGATATGAGTTCCTGCTGGACTGATGATCGCTGGGATGATAGTGCTGTAAAGGGTGTTTATGGACCCGAGTATTACTCTCAGCGTGGTGAAGATTGCCCTCCTCGCCATGATGCTAACCTGAATGAGTATCTGTGTAATGGTGAAGAATATGCTTACCTCTTTACCAATGGTGAGTGGGTGTGTTATGATCTTCACGGTGATGTTCACCCCGATCTTGTAAAAGAAGTTGAAATCCCCTCTGCTGCTCTTGCTGTTTGATCTATGAAACCTACTACTGATATTCCTACTGCTCTTGGTGTTGTCTTTGGTGCTGTTATTATTGTAACAGTAAGTCTATTCTTTGAGGCATGGTTGCTTGGACTTATTTTGTCTTGGTTTAATGTATCTTTGACCTTCTGGCAGAACTTTGCTATCATCGCTCTTGCCAATCTTATCTTTAAGAACTCTGGAGTATCTACAAAATGAAACAAAACGGATTTATTGACCCTCCTGCTATTCTCTTTATTGCTGGTGTGTTCTTCATTGGTGGTATCCTCTTTATTGGTGGTCCTCAATACAACGTATGGCAACAATCTCTTGCTGGTAAAGCAGAACTTCAGAAAGCAGAATATACCCGACAGGTAGCAGTGTTGGAAGCACAAGCAAAGAAAGATAGTGCTCAGCAACTTGCTGATGCTGAAATCATCCGTGCTACTGGTGTTGCCAAAGCAAACCAAATTATCGGTGATAGTCTGAAAGATAACCGTGAGTATCTCCAGTATCTTTACATCACTGGTCTGGAAGAAGGATCTAATAAAGGTAACGTGACGATCTACGTTCCTACCGAAGGTGGTATGCCTGTCCCTACACTTCAAATGAACAAATGAACCGCAAATACATTGTTGCTGGATTGATTGGTTTTGCAGTCATTCTTGGTTGGAATATCTTTCTAATCCAGCGTGATGAAAGTCTTTATGATGCCTACTATCGTTCTAAAGCGATAGATAATCTAAAGAAACCTCCCTCTGCTGAGATTAAATGACGCTTGCAGTTGGTGTCTTTACCTACCTTATGTTGGTAGTATTAGTATTATTGATACTTACCTACTATTTTAAGGTAATTCGACCAAAAAACGAATCGCATTTTAACTAAAATGATTTCTAAAAAACTTCGTGATCTCATTAAACAAGCAGAAATGAACAAAGTAGCAGAAGAGTTCTGGAAAGAAGTTGAACGGGAAGCAGCTAAACTTGAAGTTCCCGTTGACTACTACTTGGCGGAGTTTTATTGATGACTTTTCTACTTGGAATGGGACTGGGTTCTCTACTTACAATCGGTGCAGCATTTATCTTTGCTGCTGACCAAAATAATCTTGACGAAGGCGACGAAAACTACTACAATTAAGAGGTAATTTACGAATAAAAATGGCACAAAAGTTTCTTTACATCGTTGACCATTACATCCCTTTTCCCTCCAGTGAATATGGTGGACTTTGGAATGTTATTGCTGAAAACGACAATGAGTGTTTCGATCTGATTTCTGCAGAAGATGATGGGAACTTCTATGAGCAGCATTACACAACTCTTCGTGAAAATGTGTTAAGCGCAAGAACTTATGCTCTTGCCGAGGATGTAGAATCTGGCGTAGTCGAATCCTTTACAACCTGATGACTAATCACGTTACTCACACCAATAAGATGGTGTTTGATTTGAAGAAACAGTATCAAGAACGTATCGAACAACTGCAAAGTAAAATTGCAGAACAAGAACACGAAATCTCACAACTGCAAAAACAAATTGAGTACATGTCGCGTGACAAGTTCTATGACTGTTGAAGTTCCGCCTCTCCCCTATTCTGCCCCTGAAGGATACTATTATGAGTGTGAAGAGTTCAAGCGAAATGTTGTCAGTATTTGGTTATGCAACACTCGCAAGTTTGTCTATAATAATGGTGTTCCAACCAGAACTATACACTCCTTCTACAATACCAAAACCAGAGAGTATTTCGCCCCCATCAATAGTAAAACCATTGGTGCTTGTGTAAATATCAAGGAAACGCGAAATTACACTACAATGCCCATCAAGCAGTCCCCATTAGATGCGTTCTTTGTATGACATACAAACCACAAGTCAATGATTATGTTGAATGGACAAAAGGTGTTGAGGGTTGGGTTTATTTTAGGGATGATGAATACATAACGATTGAATATGTTGTTCGCCCTAAAGATGAAGAAAACTATGAATGTTGTCCTATTCATAAGAATGAAAGATTGCTTGTAGTTTGTTACAAAGAAGATTGGAAACAGTTGAAGTATGTTAGATCAAGAAAATCAAGATATGAAGAAGAACAAGAGTGCTTGGCGTTGGTGGGCGAAAGCATTAGGTGAAAAAGCAAGTAAATGTGATCGTGAATCGGATAAGGTTGCCCTTATCCGAACTTTTATTTTTGCAACGTATTTGATTACCAATGCTTTTATTGTCGCTGGTGTAATTCGTCACTGGAATGATGAGACGAAGATTGAAGTATTTGTGGAAACTTCTACTATTCCAGAGTATGAAACTCCATCAGTCAAATACTCAAATAAGACCCTTGAGTTTGAGTGAATATAAATATCTAAAAAGTTATTCGTAACATGGACGCTCAAGACATTCGCAATCTTCAAGAAGCATATTTGGAAGTTGTTAGTAATCAACTTGATGAAGTATTAGATACTCCACAAAAAACGCAATCTTATGCGGCAAAAAATGCTGCTTCTGCTGTGGGAGCATTTGTTAGAGGAGATAAAAAAACTCTATCTAAAAGATTTGAGGGTGCTAAACGAGGAATGAAAAAGATTGAAAAAAGAAAAGAGCAAAAAGAACAAGTAGATATTTACGACATCATCCTCTCACATCTTCTTGATGAAGGATATGCTGAAACTGAAGAGGCAGCATCTGCAATTATGGTGAATATGAGTGAAGAGTGGAGAGAGAGTATTATGATTGCTGAAGGTATGACGATGAAAGATTTCAAGGCAAATCGTAAAAAAGCAAAAGCGTCTGCTACTCGTGCTGATGCTGTGAAGAGAGGTCATGTAGGTAAGGAATGGTATAACAGTGGTAGAAGATATTCTCCAGATGAAGCAAAGAGAATGCGTTCAAACCTGGATGATGAAGAAAGACGCACGAGACATCGTAGTGCTGTAGATCCTGATAATGAGAATGATGATAACTTCTCTGCAGACAAGACGAAGAACCCCAAGAAACTTCGTAAGCAAAAAGCAATGGGAGAATTAGGATAAAATGCTAACATTCAGAGAGTTTTATCAAATCTGCGAGGGTAAGAAACCTGATACTCCTCCACATGCAGTTCCTGGAACTTACAAGAGAGATAGTGAAGGGAATATTTCCTATACTCTTCAGCGTTATGATGGTCCAATGGGTAAACCGAAAAAGAAAGAAGTTGATAAGTTGATTGTGAAGCGTAGTGGAGGCAAGGCAGTAACTGATAGAATAAAGAAACTAGCAAAATCTGTCAAAAAGATTGATGAAGATCTAGAACAAAGAAGACAAGATCTTCGACAAAGACAATTTGGGCAAATGCAAGCATATAAACAAAAAGTTGCAGACTATAAAGCATCTCAAAGAGAGAAGCAACAAGCATCTTCCGAAAGAGAAACTCTAAAAAGGGAAATTAAGAGAGAGTTGCAAACAGAGCAAACTCCGCATATGAAGCCAAATCTTTATAGTAAGCAAGTGGCAATGCGACAAGCAGCACAAAAAACTGCACAAATTAAACATGTTCATCAAGAACTTGGCGCGGAGGCAAGAGCACAACAAGCACAGAAAAGAGCAGAAATGAGAGCAATACTTTCTCGTTGAATTAAAATAGCTCACCTTCAAAGTGTCCTAGTAATGTAGGCAAGAAACAAATTATGGACTGCTTCGACGACATTCAAATTGAAGACTTTTCTACCTTTGATTTTGTTGAAGAGATGAATGAGTTTCTCTCTGATGGGGAAGATGATGACCGACTTTTCCCCAATGTTCACACCAAGTTTGATGTGAATGAATACCTTAACGGAAACTATGATTATTGATTATGCCTGAAACTTATACTTTTGGAGGCGATGCTGTTACCATCCTTGGTTTGGTTGGTGTTATTTCAGCGTTTGTTATTGTTGTTACTGCCTTCAAGCGGTTTTATTATTCTCCTTACAATGTTCGTGTGACACCTAAGCAAGTGTCTACAGAAACCCCCACCGATCACAATTCTACTGTATCCTGAACAAATGATTGAACAAATCCCTAACGTGCTTCCTCACATTCGTGAACTGAAAGATGCTTGGAGGAAGCAAGATTTTAAGTTCACTAAACAGCAACAAGAAGAATATGATCTCCTACTTGCTACCCGACGTGAACGTGTGAAGCAATTTTATGCTGAAGGACGTGTATTCAAAGGTGCATATAAAGCAAAGGAAGAAGAGTTCTAAATACTAAAAAGTAGTGTTTAGATAGAACAATGCGTAGTTTTCAGGAGTTTATGTCACTTTGCGAAGCATCTGATGCTGATGCTGCTAGTAAACTTGGTTGGGGCGGTGGTGCTTCCATTATCAAAACTGGTGCAGGTGGTAGAATAGGTAAAGAGCGCAAAAAGACTGCTCCTGAAAGACGCAGAGTAAAAGCAGTTGGTGGTGGTAAAACTGAACCAGTTGCTTATAAGACACGCAAAGATGTTGGTCAGCAAAGAGGATCTTCAGCACCTGCACCTGGAAGAGGAGCAGGTGCAACAGCATTGAAACCTGGAACTGCAGGAACTCAAGGAAGTGCTGCAATGACTGCTAAAGAGAGACAGCGTAAAGCATATCTTGAGCGTAAAGCAAAAGAAAGTGGTAAAGAACAACCAAAGACTGCATCACAAGCAATCGCTCAAGCTAAACCACAACAAGAAAAGAAACCAGCAGCAAAACCACGCAGACAGTGGAAAACAGAAACTGGTGCTCCTATGACACGTCAGGAGAGAGATGCTGCTAGAAATAGAGAGAAAACTCAAGCAGCACAAAAAACTAAGAAATCTGCTACTGAGATTCTTGCACAAATGCGTAGAGAATACGAAGCAGATGGTGGAAAGTGGAGTAATGCTGTTGCTGTTCGTATGAGAGCAAAAGCAAAAGCAGCAGCACAAGCATCAGGGAGTTGAGACCAATTAAAGTTACTCACCTCCAAAGTGTCCTAGTAGTATAAGGACAACACTCAAAACATTATGCTTTGGCAAGACCGCAACGGTAACTGGTTCATGACCAAATCTGCCCTTGATATGAAGATTGAGCAAGCAATGATTGCTGAGAACGCTAACAAAGTATGGGAAGAAAAAGAGCGTTCTGGTGATTGGTTGTTTGATGAAATGTTCGCGGTTGATTAACTGCCCACCAGCACGCTCCACAGTCGCCTGTAAGCGTGCTATTTTGTCTTTACCTATCAAACCACTGAAAGCAATGAATTACATTCAAATCCCTGATTTTGTCTTTGATGATGTCATTCGCCTTCTCCAAGAGGGTGTTAATGTCTCCAAGAATGTTGATTTCAGTTCTAATCCTGAAACTGAGAGAAGTCCATCCTTTGCGAATGGGTACAATCGTGCTACAATGCAAGGTGTGATTGATAAACTGAACTACTATAAGAAGGCGAATTAAAGTTACTCACCTCTGAAGTGTCCTAATACTAGATGATGATTCCAATGCAAATCCAACTTCGCCCACATCAGCAACGTGGTCTTGATGCTATGGCGAAGCATAATAAAGGACAGTTGATTAAACCAACTGGAGCGGGAAAAACTTTGACTATGATTTCAGATGCTCTGCGTGAGTTGCAGTCTGAAACTCCGCAGACCATTGTTGTTGTTGCTCCCCGCATCTTGCTCGCTGAGCAACTGTCTTCTGAGTTCCTGGAGTTTATTACCAACGCAAAGGTTTTCCATATCCACTCGGGAGAGACGCATCACGAGTCTTCTACTCGTCCCTATGAGATTCGTCGCTGGGTTGATGCCAATGCTGACAATCATCGCTTGATTGTAACCACTTACAACTCTCTGTCGCGTCTTCAAGTGGCAGGAATTGATGTGGATACGATCTACTTTGATGAGGCACATAACAGTGTTCAGCGTCACTTTTTCCCTGCAACTGAGCACTTTGCTGCTAACGCACGTCGCTGCTACTTCTTTACTGCAACTCCCAAACATTCCCTCGCTACTGGCAAACCTGGGATGAATGATGCTGCTGTTTATGGTCAGGTAATCTGCAAAGTCCCAGCTCCTGAGTTAGTCGAAGGTGGGTACATTGTTCCTCCTAAAGTGATCGTCAAGCAACTGGAAATGGTACAAGGTAAGCAGACTAACTTCGACCGCGATGCTGCTAACCTGCTGGAAACCATTGATGACAACAAGGTCGGTAAGATTCTGATTTGTGCTAAGGCAACCAAGCAAATCGTGTCTCTTGTGTCTGAAACTGATTTCTGCTTTGAACTAGAGCAACGTGGTTACTCTTGGATGTATATTACTGCCAAGACTGGTGCTGTGATTGATGGCAAGAAAGTGAACCGTGAAGTATTCTTCGACACCCTATCTGCCTGGGGTAAGGATAACGATAAGAAATTCGTTGTTCTACACCACAGTATCCTCGCTGAAGGTATCAATGTGAGCGGTTTGGAAGCAGTTCTTTTCCTGCGTAACATGGACTTCATTGGCATCAGTCAGACCATCGGACGTTGCATCCGTCTACATCACGATGATGTCAAAGGTATGCGCGATGGACGTATCCAACCTGGCAACCTCAGTCAGTATAGCAAATCGTTCGGTCTTGTGTGTATCCCTGTGTATAGCAAGGTTGGTATCAGCACCGCACGCGCTGTGCAGTCTGTGGTTGATACGATCTTCCAGAAGGGCGAACCCGCTATCAGTGTGGTGCGGCGGTGACGCCCCCACCAGGGATAGGGGTCAAAACCCC
>JACCDG010006261.1_pt1 | contig 15046 bp, 10 predicted proteins | sample 7442471 | NCBI WGS metagenome assembly JACCDG01 (sample SAMN15323444, study PRJNA562643) | freshwater metagenome | isolation source: river surface water | place: USA:Blue River Watershed | collected 2017-08-17
CCCCAGCCAGCCCCCCAGCCAGCGCCCCAGCCAGCCCCTCAGCCAGCGCCCCAGCCAGCGCCGACACCCTTCATGGACGGACCACTTCCTACAGTGCCATTACAGACAGTAACTCCTCCTCCAACTGGCGCACAGGATATGGAAGTTGCTCTTGCTTCATCCGCAAAGGAAATCGCCGCTCCCCAAGAAGTATCCACACAGACAGAGCCATTACCAATTGACCCAACATCAATGTAATATTCCTATAGTTCTACACTATAGGAAACTGATTCATTATGAAAACAATATATGATACTGATTTCATAATAAAACCAATTGAACCGGAGTTTTTATTTTCGCAATTTATTCCGTAGTTTCAGCCACTTCTTCAGAAGATGCCCCCTCCAGACTCTGATGGAGTAGGCCCCAGAGCCGTTCCCCCACGGCCTTGCCGATCTTCCGTCCCCCAGGCTTCACAAGGCTCGCATATTCCGCCGCCGTGCCCGCCAGCACAGCAGGCAAACTCTTATAGTGTTCCACCAGGGTCTCCGCCACGGCCGCGCTGACGCCAGGACATTGAGTAAGCACCGCGGTCATGAAATTGCGTGGGTCCTCTTTGGTTGCCCGTTTGCTGCTCTTCACATATGAACTATAGGAAGTGTCAATTGTGGAGGCATCAAAACAACGGGGGTCGGCGGCGACCTGTGCGGCAAGGGTGCGAATGTAGTCAGCGGTCTGGTCCACGGAATCGGTCAGAGCAACGGCCACGCGGTAGCGCATCTGGAGACGATTCAGGATGGTCCAGAGCTCTTCGATTGTTTTTCGTCCACCGAGTCTGTCCAGCGGACCTTCAATAATGTAGAGTGGCGCGGCTCCTTTTTCGGCGCAGGTAGCAAGGAGACGAGTGCGTTGCTCGCGGTAGCGGCCGTCGGTAAGAGAGGCTTCCAAGTCGGCGACGGCCTTTCGCTCGGCAATAACTGCGATTTTTTGCTCAGCACCTTCCTCGGCGGCTCCGCCTGAGCCTGGGCAGACAAAATGGACATCTCCAATGTCCAGTTGCTTGACGATGTAGGTCGGATCATCTTTAAAGATGCGCATCAAGTCGCGCTCGCGATTATCAAGAATGACGGACATAATAACAATCCCTTTAGTTCTTAACTATAGGAATTGTTTAGGTTTATAATATAGGATGTGACATGGGTATGTTTTTACATTGACATTGGACATTGGACATTGAACATTGGACATTGGACATTGGACATTGAACATTGGACATTGGACATTGGACATTGAAATGTATGTTCTACATCAGATGTTGATGTAAAACATTATGTTTTCTAAAAATACATACCCTATAGTTCTGAACTATAGGAAATGGGTTATGTAAATGTTATTGTTTAACACATTCGTTTCACTACCCCCATGTTTGCCATGAGAGACTCTTCCCAAAGATTCCTTCCAGGGTCGGATCCCATGTTGCGTAGGAGTTACGGGCCAGCTTATCCTTTTCAGAAAGAGGGGCAAGTCCGAGACTGGTATCTGTGGGCATTTCAGTATATTTCTGGACTTCTGGCGATAGGGGTTCGAGCGGGTTAGCAACGCCACGCACGGCGGAAGCATCATCTTCATACACAATCTTCGGGTTCTTCTCCTTTACTTCATAAATCTCATACACATTGGTATTCCCACGCTGTTTCACTATAGGAATCTTGCCCTGTGGGTCGTATATCTTCTTTACGAGTTCCTCCACAGACTGGACGCTGGGTGCGGCGATTTCAGAAGCGGCGGCCGGCACATATGTCGCAAGGAGTTTTCGTTCGCGCTCGGCCTCCGCGTCGCCGTCGGTAGGGAGCAGGTCACGGGCTTCAATGTCCTTAAATGTTTCGGCAGTATAAGGGGCTGCCTGATTCACGGGTTCCTTTGCGAAGAGCATTTGCTGCATCTGAAACTGATTGGCCGATGGGGGAAGTTGGGACCAGTCAAAGGGGAAACGGCGACGGGCGGCGTTAATAGCGTCTTTACTTGGGTTGTAGCCGCCTTCGTTCATCATAACAAAGTCCTGCTCAAAATCCCCGTATTGGTCTTCATTTGTCATATAAGGGCGCATAACATTTCCTTCATCAAATACTGCCCCCACTGCCTCCGTCGGGTATTCAAAGGATTTGCGTTTTTCCACACGTTGGGTAATCCCCTGCACTGCCTTGGACTCCGCGCCAGAGGGGGGCTGGACATACCCGCCTTTCCCAATGAGTCTTTTTTCGGCGTCAGGGTCTTCAGAAGTGGTAGCGTCAGTAACTACAGGATTGTATTCCCCAACGCTCGCAAAACTTTCAGGTAAATACATTTTCCCATTTATGTAAATATATAGGATGCCGAAAGCAGCAATGATTAAAAGGACGACAAGAAAGTCCATATCTACTTTAGACCCACGAACTTTTAATTCTGGTATTATATCGTCCCCGTAGGGGCGATATGCCAGTATAAAAATATTCGTGGATCGCCATTGGTGAGCATTGAATATGGTTGCCAATCTGTGTGTGGATATAATAGGAAGATGGCAAAGACGAAGAAAAGAGGGTCTCGTGCCCGAATGGGGCGCGTAATGGCCCCCGTTGATATTAATAAGGAAAGTTTGATTGGCGAAATGAAAAAGCGTATTGATAAGGGGCTTTTTATTGTAATGGTTTATTCTCTTAGTTGCGGACACTGTCACACATACATGCCAAAATATAAGAGTTTAATAAACAATCCAAATCGTGCGGTAGAAGCGGGTATGGTGGAAGCATCCGTCTGGGATAAAGCAAAATCGGAATTGAATTTAAAGAATGCGGAGATTGAGGGGTATCCTTCAGTGATAGCCATTAATAAGAATTATGAGGCGGTCAATTTCCAAGAAGAGGACGGGCATTCCACCAATACAGTTCCAGACCATAACAATATGAAGATGATGAACAGTATTATTGAAAATGGGTTACCAGAGGCGGAGCCTAAGGTAAATGCGGATGCTATAACCGAATCAAATGTAGAGACCGAACCGAAATCCTTAAATGTATCGCGCCCTTATAACTCACAAGTTAATAAGAATATGAATAAGGCTATTCAGAACATGCCTCCCATGGAAGAAGGTAGTACACTACCACCAAATATACTTGAGGATAGCATTATAGAGAATAATAAGAAGGAAATAGATAGCCTTGTATATAAGCCGGCACCAAAACCAATGACTGGTGGTGCTGGGTGTGGTTGTATGGGGTTAAAGGGGTTCCGTGGGGGTAGTTCGCTCTATGGTCTTCTTACATCTGTAGCATCTGAGGCCGCTGCACCGGCTCTTCTACTCGGCACTGCGGCATACTTGAGCAAACGCGGGAAAAAAACACGAAAGGTATTAAAGCGAAAGGTTCGCCAAATAAAACGGACTTTGAAGCGAACTAGTAAGTAAGTCCAATAGACTACACTATAGGAATAATTCTTATATTGTAATTCTGGGGCGATATAAAGCTTAGGGGGGTATGGGGGAACGGTAGGTCCCCCATCTATAGGATAGTCGCGTAAAATTGAACACCAGGTGTTGTGTCCAAATCAGCATACACAACGCAGTATATACATAGTAAGATGAGTTCCGAACTCACATTCCATCTTCTTGATTGCGCCATTCGCGATGAAGAAGTTGTAGCCGAAACGGAGGACGCAATGGAAGTCGCATATGAGACGGCATCCGAAGGGTCAGATGAAGAATATGAACGACCGCAGGGGTCACCAAAGAAAGATAACCCCTATAGTGCATCCCTTGCGAAAAAGCGACTGGTCATCAGCCTATTCGGTTCTACGGCCTCAGGTCGGCGAGTCGTTGCGCGTGTCCGTGGATTTGCCCCATTCTTCTATGTGGAAGTCCCAGGGGATTTACCACGAAAGGAGGCTTTGCGAGCACTAAAGGAATATATGAAGGCACAACTCGGTGAAGCATGTGTGGAAGTCATTGACTTTGGGCTTGTCAAGAAGAAACGTCTCTTTGGCTACACGAAGGTGACACCCTTCAACTACATTCAGGTGTCGTTGCCCTCGGCCGCTCTGTTTCAGAAGGCGAAGCGACTCTTTCTGAATGATAAGAACGACCCTGTATCATTCAAGGAAATGCGGACGCCGAAGTTGGGGAGTCCATGGACAACGCCGCCGCTGGTCTATGAGGCGAATCTGGACCCGCTCCTACGGTTTCTCCATTTGCGGAACATTAGTCCGTGTAATTGGATTACGGTTGAGGGGATAGAAGAAAATGAAGAATCTGTAATTGAAGTGGATATTGATTGGACGCAGTTATCGCCCACGGCTGTTGCACCGGCTCCCACGGCACCTTTCATGGTGGCCTCGTGGGATATTGAAGTCTGGTCCAGCACGGGGGAATTTCCTCTGGCGCAGCGGTCGTGGTCCAATTGTGTGCGACCCTTTTACCTGGCGGCATTCCAGGGAAATAGCGAAGAAGAGGATTATAATCCATTGAATGCCTTTATTGAACTTCTTTGTAAGGCGGTGGAACCTGCAACAGACGAGGAGTCGCTGCCCGCGGGGTGTTATAAAATCGCTATTCAGGGGAATCAGGGGGCGAAGCGAGTAGCAACACTACAGGAACAGATTCAGAAACTGGCGAAGCACAAGGATATGAAGGAGGGCTTTAAGCCGCTCAAGGCGTCAGGGTTTAAAGACCGTGCCGAGGAGCGTGACGGTCGGTTGAGCACTATAGGGAATGTCTTGGAGAAGAACTTGGACGGCGGCTTTCCGCTGAAGGGTGACCCTGTTATTCAGATTGGGACTATTATTCAGCGCCTCGGTTCGGCCGAGCCGGCGGAAAAACATATCCATGTTCTGGGGTCCTGTGGGTTGGTCCCTGATGCGACGGTCCATGTATTTGAGGATGAGGCGGAACTAATCAGAGCCTGGTGTGAATTTGTAGCCGATGTTGATATCTTCATTGGCTATAATATCTTTGGTTTTGATGAGCGCTATATGTGGAACCGTATGGAGGAGTTGGGGATTACGGAGGACGATTCCGTTCAGGCTCTGAACCGGTTGGAGGGGTCTGTGATGAAATTGGAAGAGAAGCGGCTTTCGTCCAGTGCCATGGGGGACAATTTCCTCTATCTCTGGACGACGACCGGTCGCCTACGGATTGATGTCTTCCATCATATTAAGCGAAATGCGGCGCTGGCCTCCTACAAACTGGACGACACCTCGCGGTTCTACTTGAGCGAGGATGTGGCGGATTGCACTCTTTCGCCGACCAATGCCGATGAATGGGTCATCACATACAAGCCCAAGAAGCAAATCCCTACTGTGGGAGCTGCGGTGGTTCTTCTGAATGAAGAAGGGGCAAATCTCTGTGATAAGACCCCCATTCTGGCGGTGGATGCCGAGGCCAAAACTTTCACTATAGGAATTCCTATGGATGTGGAACCGGTGGAGGTGGCGAAGTGGGCGATTGTGAAGGACGATGTGTCGCCGGCGGAAATGTTCAAACTCCATCTGGGGTCGGCGGAGGACCGTGCCGTCATTGCGAAATACTGTGTTCAGGATTGTGCGCTGGTCTTTGACCTTTTCAAGAAACTGGAGGCGTTCAACTATGCCATGTCCATGGCGAATGTATGTTCTGTGCCGGTTTCCTACATCTTCTTGCGCGGTCAGGGTATCAAGATTGAGTCGCTCATCTTCAAGTATTGTTATGAAAAGGGCTATGCCGTTCAGGTAATCGGTGCGCCGAAAGGTCCATCTGCGTCGTATGAGGGCGCGATTGTTCTGACGCCAACACCGCAGTTTGCGACGGTGCCTGTGGGTGTGGCGGACTTTGCGTCGCTTTACCCATCCACAATGATTAGTGAAAACATTAGTTTTGATACACTGGTCTGGGTAAAAGACTATGACCTGGAGGGACGGCTTATGAAAGTGGAGTGGCTCAGTTCCTATAAGCACGGCAGTGGAGCCGATGACTATGACAGCCTGGAGGGCGTGGAATATACGGACATTGCGTTTGACCTCTTCATTCCTGACCCAGAGGATACGCGCAAGAATCCTGAAAACAAGAAGATTGGGACACGCATTTGCCGCTACGCGCAGGACTCTGTGGGTATGGTCCCGCAGATTGTCTCGCTCCTTCTTGCCGCCCGTAAGGCCAAGCGTGAGGAAATCAAGAAGACGGCCGACCCTTTCAAGAAGGCGCTTCTTGACTCGGAACAGAATGCGTATAAGATTACAGCCAACTCTCTTTATGGTCAGCTCGGTTCGCCGACCTTTAAACTGCGGCTCCAATACCTGGCCGCATCGGTCACCGCCTATGGCCGAAAGCAGATTATGTTTGCGCGTGATGTGATTCTACGGTTTTACGGACCGGATTCTGGAAATCCTCGTTGCTGTGCCTCATCTGATGTTCGTGGGTCCCACACGAAGCCAGGACCTGATGGAGCGGAGATTGTGTATGGGGATTCTGTCACTGCTGACACGCCCATTTATATCCGAATCGGCGGAGTTCCACAGCTTAGCACTATAGGAGAACTGGCGTCACTGACAGATTCTGACGGACAATGGTCATCATGGCATGAAACCAAGGAGGCCATTTCCTATAATGCTCATTCTATTCGCAATAGCGGTCATTCCACCTTTACAGGTTCCATTCCCTATAGTGAAAATGCCGTGGAAATTTGGTCTGATGCTGGTTGGACGCGGTTGGACCGTGTGATTCGTCATCGGCTCGCACCAGGAAAGAAAATGTATCGTATCATTACTTCGGCAGGTCTTGTAGATTGTTCTGAGGACCACTCCCTTCTTGGCGTAGGAGGTGTGGAGCTAAAGCCAGCGGATGTCGCAGTTGGTGTAAGCCTACTCCATAATCATTCCTATAGTGTGGCCTTTGAGGAAAACTATAAGGGTGTGTCGGATGGTGAAAGTTATGGATATAAATTGGAAATGGTATCAAAGGAATCACTTGCAAAAAAGTGTCTTCAGATTCGTCAAGCAGGTTTCTATCCCCATTATTCCTATAGTGAAAGTAATGGAATCCTTACAATTATAGCACAGAAGGAAATGCCATCTAATGAAATTATCTATATGGAGGAACTAATGGCTGACACTATAGAGATTGATGAAGAGGATATCTATTACATTTACGACCTCCAAACGGCGAACCATCACTTCTCTGTGGGCCCTGGGGCGCTGGTCGTGCACAATACGGATTCCCTCTTTGTATGTTTCAACCCCAAGGACCCTGTGACCGGTGTGCCGTTGGAGGGGGAGGCCGCGCTGAAGGAGACGATTCATCTGACGGAAGAGGCGGGTCAGCTGGTGACGAAGGCGTTGAAGGCACCGCATGACTTTGAGTTTGACAAGGTCTATTGGCCGTTCCTCATCTTCAGTAAAAAGCGCTATGTCGGCCACAAGTATGAGGAGTTGGACCATTATACGCAGGCGTCCATGGGGATTGCACTAAAGAGACGAGATTATGCGCCGATTGTGAAGAAGGTGTATGGTGGCGCGGTGGAGATTCTGCTGAAGGAGAAGGATGTTCCCAAGGCGGTGGATTTCGTCCAGCGGTCGTGTGTGGAGCTCATTCAGGGGAAGTATGGGCTGGGGCCACTCACAATCTCCAAGAGTCTGCGGGCGGAATATGCGAATCCGCAGGGTGTGGCACACAAAGTCCTCGCCGACCGTATGGCCGCACGAGACCCAGGGACAGCGCCGGCGGTGGGGGACCGTGTTCCATTCGTCTACATTCAGCCGGCAGCGGGGCAGCAGGCGGCGGACCTCCAGGGCGACCGTATTGAGCATCCCACTTACATTAAAGAGAAGGGGTTGAAACCGGACTACATGTTCTACATCACTAATCAGATTAGTAATCCGGTGATTCAAATGTTCGGCATTATGTTGGAGCGTATGCCTGGCTACAGCGGGCCACCGGCCGCGGGCTGGTCGCCGAATCCAGAAAAGGCGGCGGCACAGCGAGAGGCGGCGGCGTATGAAATCCTCTTCCGTGACGCCATTAATGTACACAAGAATTCGGCCAAGGCGCAGTTCATGAGTCTGTTTAAAGGTTCTGGGGGGCAAATGACATTTGGCTCATCATCGGTGCAAGCCAGTGGGACCAAGCAGAAGACAATCCCTATAGTGCAACCCCCACGGCCACAGCAGAAGCAGACACTTTTGGACCAGTTCTTTATGACAACAGTGAATGTCAATGCGCAAAAGAAGATTGTGAAGGCGATGGACAAGAAGTTGAAGAAGGAGGAGGGGAAAGAACTATAGGCTGAAGGAGGGTCTAAATAACATGGGATGTTGAATATTTTTCTATGTTTTTATGTTTCCAAGATGTCTGATGTAGTTTTTGTCCAATGTCCAATGTCCAATGTCCAACATCCCTATGTTAAAAACCCTATGTTAAAAACCCATGTAAAAAATCCGTAGCTTACACTATAGAGATTATCCTTATAGTATAATAATGGGACATGCCTTGTCAAAAGAATATTTCAAAACTGATAATATTACAGAACTAACAAAGAATCTCCGCCGCCCTCCCCTATGTTGTGGCGGCGGCGTGCAGGCGTTGGCGTGGGCGGAGCGACTGGATGGGTATGAGGCGGCGGTAGCCGAGTCGCCGCTAAATATGAAGGCGCGAGAAGGGCAACTCTATCAGCCGGCTGGTCTTTATCCAACGGCAGTGGATCCTACTGAGTTTGAGTATAAGGAGGCAGTTCTTACAGGCGCGGAAATTGTTCCTTTAGAGGAGCCGTCGTCCCCGTGGCCAAATGGCCAGGTTATTTTCATGAATCCCACTGCTGACGGTGGTCTTCCACATACCCGTCCTCCTTTTTACATATGCATACCAGCAGGCATGGATTTATCTGGTCTCACTGGTCGTCAGACGCTCACTCATGAGCGAATCCATGTGAGTCAGCGACTACATGAAGAGGCGTGGACCGCAGCCTATGAAAAAGCCTGGAACTGGAAAGTGGTAAGCAAGCCACTTCTGCCTCCACAGTATGCGAATCGTGTTCGTATTAACCCAGACACCTATAGTGCACCTACATATGCGTGGAAGGGGGAATGGGTTCCAGTTCCCATTTTTGAAAGTGCATTTATACCTGACTTAAAGAAGACGCGAATTGTCTGGTGGCACATTCCAAGCAAAAACATCTATACATCATCTCCCCCAGGGTTTGACGCATTTTATAGTGTCGGCGGGACAACAACTGTGGCAGAAGGACCACATGAACTCGCAGCCTACATACTCTCTTCCACGGTAAATGAGAGCCCAGCCCGACGGGCAATTGAGCCACTACTAAAGGGAATTTCTAAGGAGGAGATTTATTAGCTTTCAGCTATTAAATCACGCAGGGTTAGGCTTGCTAACCGAGATTTATTAGCTTTCAGCTATTAAATCACGCAGGGCTGGCCTTAACAGTGTTAAATAGTAAATTGCAAAATAAATTCCAATTTACTATTTTTTTAGTTGATTATGTAACCGATTTCTCCACTATGAAACCGCAGCAAATAATAGATGGAGACTTTCAGGCCTCCAGGGCTAACAGAATTTTGCCAGTTTTTCACAAAATTCCTCTCCATTTCACCACCATACACACAGGTATCACAATATAAATCTATACCAAATCTACTTGCGTTTCTTATACGAACCTATCAACCGCCAAAATTAATGACCGACATAAGCGGTCCAATTGAAATCAATTCCTATAGTTATAACCATAATGGAAGCACTATAGGACTTGTTTCTGGGGGGTCCGTAAATAAGGGGAATTACGGAGTTTTATATTATGCGTGGAGAAATGAGGCGCGTGGATTTTTATTAAAAACGGGTCTATCTTCTTTGAAAGAGGAGGCATGTCTTCAACAGGCTGCTCATTATATCCTTCGCGAGTATGGAATGTCATGGGCGGTTCCTCAAGTGTATGATATTATTGAACATCCGCACTATGGAGTATGTTTTACGATGGATAATATAGAACCAGTTCTTATTTTTGGAGATTATTTGATTAACAATGTCAAATGGAAACAACAATCCCGTTTCAATGACATTCTGATTTTTGAAGTAATAGCACAACTTGCTATTTATATGCTTATTTTGGAGGCACAACTCGGTCTCAATCATCGTGACCTGAAGCCAAACAATGTTCTTATGGTGAAGCAAGAGCCATTGGAAAATGTCCTTATTCACTGTAGTGCTCATATAAAAATGCGTCTAAGCGCTTCTGTGCGCGCTGTATTAATTGATTTTGGATTTGCGTGTATTGGAGACCTGGAACGGCCACGGCTGCTTTTGAGTGCAAATGAGTTTATTCCCAATGCGGTGGACATGTGTCCCAAGGTTGGAAGAGACATGTTTCTTATTTTTGCGAACCTCTGGAATGTGCGACCCTTTCGTAAGGCAATTACCCCAGAGGCCGCCCTTCTCTTTAAACGCTGGCTCACAGATGTGCGCGGTAAGGACTGGGCTCTCTGGCTGAGCTCGGACATTGACAAGGAGCTCATTCAAACATATAATATGGTGAATAATGCTGCCTTCCAGGCGCCGTGGTCACGGCCCATTAGCGTGCTGACGGACATTGCGAACGCATACCCTGAAGTTTTGCGTATGGAATAAAACTATAGGGAAAATGGCTTATCTGAATCTTTATGTTTTCGTATTCTAACTGAAAAATATATGTAATGATTATATCATTTCATATAAAGGGTATTAGAGGAGACGGGACTTGAACCCGCGGCCTGCCGCTCATAAGACGGCCGCTCTAACCAACTGAGCTACACCTCTACTCTATTCTATGGGAAGGTCTTTAGGCTGTGTTTTCCACAGGAACTCCCATAGAAAAATTTGAAGCAATATTCTTCACGAAATCGGCATGCCGATTCGCAACGGCAGCCTAACGAGTCCGCCAATGTGTCTTACAATGGGTGCAAATATAGAGATATTTCATATGGACCGCATCATATTTAATGTAAATGACATCGGCCTGGGCGCCGCCCCCATTAGAAGCGCACGCATCATTCGGACATTTGAGAGTGTTTGTATGGGGCAGCGTCGGGTCCTTGAGGGTGAATTCATTCAAATACACCTTATATGATTCAGACGCTTGTTCCTGGACCACCGTTTCCATAATGAGACCCCCAGTCTCCTCCGTCTTTGTATATCCACATGCCTTACATTGGTATGTGAGTGTCCGCTCCTCGTCCCCATTCATCACAATATAGAGACTATAGCCACAACCATTATGAGGACAAAACTTCAACATTTTTGAGCAGCTACTCCTATAATGGGTGAATCCTTTATATTTAGGTATGACTCACGCGCCGCCCTCAATTTTTCTACCAGTCCTGACCCATCCAAACAATAAGGAAGCCACTCACTATCCACCTCAATATTCTTCAAACTTTCCACATCCAACTTTGTCAACCGTCCCTTAACAACACCTACATGTGCCGCCGACGCAGCACGCAGTCGCCGTTCCCCAGAAGCCACACTATAGGAATAGAGTATGCCGACTACCCGCACATAATTCCTATAGTTCACATTCATAGATAAGTCGGTGACTCCGTAGGCACAATCATGAACAAGAGGCCACTCCCCACTAAGAAGTCCTTGGACCGCGCCAAGAGCCGTGCTCAAGCGATAGGAGGCGCGCCACCAGCCGACGGGAAATTCCACGAGCGCACCGGCTTTTAGAAGTGGGTGAAAGACGGCCGAGCCATATGCATTACAGCAACGAAGTTGGGGCGGAACCAACGGATAGGCATCTGGGAATTCCACGGTAAAGAAGAATGGAAAATCCGCATAGGCCGAACCTGCGGGACCATATACGAGTGCCGACTGAGACGAGGTATCATAATATATTCCTATAGTGTTATAATAGGTATTCTCTTCCAATTCCTTGATGTCTAAATGAACACGACGCAAACGCAGACCTGCGGTCATAACATATAATTGAGCACTATAGGAATTGACTACTATGTATGTTTAGGTGTTATAATAAAAAGAGTCGCGGCATGTAAAATTGACGGACCGGCGCGGCCCACCGGACCGGCATACAACCAACTATTTATGTAGATACGACGACAGAGGATGGAGAAATTTCTTGCTTCACATGTTGCCGATAAGAAGGCGGGACATTATCCCACTTTTACCGGCATGGGTTCCATGAAGGGGTCCTGGTGCGTCGGTGACAGCGACTATGAGGAATTTCTTAATCTTCTTCACGACCATATCTTTGTAAAGGGGCGTGATGCGTTCGGTTTTGTAGAACAGCCGCGGGGAGACGGTGTGGTGCCGCTACTTGTAGATTTAGACTTTCACTATGACGGAGATGCTTCGCTGCGCCATGGCTTTACTCATGAGCAAATCCGCCATTTCTTGGAAGCATATGTCCGTATGTTGGCGACTTATGTGGATATGACTGATAAGCGAACGCTGCGATTCTTTGTTACATTGCGTCCTCAGGCCTATAATGACCCAAAGAAGGGAATTGTTAAGGACGGTATTCACATTGAATGTCCTGACATGACACTCTTGGATAAACATCAGGGCTTCATTCGCAGCAAGCTCCTGGAGGAAAACATTATAGGGAATTCTTTTAAGGACCTGGATTATGTGAATAAGGTGGAAGACATCTATGACGCCAACATTTATCGCAAGGTCGGCTGGTTCTTCTATGGTGAAACGAAGCCGAAAACGGGTGCCTATAAGGTAGAGCTGGTCTATAAATACGATGTGAAGAAGGGAAAATGGACCGATGAGGCCAAGGAAAAATATAATGAGCGGACTCTGATGGAAATGCTGTCCATTCGCTATAAACTGACGGAAGTGAGTCGGCTGCGGGCCGATGCTTTAGACGCAGTCTCCGCGTGGGCAGAGGAACAGCAAGGGCGAGCTGCGCAGGTGTCGGCGGCTGATTCGGCGGAGCGGAACTTGATTGTGGCCGAGCTGACGGAACAGGTGAAGGAGACGATGCGAGAAGTGGCGCACATGTATGATTCCTATCTCAGTCCTGAAAAGAAGACCTTTATTCGCAATCTTGTGATGGGCTGTCTATCGGCGGAGCGTGCTGATGATTTCAATGGGTGGATGCGCGTTGGCTGGTGCCTGCGAAATATTGATGAGAGCGACGAAATGTTCAACTTATGGGTGGACTTTAGTCGCAAGTCGTCCAAGTTCAATGAGTCGTCCGTCGGCAAGATGCAGCGGGACTGGCTGAAGGGTGGTCGTCATGAAGGTGTCCAGGCACTTAAAGAAGGCAGTCTCCACCGCTGGGCAAAGGAAGACAATCCTGAGGTGTATAAGGAACTTATGAGTAGTGACCTCCACATGCAAATTATCAAAATTTCCAAAGTGGTGAAGGGGGGGTCACATTACCATCTGGCCCAGATTGTCTTCTCCAAATACAGCGACCGTTATAAATGCCATGTGGAGAGCCGATGCACTGAATGGTTTGAATTCACTCGCAACACATGGCGTCTCGTTCCCCAGGCCCTTCAGATTAAGAATAAGCTTTCTACCGAACTCGCCCAGGATGTGATGGACGCAGTGAAGAAGGTGTCGTATCCAGACAACATGGAGATGCAGATGAAGGAACAGGCCCAAATCCTTGAAATCGCTCGCAATCTCTATAATGAAAGTTTTAAGGAAAATGTTATTAAGTCATGTGTCCAGCTCTTTGTTGATGACGACTTCCACAAGAAGATGAACGCCGACCCCTATAAGATTGGATGTGCGAACGGTATTCTCCATTTGCGCGTGCTTCAATATGATGCTCATGGCAAGGAGGCGGGTTATAAGGCGGAACTCCGTGACGGCACGCCAGAGGATTATGTGAGTTTCCAAGCGGGGGTCTGTAACATTAACAATGTGGCTCTGGAGGCGTTGGAGTATGAGCCGTTTGACCCTGAAGACCCGCAGATTGCGGAAATCATGGAGTTCTTCTCGCTCATCTTTCCCAATGAGGACCTGCGTGACTTCGTCTTGACACTGGCCGCGGGGTGCCTGGAGGGTAACAATATGGAGCAGTTCTTCTACATCATGACGGGTTCAGGTGGTAATGGGAAGTCAATGTTTGTGAAGCTGATGAAGTATGCGCTGGGGGATTATGCCTCTTCACTCTCCACGACGACCATTACTCGTAAGCGGCCGGATGCTGGCGCGGCGAATCCGGACCTTATTACCATCAAGAATCGTCGTTTTATTGATATGGCGGAACCGGATGAGCGAGAGCAGTTGAATACCGCCATCATTAAGCAGCTTTCTGGTGGTGATACTCTTATGGCCCGTGGTCTCTTCAAGGACCAGGAGCAAATCAAGGTCTCGGGTAAAATCTTCTTGGCGACGAACCGAATGCCGCAGATTGCGTCTATGGATGGAGGGACTTGGCGGCGTATTAAGGTGATTCCTTTCACATCGCGTTTCGTGGCCGCCGGCGACCCGCTCATTGACCCTGAGCGCCACATTTATGAAAAGGACCTGATGCTGGAGGAGAAGCTGGTCCGGTGGCGTAAATCGTTCTTCAGTCTCCTGGTCCATTATTATGAGACTCGTTATTGTCCTCATGGGATTAAGAAGGTGCCGGCCATGGTGGATGAATATACGAATGAATACAAGTCCAGTTATGATACATTTGATAAGTTCTTGGCGGACCGTGTGCGTGTAGCCTCGGCAAAGGACCGTAAGCCTGAGGGGGCGACTGCGACGGTGGCGAATATTCTTGGTTCTTTCAAGCTGTGGCGAAAGGAAACGGAGTCCAAGAATTTGACCGATGGAGAAATCAAGATTCGGTTGGAGGAGAAGTTTGGGAAGCCGATTACTACGAAGCAGGACCTACATGGAAATACAGTTAGCACACCAGCATACTATCAACATATGCGTGTATTCAAGAATGAATCAGAACTCAATACCTATAATGGAGTGGATGAGGATAGTGATTCTGACTAGATTGAGGGGGGGAGTAAATTAACATACCTATGTTTTTTACATGGGATGTTGCCAGGGGATTACACTATAGGAATTGGACATTGGACATTGGACATTGGACATTGGACA
>JACCDG010966801.1_pt1 | contig 15045 bp, 12 predicted proteins | sample 7442471 | NCBI WGS metagenome assembly JACCDG01 (sample SAMN15323444, study PRJNA562643) | freshwater metagenome | isolation source: river surface water | place: USA:Blue River Watershed | collected 2017-08-17
CGCAATTGGTGTGTGGTGGTATGTCCAGGCCTCGAATGTGCGCGGTGCTCGCAGATACGGACTTGTTGCACTTGTATTTCTCTTGGTCGTCATCCACCTTGCAAACGTCTTCGGTCCGCCTCCACCAAGTATTATCGCGGTTGCGTGGGCGGGTAATTTGTTGTGGCTCTTTGTGCTCCTCGCGTTTTGGGTTGATGGAAAGGAAAAACACGTTCAGTAACTATTTATAAGCAAGCATGTCTGTGTGCGTTCGTGGTGCGCTTTGCAAAACTTCGAATGCGTGTTGAGAAGTTCTCGCAGTGGTTTTCACGTCGAAGTGCGTGGCAGCGAGCGTTTCTTGCGGCCGCCCTCTGTATTGTGCTTATTTTGCTTATTTACAGTATTTTTATCGCGGTGCTCGTTGTTGATCGCATTACGGGAGAGGACTTGGTGCTCTTTCTCAAGGCTGAGACGGAATATGCACGTGTGACTCATTCACAGACAGTGCAGCTTGCCTACGAGTACAGTACAAACAATCTCGCATTTTGCTCGGCAACATGCAATTGGGAGTTTGAGGATCTCTCCGAAGGCAAAATTCTCTCAACTGGAACGGATGTTGTCAAACCTGCAGCAAGCATGCAAAAATTATTTCCAGTCACTTCTGCGCCGAGTGGACTTTCTGAGCACTACTATCAGTTTCGGGTGAGTTGTGTGAATGAGCCCTCCTCGCTCTGTCGCAGTGAAGGTTTCACCAGAACGTCTGCAGCACTCAGTGTATTGAACGTAACGTATGGTGAAGAAGATGTTCTTCTTGCACTCGTGCGCGCAAATCTCCCTGTGTGGAGCGATGCGATGCGAGTAGAAATCGGGCAGCTCAACGCGATTGCTAATCATTCGAAAATCGGTACTGGTCGAGCAGCATTGTATGCTGAACGCGCATCGAATGCTTCAAGTCGCCTTCAAGATCGCTACGCACAAGCAAGCACTGCGTTGGCAAACGATGATATTCGCATGATTGCACAGCTTATTGAAGTACCTCCTACGACGCCTGAACGAGCAGCGTATGAGAGCGAGCTTGCAGCAGAACGTGCAGCGATTGCTTCTTATCAAGAATTGCTTCGTTCAGAATCTTCGCTTGCTGCAGCCTATGCAATCGCGAACGCATCGGAACGAGCAGCGTTTGCGAGCGAAATTTCCGCAGTTGCAGATGCTATTGCATCATTTAGCTACACTGATCCTCTCGTGCTGCGAAGTGCAACGCGCGCTCTGACTTCACACTTGGCAGTTTTCACCGCCCAAAGAGCGAGTGAGACTATTGATGCAGCGAAGCAAGCGCAAGATGCGCTGTACGCAGATAGGCTTCAAGCTTGCACGCTGAAACTTGCGACGTGCCCTGCGCGAGCCACTCCACCAACAACCCTTGCAGAGAGCAGAACCGCACTCGAGGAAGTATGTCAAGCACGAGCGACGCTTCCCGCTCTGTTTGCAAATGCCTCAACCGCTTACGCGCTCTCTTTTAATCCAAACGCCACAGTGCAAGAGAATGAAGCGCTCTACAACGTCAGTGCAGTTCGCGCTCAAACGAGTTTTGCCGCAATTGCAGAAGGCATGCGCGATGCTGCTCGTCGCGGGCGACTCATCAGCACAGACCCTTCACTGCGACTCGCAGTAGATCTTGCGCAAAGTGATGAGCTCGCTGCGCTCAATTGCAGTTTCGAGAATACATCCGCGCACTTAGCGTCTGAACCGTCGCTAGTGCTTGCAGAAATTACTTCCGATCCTGCACCATTGCCTGCACTGGTGCTGCCAACACAACAATGTTGCATAGAGGGAGTTTGCCAAACATGCCACCGTTCAAAACGATATCCCATCTTGCTTGTGCATGGTCATGCATTCGAAGATGCAACCAGCCCTGAACTCTCTATCACTGCATTCGCAGCGTTTGCCGAACAATTGCAAGCGGATGGATATGTCTATGCGGGTAACGCCTTCCCTCGAGAATCTTTGAGTGGAATTGTTCCAGGGGAATTTTCGAACGTGCCGCGTCCGCTGGTGTTCACAGTCACTTACTATTATGATAGCTACCAAGAGGAAGGCTCAGTTTCCTTCATTCCAACAAAAAGTGAAAGTATTGAAGTGTATGCGCTACGCTTGCGCGATGTGATTTCAGTTGTGCAGCAACGAACTGGAAGCGACAAAGTCGTTTTGGTTTCGCATAGCATGGGTGGCCTTGTGAGCAGAAAGTATTTGCAGTTCTTTGGAGAGAAGAATGTTGCAGCGCTCATCATGATTGGTACTCCAAATGCTGGTGTGACAGGCAAAGTGCGCTCGCTCTGTGATTTTACGGGCAGTGATAGAGAGTGCGAGGATCTTGCTGCGCAAAGCGTATTTCTGACAAAGCTCAATGCTGCGGTGCCTCCCGCAATTCCCATTTACACTTTCGCGGGACGCGGTTGCGGTGGAGACTTTGATGGTATTGTATCAACTGAGAGCGTCGCATTGCCTTACGCCCAAAATACTATCATTGATGGCGCGTGCGGCAAAGAATATTTGCACAGCACAATGCTGCAACCCGCACTTGTACCTGCAGTGTACTCTGATGTGTACGCGCTCTTAGAAAATCTTACTGTGCAGCCTTAGCTTTGTTTGCAGCTTTGCACTCGTCGCAGCCGGCGTTGTACTCCTGCTCGCGCTTGTGCTTTTTTTCCTAGATCGCACCGATCACGAATAGAACTGCACAATATTTATATCAGCTGCAAACAGAGCAAGTTACATGAAGTTCACCATTCTCTTTGCAATTCTCCTCACAGTTACGTACGCCTCAGCATTGCCAAGCAGCGACTACCTGTTTGTGGTTTCGCAAGATGCTCCTGCTGCGGATGTCGTTTTTGGCATTAATTTTGCTGGTGCACTCAAACAAGCAACGGACGTCGATTTTGCAGGCATTACTGATGCAGAACTTGCAGGGGAATCACTTGATTCGCTTGCGCACAAGACCCTTGTGCTCTATAATGGTGCTGATGACAATGCGCTGTTCGTGGTTGATGAGCTCCAGGGTGAGAATCGCGATGTCTACACTTTCGCAAGCGCGTACTTTGAAGGAAAGGGAGTTTCTGTTGTGCTCTTTGAAGGTGGAGTTGTAACAAGCACAGATGATGGCTTAGGGCGATACCCGCTTGGATATGAATTCCGTGAGGACGATCTCCTCGTTCGTGCAGCATCAACTCGTACTGAAGTGAGTGATGCTGAAAGGGAGGAAGAGCAGCAAGAAGAAAGCGAAGATGCGAAGGATGAAGTGCAATCTACCGTTGAAGCAGATGAGCCACAAACTCTTCCATCTTCTCAAGATATGGAATTGAGCGAGGACGAGAATTCGCAGCAGCAAGTAAAAGTCGAGAGCAAGCAAGACGTGGGTGAAGAACCTATTCCTAAACCTGAAGTGCAAGCAGAGCGTGAGAGCGGATCATTCAAGCGTTTCTTGCGTTGGATAGCAAGTATTTTTGGCTGAACTTAGTGCTTTGCCTTGCTATTCTCTTTCTTGAGAGCTTGCACGCTCTTCCAGAAGAAGAATCCAATTATTGCGAACGTGAGCGCAGGGCTCACCCACTCAGGCACGTGCACGTGGAATCCATGCAGCGTCATGACGACGCCGAGTGCTCCTATGCTATACATTGCACCGTTCTTGAGGTACTTGTATTTTTTCACATTCTCGATGTTTGCAATCGTTAATTGACGAACGACGATCGCGCCAATACCTGAGCCAATGAGAATGATAGGCAAAATGAACGTAAATGCGAATGCACCAAGGACACCATCAATTGAGAAGGTGAGGTCAATTATTTCAAGGTAAAATATTTTGCTGATGTCTGACATCTTTGCACTGCCATCAATCATGGATGATTCCATTTTCTCAGCATTTTCTTTGAATCCATGTGTTATGAAGAATGCACTCGAGCCAATCACTGCCCCCAGAGCAAGTATCGGATCGATTTTGAGCGATTCCCAAACGAGAAACACGAGCAGAATGCTTGCGAAAGCAAAAAACCACACGCCATGTTTTTCAAAGAGTTGTTCTCCTTGCAAGCCATAGTTTTTCTTTTCGAGAAACAGCCAGTGCAGGAATAAGAGCAGCAAAAATGTTCCGCCGCCCAGGAGGAGGACGGGGGCTGATTTTTGGATGATGCCTGCGATTGCAGGGTCCGAGCTGAAACTTGCAGTAAATGAGCCGAAGAATCCTAGTTGCGGAGCGCTTGCCCACACGATGATCCAGGGTAGTATTCCGCGAACGACAAATACTGCAAAGAGGATCCCCCATAAGAGGAACCAGCGACGAGCCTTCGGGCTCATGGTGCGCAGCACTTCAGCGTTTATAATCGCATTATCGATACTAATGATTACTTCAAAAAAAGCGAGGCCGATTGTGATGAGAATGAGCGACAACCAGTCTGCCATACGTGTGGCGGATTGTTTTTCTTAATAAACTTGTTGTGTGTGGCCCCAAGCAATCTCACACGCAGGGTACGCAAAGGTTAAGAAGCGCCACTGGTCTGCAGAAAGAATGCACAACTGTAATTCTAGCGTATTGTTCGGAGTGGGGAAAGAATGAACGCCACCGCGCGGCATCGTACCGAGTCCAAAGGCGCGCGCAAAGGAAAACCTGGTCGAAAGAAAAAGAAGCGCATAATACCTCTTGCGCGTCAATCCAAGAATTGGGTGCAACGCTAAGAATTGAGTGCGTTGCATGGGGGACTTTTCTGTTTCGCCTTTGTAGAATATTTATAAGTGGTGCATGATTGGAACCGCTGTGGCGAGCGCATCGCAATGGCTGCGAAGAATGCTGTTGATAGCTTCATTCGGTACGTTGGGCAATCCTCAAACTGCACCCATAGCTCATAGTACTCAATCCAGTGCAGCACTTGAGGATGCTGTTCAACTTCGCGCAGAATCTGCTCGAGCAACTCTCATTCCTCTCTACAATCGCATCATAAAAAATAAAGACGTTTTCCCCGGCGGCGTAGATGACTTGCAGTGGGCACTGCAGACTGTATCGGAGGAGGTGGCGCAGATATACCTTTCACAATCCTGGCGTACGTTCGATAAAGGGAGTGCAGGTAGCGTCTTTGGTGCCTATGCAATGCAGAATTACCGTGAATATGAGAAAACTGGTGATCTTGTTTTTTTCCGTCGTTTTGTTGCTGCAGTACGTCTGAATGTCGAAATTAGTTTTTCTCAAGAATCATCAATAGTTCACCTAGAAACGGCCGCGGTGTACTTCTTGCGATTCTTGCAAAAATGAAAGCGGAAAAATTACTCGTTCTTATTTTGGAGATTGAAAATGCTGCTTCGCGTACTGCAAGATGATTCCGCCATCTGGTCGCAAAAATGATAGCCCCGGGCGGATTTGAACCGCCGTCAACAGATCCAAAGTCTGCTATCCTGGGCCGCTAGACGACGGGGCTTTACAGCGTAGGCGCGCGCTGCGCTTTTTAAACGTTGTCCAAGCGAAGCCGCAAACGCAGAGGTACATCATGCTGGTTTTGGGGTGTGCAAGGCAGAAGAGTACTTGCGGATTGAGCGAGAGTATCTTGCTCTGCAAAAATACTATCAGAGAAGCGCAGCTCGCAGTAAGAATGAATCCTCTTCTACCGTATTGAGCGTGCTGCTGCGAAGGCAAGGCGTGTTGTGCCAACAACGCAGTCTCGCGTCGAGCGTCCTGCATCGAATCGGCCGCTCTCCTGCTCTCCCTTCAAGGCAGCAGCGTTTCTATTCGTCCACTACCTATTTATACGACTCTACGCTCTTTGCACAATGCTCCTCCACGAAGTAACGCTGCGCAACATTCGCTCCTACGAATCTGGAACAGTGCAGTTTGAAAATGGCATAACGCTCTTCGCAGGCGACATAGGGGCGGGCAAATCAACAATCTTGCAAGCCATAGAATTCGCTTTTTTTGGTATAGCTCGCGGCGGCCTTGAAGGGGATGGTCTGTTGCGTCATGGAACGAACGACGGCTGGGTTACAGTCGCCTTCACGATTGAAAAAAATCGCTTTCTCATTCGCCGCTCCCTCAAGCGCACTGCACAAGGCGTTCGTCAAACTGATGGTTCTCTCGAGACGAATGGCGTGAAGGAAGATTTGTCTCCACTCGAGTTGAAGGCGCGCATGCTTGAGCTTTTTGGCTATCCTGAGCAGCTGCTTGCGCGCAGCAAAGGAATGATTTTTCGCCATACAGTCTATACACCGCAGGAAGAAATGAAGCAAATAATTTTTATGCCCAACGAAGACCGGCTAAATACGTTGCGGCTGCTTTTCGGCATTGAAAAGTATAAGACAGTCCAGGAAAACGCACTCATCCTTACTCGTGAATTGCGTGCTGATGAGCGAAGGTACGCTCCACAAGCAGTGCAACTCGAACAACTTTCTCGCGAGCACGAGGCCGCGCTCGTGCGTGAGCAAACAGCTGCTGAGCAAGCAGCGAGTGCTCATGAAGCTGCAAAAGTGTCGAGTAGTGAAGTGCATCGCAAACGGCAAGAAGCGTTGCAAGCACGCGCTGCATACGAGTTGGAGCTCGAACAAGACAAACGGCGCGAGCTTTTGGCACTTCGAGAGAAGGAACTACTGCGAAGCATCACAAATATCCACGAAGATTTAACGCGCGCAGTGCAGTATCTCCACTTACCCCTTGAGCCTGTGGAAGATTCGAGTGCGGCGCTCGAGTCCTCTCGTTCAACTCTCGATGCGATTGAGACGCAGCTCCTCGCAAGCACACGAGAACTTGCCGAGTTGCAAGGAACAAATAAAGTGCTCAGCGAGCAGGCGAGACGCATTGCATCGCTTGATTCGTGCCCGGTTTGTGCTCAACCAGTCTCAGCAGATCACAAACACAGTGTCGCGCAACGCGCAATAGAGCAGCAAACGACAGCGGCGCTCCGTAGCAGCGCGCTGCGAGCAACCGAGCAAGCATTGCAAATGCAAAAAACAAAGCTGCAAGCTGATATGCAACGCCACCACGAGCAGCAACGCCGATTTGCGAGCTACCAAAAGGAATTGCTTGCTCGCAAAGAACATGAAGCACAGCAGGCAAGATTACTTGCACGCCAAGCAGCGGCGCGTGCGGAACTTGAAGGAGTGTATCGTGAAGTTCGCGCACTTCCCGCACAGCGAAGCGATCTCAAAGATGCGGTTCGCACATCGCAAGCAGAGCTGGCACAAGCAGAAGCATTGCTCCAATCACGCATGGAGCTTCTTGGTGCAGCGCGTGAAAATCTCGGACGAACACAAGCACAATGTGCAGCGCTCGCAGATCGAATGAAAGAGGCAGCTGCGGCGCAGCAGCAGCTTGCTTCGCTGCAAAGCACGCGTGTGTGGCTTGAAGAATCCTTTATTCCACTCGTGCAAAGAATCGAGCAGCATGTACTTGCGAGTTTGCACGCAGAGTTTCGCATGCTCTTCGAGCAATGGTTTGCTCGCCTGGTCGGAGATGACAGTCTCTCAGTGTCTCTTGGTGAGCGTTTTGAGCCACTCGCAAGACAGAACGGGTATGATGCGCCACTTGAGGGACTCTCTGGTGGAGAAAAAACTGCAGTGGCGCTCTCGTATCGCTTGAGCTTGTATCGCGTCGTTTCAGATTTTGTATCGACAATACGAACCAAAGACTTGCTCATTCTTGATGAGCCAACCGATGGTTTTTCTACCGAGCAGCTTGATAGAGTTCGCGATGTTTTGCGTGAGCTTGGTTGCGAGCAAGTAATTCTTGTGAGTCATGAGCCACAAATGGAGACTTGTGCTGATCATGTTGTACGAATAGAGAAACACGCGCATCGAAGCGTCCCCCTTGCATAGGCAGTAGGCTGAGTTCGCAGTGCGTTTGCACGCAACTTTTCTTAAACACGTTTTATCCTTCCCGGGTCAAGCGTATGACGCTACGCATGTATGTATACGCGAAAACTATATAAATGGACTTTCCGCGTATTCCCTCGAGAGGAGTATGCGGTTCCTGTTTTATCTCACGGCGTTCTTGGTCATCACAACAGCAGCGCAAGCGCTGACGTTTGAGGCTGACATGCAGGCAGTCAAAGATACCATCTATCCTGATGAAATTGCTGTATTCTCGGTCTCAATAACGAATAATCACCCGGCTACAGATACCTTCACTATCGCGACACCTGAGTACGATTGGATTCTCGATACGAATGAACAAATCGGCATGATTGCCCCGGGGGAGACTCGAGAGGCGCTTATTGAGCTTGTGCCAAAACCCGGTACAGCTTCCGGTGCCCACGCAATCCGTATAAAAGTTCGCAGCGCAAATTCGCTTGACTTTAAGGAATTCACGCAGCTTGTCACGCTTCGAAGTCTCAATAGTAGCAACCGAACGTATGTTCCAAGCATTTTCCTCTCAGTGGATACGCCTGATACGGTTGATCCTCGCGAAGGAATGCCTGTATCAGTGTATTTGCGCAATCGCAATGCACGCAACTACGAGAAGATTGACGTCGAGTTACAGAGCGACCTCTTTACGAAGACGTTCTCAACTGCACTTGGGCCAATTGGACTTGAAGGTGAAAAGACCACAAAAGTAACAATCCCTCTTGATCCAATTACGGCACCAGGAACGCACCCACTGACTGTCAAAGTCTACGTTGATGGGCAAGCAGTAAACTCTGCGGAAGCAGAATACGTAATAGGATCTTTTGATACGGTGGTGCGCTCAGCACAAACCACGGGTCGCTTCTTTAAGCACACGACGACTTACACTGCGCGCAATGAAGGAAACACGCCAGTCCGATTGGAGTTGACACATAAAACGTCGTTCCTCAAAGCGTTGTTCCTCAGTTCTGCCAATGATTATGACATTCGTTCTGCAGATGATGGGCAGCAAGCAGTGTTTGAAGCGACCGTACAGCCAAATGAATCCATAACAGTTGCAGTCACTGAGAATTATTTGCTCTTGTTTATTTTTGCTATACTCGTCATTCTTTCAATCATCAGTTACTATGTGTTCCGATCGCCGATTGTTGCACATAAAGAAGCAACTATTCGTGGTGGTGGCGATGGAGTCTCAAACATTAAAGTGAGACTATTTATTCGAAACCGCAGCGCAAAGGCGATTCACAATCTCCATGTGGTCGATAAAGTAACGAGCATGGCTGATATAGTAAAGGAGCAACAACTTGGAACCTTGCATCCAACAAAAGTTGTCAAGAAGAAGGGGCATGGGACGCTTATCCGCTGGGACTTAGATACGCTCGATGCATTCGAAGAGCGAATAATAACGTATCAAGTTGCAACGCAATTGCAGCTTGTTGGCGATGTGTACTTACCAGCAATGAAAGTGAAGTTTGATCAGCGTGGTCGAGAACGAACAACTTTCTCTAATGAAGTGAATATTCCTCGCGAAGGATAATTATCTTCTCTAGTTTCTCGCGAGTGATTTCACATACTCTTGATATTTCTTCGCATCGAACTTTTTTGCTGCAGCACTTGTACTCATGTATCGGACAAGGCCATAGGTTGCTCTCTCAAACCATGCACGATCGTGCTTGCCAGCTATGCTCCACGCAATGCCTGTGTAGCCATTCGGATCGCGTCCGTCAAGTTCGTAAGTGTCGTTTAATTTTATTGCAAAATCCATCGCTTGTTGAGGGCTCTCTGTCCACTCTAGAATTTTTTTTGCCCAGAGCATGCGCATATAGTTGTGCATGTAGCCTGAGCGAACCATTTCTAACTGCGCCGCATTCCATAACTCATCATGAGTTTGCGCCGACTCGAGCTGCTCGTATGTATAGGTGTACTCGCGTTTGTCGTGTGCGTGTTTTGCTAGGGTTTTTTGCGCCCACTCGGGCATTCCCTGGATAGAATCATACTTTGGATTGTAATAAGTGAAATTATGTGCGACTTCTCGACGAATGAACACTTGCTCAATAAATGCATTTACCGTATCTTCATTTTGCGAATTTGCGGCACTGCTTACTTCGCGTACTATTTTACAAGGGCTAATCATGCCAAAATGCAAGTACGCTGAAAGTTTGCTGCAGGCATGCTCTGAAGGATTATCTCGGTGCGCGTACCGCTGTATGTTTGAAATGAAATCACTGAGTTGCTTGTGCGCAGCACGTTCGCCGCCGTGCTGGGTTGCTGTTGCTTTATCTTCAACCGTCAGTGTGAATTGTGGGAGCTCGTTTATTCCTTTGCTGCTTTTGTGGTACTTAGGTAGAATAACTTCGCCAATGTACTGTTGTGCAACCGCCCAGAGTTTCGGTCTTATTGTGTAAGCTGCATATTCTTCTTTCCCAACGTGCCAAACAGGAACGAGTAGGTTTGTATCAACAATAAGCACTTGACAATTGGCTCTCTCTGCAAGGTCAGCTCTCCATTTTCTGGGGGTGCGAGTGTAAGCTTCATCGGAAACAATGCAGCAAGCATCAAAACTGAGGGCGAGCTCAACTGGGTGTTGCTCTCGAACGACAAATCGAATTCCAAGTTCCTCAAAAGAGTTGCAAAGTTCTCTGAGGCCTTCAAGCATGAAGTCGTAGTGTGCTTTCTGTGCTCCAGGGTATGCAGTTATTCCAAAGCACACCATAAGTTCTTTTTTGTACTTGTTTGCAAGCTCTACTGCGTGTGCGAGTGCATGATTATCTTGGGTTCGTTGCGCAGATTGCATCCAATATACTATACTGGTGCCATCTTCGCGAAAGGGCTTACTATTCGCCACTCTTATTCTCGTTGGTTGAATTATCAAGTGGTGCTGCGTTTCTTGCCGATTCCTTAAAAGTCTAGCGGTAATGTTTATGTAGCGAGGCGTTCTTCTGTGTGCAATGAGCTACCACTCGCGCACGAATCTCGCCTCAAAACTGTTCCTTGGCACTTGCATCAGTGCAGCTGCGCTCTCCTGTAACAGCGAAAACTTGTTCGGCATTCACAGTAGAACTGATGTTAAGAGTATTCGGTGGTTTCCTGATTCAGTTGTAGAGGCAGGAGAGCAGGTTACTGCGCGCATTTTCATGACTGCGTATGCGGCAAATGTGCGTGTGCAGGTAGTTCAGAAGGGCACTCCACTGAGCGAGCGACCTGCGTTTCGCAGCACTGGCGGTGCCCGTGGCTTAGATCATGTCGCTATTTTTTCACCGGATGCTTCACGAATTCTCCCGGGGGAGAGACAGGTGTTTGAGCTCAATGTGACTGCAAGGGATGGGGAAGGCCGACCTTTGCTCGATGCAACAGGAGATACTATTTCTACGCATTACTTCACCGTGTACAAGCGACCGTAGCTCCGCGCAATCTTTATAAGGGGCGTCTGGATTTCGTTTCATGGGATCCTCCAATCCCTCCATAGCTCAACGGTAGAGCGTCCGGCTGTAGAAGCGTCGTTCGACGATAAGCACGGTGTGCTTGCAGGATGAAAAACGACCAGCCTGCCGTTACCGGAAGGTTCCCGGTTCAAATCTGGGTGGGGGGATCCCGTTTTTACTTCTTCGTTGTACGGGTTCGCTTTAGCGAAAGGTACACGGATTCCTCTAAGGTGTAACTTCGAGGGGTTGGATTCCATTTTCTTTTCTTACGAACTCAAATTTTTTTAAAGCCGCGCGCGTTCTCTTGAGTATGCTTTCAGATAGGTTGCAAGGATTTATTGCAGTGCTCTTGGTGTGGCTTTGTATTTTCATTTATGTTGTCATCGCGCCGCTTCTGCAGTTCTCGTAGTACTTTCGACGTAGCCGCAAAAGTTTCGCAAATTCGTCTTCAAGTAATAGTAAAAATTATATATTATCGAGTTCTCTCCTATCCATGTTGGTCGCAGAAAAGTATGTGGATGTCGCGGATGCGTCCTCACTTGTAGACTTGGTTGAAACCTCGCGAATTCCCGTACCAGTTCGTGTTGTCGCGAAAGTGCGTATTCCCTCAGGCGCTGAACCTGACAGACATTTTCGCGGACGTATGTGTTTGCCTGTTAGTGCTCGCAAGGGAACGCCTGTAGATGTCGTCGTTGATTTTCCGGCGGGCGTGTGCTATGATGATCTTTGCGAAATGAAATCTGGCGGTGCTGCCGGAGTGGCAGTCGGTATTGAAGGAATTGCTTCGAGGTATACGCAGCAGCATCGCATTGAGCTTGTCGTTGACTCATATGAGCTCGCACGAGATTCTCGTTATTGATAGCCATTTCAGTGCGCGCCTCGCTGCTTCGTTTCTTTCGCTCTAGCGCAGATTTGCAAGCACTTGCATTGGTTGAAGCTGTGTTGCGTGCCCTGCCTCTCTGTTGCCGATGCTGTCGCGTGCTCGTGCTTTCGCACGGCCGCCGATTTTGCCACCTCCTCTGGAGCGTGAATGAGAGTCGGGAAGCTCCTTCCCTTCCCTCCTGGACGAACTCAAAGGCGGCGTTCTTTTTGAATCAAAGTCTCTGCGTCCAAAACACATAAATACTCCTGCCCCTAGAAGTATTCGCAGTAAAAGTGACCTCTTGAGCTATGCGTATAGCTCCATCTCGCCGCAAGTTTTATAAAGAGCCCATTTTTCCGTGAGTATGTGACGTCGGGCGCTTTCGGGGTTTCTGTGAATATACAAGAACAGCCGAAGGCATGCGATGTTCAATGCTCTGGTAGTGTAGCTTGGCCTATCACGCTACCCTGTCACGGTAGCAACCCGGGTTCAAATCCCGGCCAGGGCGTAGGGCCGGTAGCTCAGTCTGGTAGAGCAGCGGACTTTTAATCCGCTGGCCGCGGGTTCAAATCCCGTCCGGCTCATGCTGAAGCACCAATAAGGAAGGAAGACCATGGCGAAAAAAACTATATCTCGAAAGGCAATCAAGGTCATCAAAAAGAAAGCGGTCAAGGCACCTTCGAAGAAGAAGGCAGAAGCCAAGAACGTAGAGCCGGTCGTTACGATCGACATCTCCAAGCACGTATTGGTGCCCAAGCATGAGATTCTTACACCCGAAGAAGTCGAAACCGTCTTCTCACAATTCCACGTGCAACCACAGCACTTACCAGTCATTTTCATCAACGATCCAGCCCTGCAGACTCTTGGTCCAAAAATGGGCGACATCGTACGCGTGACCCGAGCCTCGCCGACCGCGGGCACGGCAATTTTCTACCGGAGGGTGGCCTATGAATGAGCTGAGCGAAACACTGGTACGCAAGTACTTCGAAGAGCACGGCTTTGTCGCATCTGACATTGAAAGCTTCAACAACTTCGTTGAAGTAGAGCTCCAAAAAATCATTGAAGAGAATCGAGACATTGAACCAACCATTATTCCTTCAAACATTGATGAGTTCAAGATCCGCCTTGATAAGATCTGGGTAACCAAGCCAGAGATCACTGAAGCTGATGGTTCTCGCCGCGCAATTTATCCAACTGAAGCACGCCTGCGTCAGATCAGCTACGCTGCGCCTATCTTCATTGAAATCAGCGCTCACATTAATGGCATCCAACGTGAAAGCTTCAAGACGCAAATTGGCTCGTTGCCAGTTATGGTGAAGTCGAAGAGCTGTCACATTCACGGCCTCAACCGCGAAGAGCTCATCGCAAAGGGAGAAGACCCTGATGATTCTGGCGGATACTTCATCATCAACGGCACAGAAAAAGTGCTGATGAAGATTGAAGACCTCGCAGCAAATGTGCTCAATGTTGAAGAAGCATCCACTGGTGTTTCACCATACGTTGGGAAGATCTTTAGCGAGAAGGGAAGCTACAAGATTCCTCACACAATTGAGCGCATGAAAGATGGCGTATTCTATTTGACATTCACGCGAGTGAAGCGTATCCCGCTCTTCCTTGTAATCAAGGCACTCGGCATGGTCAAAGACGAAGAGATCGTGCACATGATCGGTCTTGAGGATAATAGCGATATTATGCTCAACTTGCTTGAATTCATCGACATCAAAGATGATGAAGAAGCACAAGACCAGATTGCAAAGAAAATGGGCATTACGCAAACCAAGGATATTCGCTTGCAGCGCGTGAGCGAGATCCTCGATAAGTACCTCCTGCCAAACATTGGCGGAACGCCCGATGAGCGCCGTGCGAAGGCAATCAACTTGTGCAAATACTTGTACCGATACCACCTTGTGGCAACGGGCCAAGTTCCAGAGAATGATAAGGACCACTACAGCAACAAGCGCCTCAAGATGAGTGGCGATTTGCTTGCAGACTTGTTCCGTGTGAACTTGAAAGTTCTTATCGGAGACATGCTCTACAACTTCCAGCGAATCGTGAAGCGTGGAAAATTCCCAACTATCAAAGTCATCATCCGCGACAAGTTGCTCACGCAGCGTATTTACAGTAGCATGGCAACGGGAAGCTGGATAGGTGGCCGTAAGGGTGTTTCGCAGAGAATGGACCGCATGAACAGCATGGCAACGTACAGCCACCTGCAACGTGTGGTGAGCCCACTCTCCGCAAGTCAAGAGAACTTCGATGCGCGTTCGCTACACAGCACGCACCTTGGAAGACTCTGTCCCACTGAAACTCCAGAAGGTTCCAACATTGGACTGCGTAAGAACCTCGCCTTGCTCTCCTCGGTCACCGGACCAGTGGATAGCGACGAAGTGATTCGCAAAGTCCGCGCCATGGGCGTGGAGGTCGTCAAATGACTGACATATATGTCGATCAGAAGTACATCGGCACAACAAAGAATGCTGCCGAATTCATTGAGCGCATCGTACACGAGCGTCGCATGGGGAAGCTACCCATGGAGATCAACGTCGGATACGATCAAATCCAGGACAGCGTCTTCCTCGAAACAAGCGCAGGACGCTTGCGCCGCCCACTCATGGTTGTCAAGGATGGCAAGATTTTGCTCAATGAGCGTCACATCCAACAGCTCCAAAAGAGCGAGCTCTCTTGGAACGACTTAGTCAAACAAGGCATCATCGAATACCTTGACGCAACCGAAGAAGAGCTTGCACTCATTGCATTCACGCAAGATGAGCTCACCAATGATCATACGCACCTCGAAATTGCTCCACTTGGAATTGTTGGACTTGTTGCAAGCCTCGTGCCATTCGGTCATCACAACCACGGCGTACGTAATGCTCAGGGTACAAAGAACCAAAAGCAAGCAGTTGGTCTGTA
>JACCDG010099626.1_pt1 | contig 15043 bp, 11 predicted proteins | sample 7442471 | NCBI WGS metagenome assembly JACCDG01 (sample SAMN15323444, study PRJNA562643) | freshwater metagenome | isolation source: river surface water | place: USA:Blue River Watershed | collected 2017-08-17
TGACCCGTAACCATTAGGTCTGATGACAGTCGCTGCGATATTAAATTATTAGAAGAAATGCTAACATATATTTTTTTAATACGTTCATTTGCCATTTTTTCTGCTGCTTCTACTGCTTGGATTATTGCAGTCTCTGCAAGCTTAATATCCGTTATTCTACCAGCTTTGATACCATGAGCAATATTGTGCCCGATGCCAATAATTTCGATTTTTGTGCCTGAAATAATTCGCGCTACAAAGCAGACAATTTTGGAACTGCCAATATCAAGAATTCCTACTGTTGTATTCCGCTGCTTTACCATTTTTAAAGAATATATTTTTTACTATCTAGTTAAAACTTAACATAGATTTTCTCTGGGGTGAATCGCAAATCTATCATGCACTGAAAAGAAAGTACATTATTTTGTTGGATTAAATTTTTTAATCCTGCAATAGCGGCCTGATTATTTGATTCAGGGAGTTTTATGATCACACCGTTTTTAGTTTGGACATCCCATCTGCGATTTCCTAATCTTGTCAAACTTTCAATTGAAGAATATACCTCTTCAACTTCATATAACTCATCCAATACTGAAGAAAATTCTAAATTTGCTTTGTTACCTTGAACTTGAATATAGCCTTCAATTGGTTTTTCTATCTCTTCTAAAATATTTCCAGCTTCATCTATGAGAAAATACTTACCTTTGTTGGAATAAACAGCTTTAGGAGTACGCTCAGTTACATAAATATTCACTGCTGAAGGCAATCTTCTTTCTATAACTACGTTTTCTACCCAACTAAATTTTTCAATTTCAGATTTTATTTCTTCAAGGTTTAGATCATAGATATTTTCGCCTCTAGCAATACCACTAGCATCAACAATCTGATCTTCAGCAACTCTATCATTTCCCATAACGTTAACTTGCTGAACTTGTAAATTCATTCTGTGAAGAAGTTTATTTATTTCAGCTTGAGACTGTTCAACAATTCCGTATGGAAATAAAAACGCACCTACTACTACCAAACATCCAAGTGCGAACAACTTCTTTGTCCAACCAAGGCTTTCTTTCTTTTTTACCGCTTTTTGACCACGACTTTGTGGCTTATAACTATATGTTTTATTCCGTCCGTGATGTACGCGCATATTATGGCTTTATCTCACATTTAGCATCTTTGATTAGCATATCAACTAATTGCTCCATTGAGAAATTATTTTCTTTAATAATATCAGGAACGATAGAAGTGCTTGTTAAACCTGGATGCGTATTAATTTCCATGAAATATAATTTTCCGTCTCCATCCTTGTCATATCTAAAATCTGATCTTGAAATAGATCTGCATCCAAGAGACTTATGCGCAATTTCAGCGAACCTAAGTGATTCTTCATAAACATCCTGAGGAATTCTAGCTGGATAGATATGGTCAGATTGCCCAGGCGTATATTTCGCATCATAATCATTAAAACCGCCTTTAGGTATTATCTCAAGCGTACCCATAGCTTTATCGCCAATTACAGCAGTACTAAGTTCTATACCTGGTATGAACTTCTCTACCATTACTATATCACCATATTCCCACGTAGTTGGATCAATACCAACGTCTTTACCTTTTTCAACTAAGTGCACACCTATTGTCGAGCCTTGCTGAATTGGCTTAACAATATAAGGTCTAGGCATTAAGTCTTTTCCTTTTTGGGCGGCTTCTACCACATCTTTAATATGTGCAGTCATACCATCAATAATCCTAACGCCATTATGACCAACAATCTTTTTAGTCATGTCTTTATTTAAGCCAATTGCCGAAGCTAATACCCCAGAATGAGTATATGGAATTCCAAGCATTTCAAGAACAGCAGGTATAGTACCATCTTCGCCAAAAGTGCCATGCAAAACATTAATTACTACATCTGGCTTCAATTGAGTAAGAGTTTCCGCGACTTTACGACAAGGATCAACAACTGTGTACTTATAACCTAGATTATCCAATGCTTTACAGACATTAGTCCCTGAGGACTTAGACACCCTATTTTCCGCGGAAAGACCGCCCATCAATACTGCAATATGTTTTGTCATGATTCGCTTCTATACTAGACCTAGAAGCAATATATCATATATCACCACCTCATAGCAAAGGATAATGTTTAGTTTTACTCTTAAAGCCTTTTGCAACTAATTAAGCGCCAATAAAGAATGCTTGTTGCATTTTAGAGCGATCTTGATGCTTCATAAGGCTTTCGTTAAACCGATTAACTCGTCCATAGAGCATGCCCGTTAGCGCGTCTACTTTTGTCATCGATTCTTTTGTAATTTGACTTAAAAAAGGGGATACAATCTTAGTTAACTAGATTCCCACTTTCGTGGGAATGACAAGATACCTATGTCCAAATTACATTTTCTTGAATCGGAATAAATTCAAATTTCTCTTTTTTAGGTTTCCTACTTACTTTATAATTCAATTCTGTTGGAACATCACACCCAATATGGGTTATGTAAATTTTACTAAACTTACTTTTACTTAAAGCATCTAAGATATGGTCATCATTGTTAAAAGAAACTCCAAATACCAATAATTTACCATGAGTTTTTTTAAGCGTGCTATAGCAATGTTTAAAGTAAACTTCACTGTCTGAAGTACACGCATCTTTTTTAACATTATACCTATCTTCTAATATCAGGAATGGCTTCTTATACTCTTCATCATACAGATTATTGATTGAATGCGTTTCTTGAGATCCAAAGCTAAGTTTTCTTAGATTTTCATCTTTATCATGCTGAATAAACCAAGATCCATGCATAAAATACACTTTTTTAGCATTTGATTTATCTAGCTTGCACTTAATATATTCCTGCTTCAAGAAATCAGTACTAGGATCCTTGCCTTCATAGAAATTTTGAAGACAGCCATCTTTTTTACCGTCTCTCTTTGTAACAAAACCATCAAAGAAAATCTTTTTATATTTTAGTATTTCAAAATACATTATTGGATCATAGTTAAGAGTAAAAACTTTATTAAAAGTTTTTAAAAACTCATAGCAATTATAATCAAGCTTATTATAATATCCGTATAACTCTGACAAATTTGCATTAGGTTCTTTACCCATTGCCTTAAATAGATTGGCAACATAAAATTCTAGAATTTTCCTTACAATATTTCTTCTAATTTTTCCCAAATCTGATTCAGGACATTCTAGAGACTTATCTGGAAGAATTTCTTTCCAATATTTATGCAATGCCTCTTTCATATTCCACTTAAATGCATCTTTTAGCTTTGGATGCGACAATCCAAAGCCGTTGCCAATCAATACGTTTTTGATTTTCTCATCTTGTATAAATTTTCTAAACGCTTCTGCATTTTTCATATTTCCCCCAAAATATGAAACTAAGTAAAACCTACTTCACCAACCTTCTTAGGACGTAATGGAGGATGCCGCCATTGTTGATGTAATCAACTTCAACTTCAGTATCAACACGGCAAGTTAGCTCACATTCTTTGAGCAGTTTGCCATCGCGGTAAATTTTACATTTTGCAGTTTTAAGTGGCGCGATTTTATCGATACCTTCAATATCAATAGTCTCTGTCCCATTTAAACCTAAATCGCCACGGGTCATGCCATTCTTAAATTGCAATGGCACAATTCCCATACCAACTAAGTTAGAACGGTGAATACGCTCAAAGCTTTCAGCAATAACAGCCTTCACACCTTGAAGGTTCGGGCCTTTTGCCGCCCAGTCACGCGATGAGCCAGTACCATATTCTTTACCAGCAAAAATCACTGTTGGTGTTCCTGCATCAATATATTTCATTGCTGCATCGTAAATAGAGATGTTGTCACCCTGCCCTTTATACTTAGTCAGGCCACCCTCTGCACCGCCACACATTTCGTTTTTAATACGAACGTTGGCAAATGTTCCACGCATCATTACTTCGTGGTTACCACGGCGCGCACCATATGAGTTAAAATCTTTACGCTCAATTCCATGTTCGTTCAGATATTTCTCAGCAGGACCACCCTTACCAATCGAACCAGCAGGGCTGATGTGATCAGTCGTAATACTATCACCAAATATCGCAAGGATGTTTGCACCTTTAATATTTGCAGTACCCTCTGGGTCATGGCTCATATTATCGAAATAAGGCGGACGCTTAATATACGTACTAGAGCTATTCCAAGAGTAATTCATACCTTTTGGCGCAGCTAGTGATTGCCACTCTGCATCACCATCAAACACATCACCATATTTAGAAGTAAACATTTTGGAATTCACATTCGCTGCCACAGCACTTGCAATATCTGCATTGCTTGGCCAGATGTCTTTCAAGAACACATCTTTTCCGTCTTTACCTTTCCCTAATGGATCTTTTTCAAAATCAAAATTCACTGTTCCAGCCAAAGCATATGCCACACAAAGTGGTGGAGATGCTAAATAATTTGCACGAACGTTTGGATGAATCCTTCCTTCGAAATTTCTATTACCAGATAGAACCGAAGCAACTACAAGGTTTTTCTCACCAACTACTTTCTCAATTTCATCCATTAATGGGCCAGAGTTACCAATACATGTTGTGCAACCATACCCAACCAAATGGAACCCTAATTGATCTAAATCTTTTTGTAGATTTGCGCTTTCCAAATATTCTGAAACAACTTTTGAACCCGGAGCCAACGATGTTTTTACCCAAGGCTTCACTTTCAAACCTTTTTGAACTGCATTACGTGCAAGTAACCCAGCACCAATCATCACGCTTGGGTTTGATGTATTTGTACAGCTTGTAATTGCCGCAATTACCACATCACCATTTTTCAAATCAAAATCTTTTCCTGGAACTGGGAATTTTTTCCCAACATTTCCAGCATCTTTATTTAACAAAGGTAATGCATTTGCAAAGTTATCATTCATAGCAGAAAGTGTAACTTTATCTTGAGGACGTTTTGGCCCAGCTAAGCTTGGTTCTACTTTACTTAGATCAAGTTCTAATGTTGAGGTGAACTCATATTGAGCTGTGTCATCCCTCCACATTTGCTGCTCTTTTGCATAGGCTTTTACTAGCTCAATACACTCTTTTGAGCGACCTGACAGCTCTAGATATTTAATTGTTTCCTCATCCACTGGGAAGAAACCACATGTAGCACCATATTCAGGCGCCATATTGGCAATTGTCGATCTATCAGCAACTGGCAGATGTTTCAGGCCTTCGCCATAGAACTCAACAAATTTATTCACCACGCCTTTTTGACGTAACATTTGGGTAACTGTCAGAACTAAATCCGTTGCGGTCATTCCTTCTTTCAATTTTCCAGTTAGCTTAAAGCCTATGACTTCTGGAATCACCATGGTAATAGGCTGGCCAAGCATCGCTGCTTCCGCCTCAATACCACCTACACCCCAACCAAGGACTGAAAGACCATTCACCATTGTTGTATGGCTATCTGTTCCAACCAAAGTGTCTGGGTAGGCAAATGTTGTAGAACCATCAGTTCTTGTCCAAACAACTTGTGATAAAAACTCTAAGTTCACTTGGTGGCAAATTCCTGTCCCAGGTGGCACAACTCTAAAATTATTAAATGCGGTTTGTCCCCATTTTAAGAACTCATAACGCTCTTTATTACGCTTCATTTCTAAATTCACATTCGCTGAAAAAGCGTCTTTGTGTGCGTACTTATCTACTTGTACAGAGTGATCAATCACTAGATCAACTGGGATAAGCGGATTAATCTTCTTCGGATCCCCACCTAATTTCTTTGCCGCATCACGCATTGTAGCAAGATCTACAACAGCGGGAACACCAGTAAAATCCTGCATCAGAACGCGAGCTGGGTTGTAAGCGATTTCATGCTCTGATTTTTTATCTTTCATCCAGCCTTTTAAAGCCTCAATATCAGCTTTTTTCACAGCTTTACCATCTTCAAATCTTAGTAGATTTTCAAACAAAACTTTAAGAGAGTTTGGCATACGCTTGAGATCAACCCCAATACCCTTTGCGGCCTGATCTAGATTGAAATACGTATATTCTTTGCCATTAACTTTGATGGTCTTTTTAGATTTGAAACTATCAGCTTGCCCAAAGTGCATAAACTAAACCTCGTTTTGTATATAGTGGTTTAATTTGATCATAGCCCAGAAATCACCTTTTTTTCAAGGGGATAGTTTTATTTTTAGGGAATCCTACAGAACTTCAGACAATATTACAAACCCCTAGGGCTTGATTTGCTGCGATCTTTCTGCTTAGCAGTTAATTCTTTAATCATGGTTTTTTGATCTATTCTTGGTTTTGTCTCTGTAGGAATTGCCGCGCCAGCCTTTTTCTGAGCTGATATTTTCACTCTTGGCTTAATTGAGGCCCATACTTTACTCAACATTGACAAATGTTTTTTTGATACTTTCACTTTTGAGGTTTCAACTGCTTTAGATACCTCTGGAATCTTAAGTACTTTTCTTCTATGTGATATAAGCTCGTTGAGATTTCCTCTAAACGCCTTTGTTCCCTTACTTGTTTTAAACCACTGTATCGCTTTATTATCTTTAGAGCACACTTTAAACTTAGCTTCCAAATCTTGTCGCTTTATAGCTGGATCTCCTTTGATCATTTTATCGACATCCCTCTGTATCTCCATAATAGCAGCAGCTTGCTCCATTTGCTTGCAGCGTTGGTAATAAAAGTTTTCCAAATTTACTAACACTTGTCTAATGATTTTATCATCTTTAGCAGTGATTTTATCACCGCCTGCAGCATTATTAATTGCAATAAGCGAGTTCTCAATATGCTTTTTTAGCTTTGGATCACTTGTACTATTCCATAGATCATCAAATTTCTTTTTGGCTTCTCTAAATCCACTAAACCGATTTGCATAATATTTATCAGCAACTTCTTTAAATGCATTGATCATTTCATCTGATGGAATTAACCCTTCGTAATCTCTCCAAAACTTGGACGCACCTGGCGTAGGAAAACCCGCGACATTACTTCTATTAAAGAAATCTAGTATTTGATTCGATTTATTCCTAACCCCACCTCCTAAAGACCTAGGTGCGTTTAATAGATCATTAAAGGCATGGCCAAAATCAATTCTAGCAACGTGCGGCTTACCATCTGGCCCACTAAATCCTATTAAATTCCCTGGGTTCACATCATGATCACCATTAAATGCTGATATAGCTATAGCCTGCGCTATTTCTTTACGCAACCCAACATTAGCTTGATCATTCCCACCCAAATAAACCACACCTGGCTTTGGTTTCTCTGGCGCCTCTTCAAAGCTAACTTTTATATGCTTTCTTCCACCTCTATCACCTATATCATCAAGCGTACCCATGACGTTTTCAATATATCTAGAAGCAATAGAAATTTTCCCTTCATTTAACTCAATAGTAACTTCTGGGATAAATTCCAATCGACCTTCTTGGACTAACATATTGCGCGCAACGGTTGAAGATATAACTTCCCCAAAATTTTCTCGATCGGTTGAACCAGCTTTTAATCTTCTTTTTAATGCAGCGTCGAAAATAGTTGGCTTTACTTGATAGAATTTACCATCAGCTCTTTTAACCCTCTTACTTCCTGTGACACCACCAGTCGAAACTCCTTGTTCCTTATCTTTCGTCATACCAACTCCTTCTGTACCCTCTATTCAAGAGGCTACCAAAGAATTAGTTAACAAACGGTTAAAATGGATTGAAAATTTCACCAGATGCTAAACCAAGTTCAGCATAACACTGTGGACGTTTTAGCTATACGCTTAAGAACTAGCAACTCAAACCAACAATATCTTTGATCTCATTCATGCGCTTTTCAGCAATTGCATTAGCTTTTGCGGCGCCTTCCTTAGCGATTTTATGAACCTGTGACTTATCACTTGCAATAATATTAAACTCTTTTTGAATTGGAGCTAAACCTTGCGACACAACCTGAATTAGCTCTTCTTTGAATTGTGAATTAGTATAGCCGCTCACTTTTGCCGCTACTACTTCAACACTCTCACCTGTAAATGCAGAATAAATATTTATTAAATTTGCTATATCTGGACGCGCCTCAGCATCATAAGTAATACCAACTATTGCATCTGTTTTTGCCTTTTTAATTTTCTGCGCAATTGTATCAATGTCATCTACAAGATTGATTCTAGAATAATCTGACTCATCAGACTTACTCATTTTCTTAGTACCATCTCTCAAACTCATCACACGAGTAGCAACTTTATTATAAACAGCCAATGGCTCTTTAAAATAATCAACTTTATACTGGCGATTAAACGCCCCAGCAACATCTCTAGCAAGTTCCAAATGTTGGGTTTGATCTTCGCCTACAGGCACATGGGTTGTATCGTATAGTAAAATATCAGCCGCCATTAAAGTTGGGTATGCATAAAGGCCTAATCCAGCCTTTTCTCTATCCTTACCAGCCTTATCTTTAAATTGGGTCATACGGTTCAGCCAACCTAACGGCGTAGAACACCCGAGAATCCAACCTAATTCAGCATGATAACCAACCGCTGACTGGGTAAAAATGATGGATTTTTCAGGCGATATACCGCAAGCAATATACATCGCTAAGTTATTGATACATGCTTCTCGCAGCGCTTTGGGGTCTTGCGGAACGGTAATCGCATGTAAGTCAACTATACAATAGATACAATTACTATATTCTTCCTGCAACTTAACCCACTTAGTAATTGCTCCTAAATAGTTTCCTAAATGCAATTTGCCCGTTGGTTGAATTCCTGAAAAAACCGTTGCCATATATACTTATGAGTATTAGAATTAATCTGATTTAATAGGGCAATATTGCTTTATTTTCCTACTACTTGCAACAAATTTATAAGATCTATGCCAACTAAAAAAACATTGTGGAACACAGAATCACTTAGAGAAGCTCTAGGATGTAATATTCCTGAAGGATTACAAATCACAGGTGTCTCTATAGATTCAAGGACAATTAAAAAAGGTCAGCTTTTCATAGCCATTAAAGGAGAGAAGCTAAACGGCAATGAATTTGCTGCCGCTGCTATCCAAAAAGGTGCTGTAGCCTGCATAGTGGATGAAATACATGAGTCTAGCAAAAAAGTTCAAGATCAACTAATCAAAGTCAATAATGCTTATGACGCACTAAAAAAACTAGCTGCATATTCAAGATCTAGAGTAAAAGGAAAAATCATTGGTATCACAGGAAGTGTTGGGAAAACAAGCACAAAAGAAATGCTCAAAATCGCTCTAGAACATCAAGGAAACATTCACGCAAGCGAGGGGAATTATAACAACCATTACGGTTTACCTTTGAGCCTAGCTAATATGCCGCAAGACACTGATTATGGTATTTTCGAAATGGGCATGACAGGACGTGGAGAAATATCATCCCTCTCACAACTAGCAAAGCCTAATATAGCCATTATCACAACCGTTGAAGCCGTTCATTTAGAATTTTTTACTTCTGTCGCTGGTATTGCCGCTGCAAAATCAGAAATATATGACGGCATGCAACCTGAAGAAGTAGCCATTATAAATCTTGATAACCCATATGCGCAAATAATGATTGAAAAAGCAAAAGCTAAAAAACTCAAAGTTGTTACTTTTGCAGAAGAAAACAAAGCAAATTATAGATTATTATCTTATAATATCCAAGGTGACTCCGCTAAAATAGTTGCAGAATGTAATGGTAGAGACATAGAGTATAAAATCAGCGCACTTGGCAAACACCTTGCCTTTAACTCTCTAGCAGTTCTTGCTGCTGTTAAAGAAAGTGGTGCGGAGCTTGAATATGGTGCTAATAACCTAAGACATTTCAAGGCTCAAAAAGGACGCGGAGCTGTTATTTTTGTTAAAAATAAAGAAGTTATAATAATTGATGATTCTTACAATGCTAGCCCTGCATCAATAAAAGCAGCGCTAGAAAACCTTAAGTTTTATAAAAACGATAATCATCGCGTTATAGTGATTTTAGGAAACATGGTTCAACTCGGTTCAGAGACAGAAGAAATGCATGCTGGCCTCTCAGAATTCATTCAAGTGCAGAATGTAGACAAAGTCTATACAGTCGGAAACCTGATGCAAAAACTATTTGAGAAACTTCCAGCAAACCTAAGGGGAGCCCATGCTGATAGCTCTGCAGAGATGCTAGAGATTATTGCAAATGACATAAAACCAGGTGATGTTTTGCTAATTAAAGGCTCAAATGCAATGAAGATGAATGTCATTGTAGAAAATTTAATAGATTAAATTTGTCAAAAACCCTTGAAAGAACTTTCATTTTAACGGTATATTTAAGTTATATATTTGTTATTTAAGTATTTCACCATGGTACAATTGTTACTGCCAAAAGATTCAAGGGTTACAAAAGGCAAAGTTCGAAACGAAGCATCTGGCAATAAAGTTAAAAAGTTCAATGTATATCGCTTTGACCCGGAAAAAGATGACAACCCTTGTGTAGATACATACCATGTTGACCAAGAAAAGTGTGGCCCAATGGTTTTGGATGCGCTACTTAAAATAAAAGATGAAGTTGATAGCAGCTTAACCTTTAGAAGATCTTGCAGAGAAGGAATTTGCGGTAGCTGCGCAATGAACATAGATGGCACCAACACCCTTGCTTGTATTAAATCTATTGATGAAGTAAAGGGCGACGTCAATATATATCCCCTTCCACATATGCCTGTGGTCAAAGATTTAGTACCAGATTTGACTCATTTTTATGCACAACTAAGATCTGTTACCCCTTGGCTACAGACAGATACCAAAGCAGCAGCTGGCAAAGAGAGGTTACAATCCCCAGAAGATAGGGAAAAACTAGACGGCTTATACGAATGCATCTTATGCGCTTGTTGCTCAACAAGCTGCCCAAGCTATTGGTGGAATGGTGATAGGTACCTAGGCCCTGCTATATTGCTTCAGGCATATAGATGGATAGTTGATAGTCGTGATGAATATACTGGGGAAAGATTAGATAATCTTGAAGACCCATTTAGACTTTATCGTTGCCATACCATCATGAATTGTGCTAAAACATGCCCTAAAGGACTAAACCCTGCAGCAGCAATTTCTGGAATCAAGAGATTGTTAGTTGAAAGGCAACAATAAGGACTGGCAATCATGTTTTTCAAAGTTAATACTATCTCGAAGATAGCAGCATTAGTTTGTCTGCCATTAATACTAGCTTCCTGTTCTTCCAAAGAAGAAAAAGTGGTAGAAAGCACTGATCCCAACACCTTATTTCAAGAAGGTATTACAGCTTTATCTAAAGATAAATACAACGATGCTATTACAAAATTTGAAACTCTAGAAAGAGAGCACCCTGCCTCTGATCTTGCTTCAGAAGCACAGATAAGACGCGCCTACTCGCAATATCTTGATGGAAATTACGTTTCATCTACATTGACCATTGAAGAATTTTTAAAACAGTACCCAAGTCATCAAAGCGCTGCATATATGTATTATTTGAGAGCTCTTTGTTACTATGACCAGATTGTAGACACTGGAAGGGATCAAGAATTAACTATAAAAGCGATTGAAGCACTCCGTGATTTAACTACCAGATATCCTGATTCAAAATATGCTAAAGATGCTCAATTTAAAATTGACTATTCATACAATAACCTAGCAGGGAAAGAAATGGATATTGGCAGGTTTTACCTCAGTAAAAAACAAATGATTGCCGCGCTTAATAGATTCAAAGTTGTAATAGATCAATATCAAACAACAATATTTGTTCCTGAAGCGTTATACAGAGTTACAGAAATTTACTTTGCATTAGGTGACAAACAACAAGCTCAGAAGTATGCTGCAGTTCTAGGTCATAATTACCCTAATAACGAGTGGTATCAAAAAGCATATGGGCTTATTGAGGATAATACATTTGAAGGTGAAACCCCTTGGTATAAAAAACCTATAAAAAGCATTTGGTAGTATATGAAAAACAATCTTGAACAAGTTTTTCCTCTTGATATTGGAGTGATTCACTTCATCGGTATCGGCGGCATCGGCATGAGTGGAATTGCAGAAATTTTGCATAATCTTGGATACAAAGTGCAAGGCTCTGACCCTTCTGATAACTATGTAGTTGATAGACTAGTAAAGCTGGGAATCAAAGTATTCAAAGTACATGCTGAAGATAACGTTAAGAATGCTAGCTTAATTGTAAAATCAACAGCAATCAAAGATACAAATCCTGAAATCAAATCATCAAAACAGTTGGGTATTCCAATAATTAAACGAGCTGAGATGTTAGCAGAATTAATGCGCTTCAAACACTCAATCGCTATTTCTGGAACGCATGGTAAAACTACAACCACATCTCTAGTAGCAAAATTATTTGAAACAGCAGGAAAAAACCCAACTGTTATCAATGGTGGAATCATCAATCAACATGGCACCAACGCCTACCTTGGAGATGGTGAATATTTAGTTGCAGAAGCCGATGAATCTGACGGAACATTTATAAAAGTACCAAGCTATGTCGCAGTAGTTACAAATATAGATCCAGAACATATGGATTACTATGGCACATTTGATAAGGTCAAAGAAGCTTATAAAACTTTCATTACCAACCTGCCATTTTATGGCTTTGGTGTAATGTGCTATGACCATCCAGTTGTAAGAGAAATAGGCTGTTCAATCACTGACCGCAGAGTTATCAGCTATGGAATTGAATCTGCAGATGTTGACTTCAGAGCTGTAAACATAGTTCCGACTGAAAAAGGATCAACATTCGATGTTGAAATCTCAAAGGACTACGCAAAAAGAAAAAACCTCAAGTATACATCTATTACCAACCTTACAATTGGCATTCATGGCAGACACAACGTACAAAATTCTCTATCAGCCATTGCAATAGGTGTGGAGAAAGGATTTGATAAAGAAATTATACGTACGGCATTTGAAAATTTTGGCGGAGTAAAAAGAAGATTCACATTAACTGGAGTTGTGAATGGTATATCAATAATTGATGATTACGCACATCACCCTGTAGAAATAAAAGCCACCCTTAGTACAGCACGTCACATTGCAAATCTGAGAGGGAGCAAAGTCATTGCTATAATGCAACCTCATAGATATACAAGACTTCATGATTTAATGGAAGAATTCGCAGCTGCTTTCTCTGATGCAAATAATGTTTTTATTGCAGATGTATATTCAGCAGGCGAAAGTCCAATCCCTAACGTATCTGCTGAAGAATTGATAAAAAAAATTAGAGCGCACGGAAATAAAAGTGTTGAGAAACTTGAATCACAAGAAATGTTACCAGAGATCATTAATAATCTTGCAAAAAACAATGATCTAGTAGTACTATTAGGTGCAGGGAACATTACAAAATGGGCATATGATTTACCTAAGCAAATTGAAGAAATTAGTAAAGCAGCATAAATTTTTTTACACAGCAACTGTTGCATTATCCATGCTTTCCCAGACAGATAACGCATTGGCATATTCTTTAGATGATGCACTTATTTCTGCTCATGAAAGCAATTATTCAATCCTTGCGGACTACGAGAGACAGCAATCTACTAAACTGGAAACCCCCAAAGCTTATACAGGCTTTTTGCCGACTGTTTCTGGCGCTATTTCAAACACCAAGACCGAACTAGAATCTCCTCAAGCTAGAGCAAATCAAACGAAAGAGAAGGTAAATGTTAGAACGCTGACGGTTAATCAACCAATATTTAAAGGCGGTGAAACCTTTGCAAATATCAAAATTGCAGAGAATTCAGTAGAGGCAGGCCAACACCAGTTTAAAGCTGTATCAAACGATATTTCTTTAAAAACTGTTAGTGCTTATGAAGGTGTTTTAAATACTCGTGATATATACGATCTGAATACTCATAATGAAACGGTGCTTGCCGAAAACCTAAAACTTACGCAAACAAAATTTAAACATGGCGAAGTAACAAAAACTGATGTTCTACAAGCAGAATCTCGTCACAGCACAGCAATAGCCGAAAAAGAGAGAGCTTATGGCGAAGCCAAGGCCGCAGAAGCATTATTTGTAAGAATTATAGGCGCTCAATTACCAGAATCACTGGATCCAATATCCTTAGAAAATGTTGCGCTACCAGAAACTTTTGAGGAGTTGCTTGAGATAGCTTTGAAAAACAATCCAAGTTTGCAATCTCGCAAATATAATGCCGAAGCTTCTAAGTATGGAATCACAAAAGCATATTCAGTAATAATGCCAAAAGTTTCTGCTTCTGCTCAGTATCGCAGATCAGACTTACCTAAAAACTCATCTAACACTACTGATAGCGATACCTATACTATTAACCTGAATGTACCAATTTTCCAAAGTGGCGCAGAGTACGCAGATATTTTCAAATCTCAGCATCAAGCTAAAAAAGATGAATATGACTATAAAGAAGTTGAGCGCCAGATAAGAGAAAATGCTGTAAGAGTATGGAACAATTATAAAGTTAGCCAAGCAGTAATAAAATCCTCTGAGGAAGCTATTCAAGCAGCTCAAAAAGCTTTAGATGGTGTAAGAGAAGAAGCAAAAGCTGGTACTAGAACCACTCTTGATATACTAAATGCTCAGCAAGAAGTGTTTACAACAAAAGTTAGAAAGCGCTCTGCCACAAAAGACTTGGTTGAATCTGTTTATTCTATTCTTCAGCTTATGGGATCACTCAATGCAATTGACATTGTAGAAACACCTAAGAAGTGATTTTGCGAAGACTTTTTGTGTCATCCTAGTGCTTGATCTGCTTTTAAGTTGGATCATCGGGTCAAGCCCGATGATGACAAGTTTTCTTTGTCTGTTGTCATCCTCGTGTTTAACACGAGGATCTCTAGATAATCTCGGTATATAGGTCTCTCCAATTAGGATTGGACATTTCAATCAACTCAATTTTCCATTTGCGAAACCAAGTTTTTAAATTTTTCTCTCTTTGAATTGCTGTATTAACTTCGTTAGTTGTTTCAAAATAAACTAAATATTTTAGGTTGTACCTCTTTGTGAAAACTTTGATCAAACCTTCTCTGTGTTCAAACACTCGGCGCACAAGATTATTGGTGACTCCTATATACAAAGTACCTTTAGGTTTGTTGCTCATTATATAAATATAATAACACATCAATAGTGTTTTAAA
>JACCDG010230293.1_pt1 | contig 15036 bp, 13 predicted proteins | sample 7442471 | NCBI WGS metagenome assembly JACCDG01 (sample SAMN15323444, study PRJNA562643) | freshwater metagenome | isolation source: river surface water | place: USA:Blue River Watershed | collected 2017-08-17
CTGCACCAGCTTCGAGGCCGCGCACAATATCTTGCGTCTCGCCCTTCGCACTTAGCATCACGATGGGGACCATCGACTCTTTTCTAATGAGTCGGCAAACTTCAATTCCATCTATTCCGGGAAGCATGACATCGAGTAAGACGAGGTCTGGAGGATTATTTCTAAAAACCTCCAGAGCCTCATCTCCACGACTTACAAGATCTACATCAAAGCCAGAGCTCGTGAGAACAATTCCAAGCATTTCTGCAAGGTCTTGATCGTCATCGACGACCATGATGAGTGTCATGAGTAACTAGCGGTTCTTTATGAACCGTGCTCCCATGAATTGAGGTACATATCTTGTGCAGGTGTAAGCACATCGATACGTCCACCCATTGAAATCAACTTGAGTGAAGCAACTTCCTTGTCGATATAGGTAGGCACTTCGTGAACGCCAGCTGGAAGATTCTTTGCTTCCTTAACTAGGTATTCAGCGGTGAGGGCCTGATCAGAGAATGACATATCCATCACTGATGCTGGATGTCCTTCTGCTGCGCCAAGATTTACAAGACGTCCCTCTGCGAGAAGAAGTAGACGGCGGCCATCCTTCATGACGTACTCATCAGTCTGGTGGCGCATCTTTGCATTCTTCTTTGTTGAGTTCTGCTCTAGCCATGCAACATCGATTTCGATATCAAAGTGACCGGAGTTAGCCATGATTGCGCCATCCTTCATCACTGAGAAGTGCTCATCACGAAGTACATCGCGGTTTCCTGTGACGGTAATAAATACATCACCAATCTTTGCTGCATCAATCATTGGCATGACGCGGAAGCCTTGCATCATGGCATCGAGCGCCTTGGTTGGGTCAATTTCTGTAACAACTACATCTGCACCCATGCCCTTAGCGCGCTCTGCAACACCCTTACCGCAGTAACCGAAGCCAGCCACTACAACAATTCTTCCTGCAAGCAAGAAGTTAGTTGCACGAAATACTGCATCGAGAGTTGACTGTCCTGTGCCGTAACGGTTATCGAACATATGCTTGGTATCAGTATCATTGACAGCGATCATTGGGAATGTAAGAGCACCATCTTTCGCCATCTGGTTTAGGCGGATTACGCCTGTTGTGGTCTCTTCGCAACCACCGGCGATATTTGGAAGAAGTTCTTTACGAGTTGTGTGAAGAGTGTTAACGAGGTCGCAACCATCATCGAATACTTGGTGAGGTTCGATATCAAGAGCTGCATTGATATGTGCGTAGTAACCATCGCGATCTACTGAATTGCGAGCAAATACTGAGATTCCGTATTCATGAACGAGCGCGGCAGCGGTGTCATCCTGCGTTGACAGAGGATTAGATGCACATAGTGCAATCTCTGCACCTCCTGCTTTGAGTACGCGCATGAGGTTGGCGGTCTCAGTTGTGACGTGCATACAAGCTGCAATACGTACGCCAGTAAATGGCTGTGACTTTTCGAAACGTTCACGAATTTGTGCAAGCACAGGCATATTGCGCTCTGCCCACTCGATCTTCTTGCGGCCTTCAGCAGCAAGTGATGCATCAGCAATATCGTGCTTTGGAATTGTTGTTACAGATGTCATTGAAATTTCTCTCCCTAATGTAAAAACGGCTGTTTTTTTCGCTTGACCTTCGGCGTAGGGCTCTACTGTGCTAGTCGGCTATGGGGATAGCGTACTAGTTAAGGCGTTAATACGAGGATGTCGAGGTCCCCTCGAATCGTGTTAAGTACATCATCACGGACCTTTTTCATACGGGCTTCTGTTGAAGCCTCAACGTTGAGTCGAAGGAGTGGCTCCGTATTGGATGCTCGAAGATTGAACCACCAGGTATCTCCATTGATTGTCAGACCGTCAAGATGATCGACTTCTATGCCATCTTTCTTTGCATAGATTTTTTCAACAATCGACATCGCAGCTTTTGCATCAGCGACAGTTGAATTGATCTCACCGCTTGAGTGATAGCGATTAAATGATGAGAGAAGTTTGGATAATGATGTCTCTGATTCGCCTAGCGCTGCGATTGCGTGAAGAGCGGCGAGCATTCCCGAATCAGCTTTCCAGAAATCTCTAAAGTAGAAGTGACCAGAGTGCTCTCCCCCAAAAACCGCATTGGTCTCTGCCATGAGCTTCTTGATGTAGGAATGTCCGACTCGAGAACGTATGGCAGAGCCACCATTCTCTTCAACAACTTCCTTCACTGCGCGCGATGAAATCAAGTTGTAAATAATGTTTGACGACGGATAACGCTTGAGTTCACGCGTTGCTATGAGAGCCGTTAGCGCAGATGGATTTACCAGATCACCCTTTTCATCGACGAGGAAGCAACGATCGGCATCACCATCAAAGGCTAATCCAATATCAGCCTTATGTTTCTTGACGGCCTTCTGCAGGTCCACAAGGTTTGAAGGTTCGATTGGATTTGCTTCGTGGTTAGGGAATGTTCCATCTAATTCGAAGTACATCTCAATTACTTCTGCATTGAGCCTCTTAAATACTGCCGGCGCCGTGTAACCACCCATGCCATTGCCAGCATCGATAACAATCTTCAACGGACGTATATGTGAAACATCTACCAAAGTAAGGAGATGGTCAACATATTCTTCAAGGAGATTTTGGTTCTTTTCAACGCCGAGATTACGCATCGCCATTGGTGTTCCCTCGGTGACAAAATTTTCAATAGTGACGAGTCCCGATTCTTTTCCGATGGGACGAGCGCCACTCAAACAGAGTTTGATTCCGTTATACGCAGCTGGATTGTGGCTGGCCGTAAACATTGCACCGGGAAGATTTAACTTTCCTGAAGCGAAATAGAGCATATCTGTCGAAGCGAGTCCGATTCGAATGACATCAAGTCCTTGAGAAGTCACTCCGGCAGAGAATGCACTGGCAAGAGTGGGTGACGATGGGCGCATATCCTCGCCGATGACAACTGTGCCTGGCTCGCGTTCGATTTCGAGAAATTTAGCAACTGCGACGCCGGTAGCAAATGCAAAATCTGGAGTAAGTTCTTTATCCACTAATCCACGAATGTCGTAGGCCTTGAAAATTGAGTTACTCATGTCTCTATCGTAAAGAGATTTCTAGCTAGATGAGAAATTAGGAAGGTACGGCGCGGAGATGTCCGCGTCGACCTACGCTTGAATGTGACTGAGATGTTGCAGATGTTGCTGGATCTACAACGGCGCTCTGCGCAACTTCACGTACAGCATCGGCAATCGCCATCAAATCATCATCACTTGGGCCAGCTTGATTCTCATCGACCGTTGGGCGAATTACGTTCCAGCCATTAGGAACTGTCAATCGAGTTGAATGCTTATCGCATAAATCGTAGGCATGTGGCTCAGAGAATGTTGCAAGCGGTCCAAGGACTGCGGTGGATTCGGCATATATGTAGGTGAGTGTCATTGACGCAACCGAGGAACAGCTCACACGTGAACACGTGCGTCCTGAACGAAGGTGTGAACTCATAACAACAAGGCTATCTGTGAAGAGTTAAAAGTTAGGGAATTAACACACTTATATTTGAAGAGGGAATTGACGATTTTGTAAGCACGCTACCGGGGGCCAAAGGTATGTATCCGGAACCGCTCTTTGAGGAAATCAATGCTGCACCTGATGTGCCTTTGGAAATATTTGCAAAGGTTACAGAGCGGGTTGATGCTGCGACGGTATATGTGGCTATATCTTCTCCGCGAATTTCAACTCTCTTGGTCTTACCGCTGCTGGAAAGTAGATCCAAGGAAATCTTTATCTCCTTGCCGGTAAAGACCAGGCTCGGCGCCAAACCATTTGTGGCCAAGGTGAACTTCTGCAGATCGGGTGCGTGAGTGCTCCAAATGAAGTCGCTCTTTCCTTGCACAACTGTTTGCGTAAAGACGGACCCAAGGATGGGTTGATCAGAATTTATATGGAGGGCAAATTTTCCAGCAGCCATCTTGATCTTCATTGGAATCTCAATGACTTTCTGATGTGGAATCACTTTGCCATTTATTCCTATTGGCGAGAAGGTTCCATCGGTTGATCGAATCTCCGCGCTAATGCGCGCATCGATTCCACCGGGAACATAGAGTCTTAACGTGTGTGGAGTTGCTTTATTTCGATTGACTTGTTGCGGAATTGCAGGAATCTGGAGCACCTTTGCTGGATCCCCAGTTGAATTGAGAATATCTCCACCCAGTGATCTCAAGCCACGACCACGCTCGTCAACAACAAATCCATTTACCCGGCCAGATTTGGGTTTGATATGAATTGCTATCTTCTTTGATCCTGGCGCCAATGAAACAAGGGGCAGATTTAGGAAAGAGTTTGCACCAACTACGACATCGCGTGGAGTTATTGCACCATTTTCCGTAAATACATTTACGGTGATGACAGCCTTCCCGAGTCCACTATTTACCAAATTCAGCGAGCCCTTTGAAGTGATATCTGCCGTAGCTCCGACAAACCACTGAGATGTAATCGGGCCTGTGCATGGCGCAGCTCCAGCCCAAACTCCTTTTCGAGTCTGCCAAATTGTTGGAGTTACTTCACCACTTTCAATGACTGCAGATTGTGAGGAGATTGCATAACGACTAATCCCAGCTGGTCGAGTTTTCAATGACTTTGTGCCGGTCTTTCGAATCTCAGGCTTTCCGGTGGATAACGAGATAGCGCTCGATAAACCAGAGAGATTGGGAGGGCAGACAACGGCTGGATAACTTTCGTTATATCTGTTCGTTGAAACAGTGACGTTAAGTAGATTCGCAACTGCCAGCGTGGCAGCAGTTGCCATAACTAAGAAGAATGCGCGCTCTGTTCTCATGCCAGCACCTTCTCTGAAATCTCGCGTTTTCTGCGCCCAGCAGGAAGTGCGAGTACAACCACTGTGACTAGAACTATGACAAAGAAGGAGATCCAGGCGCGACGGCTTGTTCCATCATGAAATACTGTAATTTCACCGGCATTGGTTACTTCAAATGTTGGCAATCCATTTACATCTTGAATTCGCGCACTCCGGAAACCATCTTGATAAATCCGCCAGCCGTTGCTGAAGTTCTCTGTGATTGTGACAGTACCTGGTTCAGGAACTTCAGCTTTAATCCCTTTGCTTTCCAGAATTGAAATCGCTCCTGAATAATCCGAGAAGATGAGTTTCCCTGTTGGCGCTGTGACTTTCCAAACGATTCCCGCTTTCGTTGCAGAAGTACGAGTGAAGCCTCCCAATCCGTCGATTGTTTGCACAACTTCATCGATAACTGGTCGCTTTAAAAAGATGTATTTGATCCCGTAGGTGGCAAAGACGTTACTTGAGGTAATTCCCGTGTTATCAACTAAGCCTTCTACCGCCCACGAGATTATTTCTGAATTCTCTGGAGCAACATCGGCATCTCCAAGCGCTGCATCAGAACCTCTTGAGATGAAGTAAGAAAGTGACTTCTGATTTCCATCGGAATAAGGGCGAATAACCAAAGTCTTTCCGCTAGTTTCCACAGCGAGATAGGAAGGCAGCACCTTTGCAGCTCCGCTACGTAACGGCGAATCAGATCCGGCCGAAATCAACCAAGAGATTGATGTTGCGGCGTAGGTGACTGTAAGTATCAAGACGGCGGCAACCGAGATGTGTCGGTAATTGAGATGAGACTGCTGAAGTCTGGAGCTAATTTTGTCGAACATGACAATCGCTGATGTGATTGAAAAAAGTGTTGCAAGTGCGATGAACACACCAGGAAAGACTCTCGCGCTGATAGTTGATCCAGAGCTTGGAACAACTAGCCCGCTTGCCAGAGTTCCTGCAAGCAGAAAAATGATTCCGGGCAGTGCAAATTTGCGCGCTGCAGTTGTGGAGAAGAACGAGAAGAAGAGAATTGCAGTAATAGGGCTGATGCTCCACCACGGAAGCGATCCTGGGCCGCCGGGATTACCCAGGAATGCAAGGTTTGGTCCCCCGCCCGGAAAGGTGAGGCCAATTTCCAGAAAGAGCCTGCTGGGATTATGAAGTAATCCGAGAGAGTTTGGCGCTGCTAGCAAGAATGGAATAAAGAAAAGTGCGCCTCGCTTAGTGGCTCGCTGAAGGAAGAGCTGATCCTTTGCATTGTTTCCAGACTTTCTATAATCGAGAATCAAGAGCGCGGAGGTGGCGACAAGCAGTATCAGAAGTATTGATGGATTGAAGAGAAGCAGAATTCCGATAAACAAGGCGTGGCGATAAATTCCTCGCCATCCCCATTTCTCGATTTCAATCCAGTGTTGGATTTGTCGAATAAGAAATGGGAGTGAAATGAGAAGCACTAAGAGACCGAGTCTTCCGGAGTTCACTGCAGCGATAGCAACTGGAGATAGCGCGTAAAGAAGGGATGCTCCCGCAGCTAACCAGCCATTTTCTGTATATCTCTTGAGATAGCTGTGTGCTGAAACCAAGAGTAGAAATGGAGCTGCGAGGAAGAATAGCGTGAGGAAGATTTGTGGATTTCCAAAGGTAGCTATCGATGCAACGCCCACAAAGAGAACCCATGCTGGAGTGGATTGACCGCTACCCATTCCAACTTCATGCCAACTTGCAATGTAGCGTTTGATTAAGTCGATTGCGCTATCCGGAGATTGGGCTAGTGCACCTCCAGATAAATCTCCGAAACGATGACGAGCCCAACCCACTGTGAGTATCGCGAGAACTGAAGCTGCGATGACCATGGGGCGGCGAAAGATTGTTCTCCACGAGGCGTGCGCAATTGGAGCAAGTAAATCCTCATCTTCATCAACTGTGAGGTCGCTGATAACCGGGGCATCTTGGTTCTTTACATCGGGAAGGATCTTGGAACGCAGAACTGATGTCGTGCGATTGAGTGATGCGCGAAGCTGCACAGTGCGAGATGGAATGAAGGTTTTCACTACACGTGAAGAGATGAATCGGTGCTTCTTTCGAAATTTTCGCGCTTCCAAGAGTTCTGCTGGGTGAATAATCAGAGTTGCAATCGCGAGAAGTTCATCGGATGCATAACCTGGAAGCTTTGCGAAGAGGTATCCGATAGATCGCAGGATTGCACCTGAGAGAAGTTGAAGTCCTAGCCATGGAAGTGCGAAGAGTGAAGAGTTGGCGAGCAAGACATATGCAGCATTTCTTCTATCGAGAAGAAGTGGTCTATGGAGAAGTGCTCCCTCAACATCGACGCTTCTACGCTCATTACTGGACGCTTGGGCGTGATACCCAATCGCATCTGACACTGCGATGACAGAGTGTCCGGCAACTCTGACTCTCCATCCGAAATCAACATCATCTCTGAAGAGCTCGAGATTTTGATCAAAGCCACCGATCTCTTCAAAGACATCACGGCGAATCAGCGCCCCTGCAGTACTTACGGCAAGAACTTCATGAACGCCATCGTGCTGACCTTGGTCATACTCGGCAGGTTCAAGTCCGGTCCAGCGAGCGCCATTAGTTGCAATGCTGATTCCTTGTTCAATCAAATGTGTTCGATCATGCCAACCCAATAACTTTGGTCCTGCCATTACGACGTTTGGTCTATCTGCTGTTGCATCGAGAAGTGCTTCGAGTGCGCCTGGATGCAGAACACAATCGTCGTGGAGAATCCAAATCCACTCTTCACTATCTGCTACTTGTGATGGAAGTTGTGCAACACCGTGTGCAATCGCAGCACCAAAACCAACTTCCCTGTCGAGTGTTGCTACAGGGATGCGTGCGCCCTTAAGTAATTTTGCAGATGAATCAATAGATCCTGTATCGATTGCAACAATTTGATCTGCCTTACGAGTTTGCGATGCAATTGATGCAACTACTTCTGGCAGCCATGTTGCACCATCGTGAACGACAAGAATTGCCGTAACGCGTTGGGAACTCATAGGTAGAACCTACCTAACTGAAATAACTGCACACGTCGGCGGGAATCTGGGATTGTTATGTAGGCCTGAGATTACGCAGGGCGGCGCTTTAGACGGCGGCGCTCACGCTCAGAGAGCCCGCCCCAAATACCGAAGCGCTCATCATGGGCAAGGGCATATTCGAGGCACTCTTGACGAACTTCGCAAGAAAGGCAGACGCGCTTTGCTTCGCGAGTTGATCCACCCTTTTCAGGAAAGAATGCTTCTGGGTCTGTCTGGGCGCAAAGTGAGCGCTCCTGCCAGGAGAGCTCAAAGTTCTCTCCGCTAGCTAGTTGAATAGTTGGTCCAGCAGTGGGGGCTGATGGCTTGCCAGTTGAACTTCCTTCTGGGCGGATTGGCATTCGCAAATCTCCTCAAGTCATTAGGGGCGGGATTCATTGTGAATCACACGCGCTCTAGGAGTGAATTACACCCGTGTAATCCCCTTGAGTCAACCCCAAGGTAGAGACTTTTTCGAAATTTACGGGTGAAATATGCGGTTTTTAGAGAGAAATCGGTAATTCGCCGCTTGGAGAGAGATATTTCTGCGATTTTTCTACATGTGAAGGAACTTTTGTTCCATGTGTGACGAAACATTCGATGAGCTGGGCACCGGCCCCAATCACCACGTTATCGCCGATGATGCAATCATCAAGGAGCACCCCGGCTCCAATTGTGCAGCCAGAACCAACTGATGTTCCGCCGATAAGGAGTGCGTCATCTGCGACGACAGTGCCGGTCTGTACCAAGAAAGGACCATCTACTAAATCTCGAGAGCCCTTGAAGAGCGCCGCAGGTGTGCCGACATCGAGCCAGTAAGACTGATCTTTAAATCCGTAGACACCCCGGCCACTGGATACCAGCGCAGGGAATGTTTCGCGTTCGATACTGACAACTTCACCGAGTGGAATCTCATCAATTACTGATGGAGAGAAAACATAGCAACCGGCGTTGATGGAATTGGTAACCGGGTTATCCATCTTCTCAAGAAATGCACTCACTCGTCCTGAAGTATCAGTTGGTACGCATCCAAATGCACGAGCATCTTCCACATCAATCAAGTGAAGAGTTACATCTGCGCCTTTCTCAAGGTGAAAATCGATTTGATTTGCAATTGAGTGACGACTTAAAACATCTCCATTGAAGATAACGATTGGTTCATCGCGGCCAAGTAGCTCTGCCGCATTACGAATTGCCCCACCTGTGCCCAGTGGCTCTTTCTCAACAGCGTAGAGAATCTTGATTCCCCACTTGCTGCCATCTCCGAAATAGGGAGTAAAGACCTCAGCCAAATACGAAGTGGCAAGAACTATTGTGTGAAGACCTGCCTTTTTGGCGGCGAGTATTTGATGCTCGGTAACTGGAAGTCCTGCTACCGGAAGCATCGGTTTAGGTGATTCATTTGTGAGCGGCTTGAGTCGAGTACCGAAACCACCAACGAGAAGAATTCCAACAGCCATTTTTATTGGCCCATCTTCTTGCTGATGCGATCTGCAGCCTCAGAAATTTGCTGATCGGTTGCCGTCATTGCGATACGAATAAATTGTGCTGCCTTCTCGCCATAAAAGATTCCCGGAGTTGCAATAATCCCAATCTCAGCAAGCCATGAGACCGAATCCCAGGCGCTTTCATTGCGAGTAGCCCATATATATAGCCCTGCTGCAGAATCGTGGATTTCAAAGCCAGCCTTGGTAAGTGCTTCCTTTATAGTTGCGCGACGCGAGTTATAGCGAGCTCGCTGGTCTTCCACATGAGTTGCATCAGAGAGAGCAGCAACCATCGCCTTCTGAACAGGTAGAGAGACCATCATTCCTGCATGCTTACGGACTTCTAGAATTTTTGCGATAAGAGCTGAGTCTCCGATGACAAAAGCGGCGCGATAGCCAGCCATGGATGATCTCTTGGAGAGCGAGAAGACCGCCAAGATATTTGAATTATCGCCATCGGTATATCGCAAGATAGAAGTAGGAATCTGACTGTCACCGAATTCGAGGTAACACTCATCTGAGACCAATACCGAGTTCTCTCTTCGCGACCAATCTATGGCTGCGCGGAATTCAGATTCAGAGTGCACGCGACCAGTTGGATTTGATGGTGAATTCACCCAAGCCATATCTGCATTAGGCCAGGTTGCAGCGTCGATACCAACTGCGGTTGCTTCTGCTTGAGCCAGAAGTGATCCAACTAGATATGTGGGGTAGGCAATCTCTGGATAGAGAACGCTTTCTGCTTCTAGAAAAGTTGGAAGCCAAGCAACAAACTCCTTAGATCCAATAAGTGGAAGAACTCCAAAGTTTCCGGTGGCGCCTAAAGTTTTCTCCGCCCATGTTCTGATTGCACTCTGTAACTCTTGAGTTCCGACAGTTACTGGATAACTTGGAGAGTTCGAAGCGCTACGGAATGCCTCTTGAATAAACTCAGGAGTTGAATCGACCGGCGTTCCTACAGAGAGATCAATTGCTCCTTGAGGATATTTTCGTGCGAGCTCTGCATATGGTGCGAGCGCATCCCACGGAAAATCAGGAAGTTTTTGGCGCAAGAGCAGTCACATCTGCGTGATCGGAATTTGTTTCTCCGACCTTTGATGCTCCCCCAGGTGAACCAAGTTCAATAAAGAATTCTGTATTGATCTTCTTGTAGTTCTCCCACTGACCAGGAACATCATCTTCATAATAAATCGCTTCAACAGGGCAAACTGGCTCGCACGCTCCGCAATCTACGCACTCATCAGGTTGGATATAGAGCATGCGGGTACCGTCGTAGATGCAATCGACTGGGCACTCTTCGCGACAGGACTTATCCTTAACGTCAACGCAAGGTTCGGCGATTACATAGGTCACGGGATTCCTCCAGAAGGCTCGAAACGATAGGCGGTAATTCTAACCCTGCAAGAGGTTGATTGCACGATTACTGTTGGGGTTATGAGCCCCGAAGATTTACGAGCCGCGATTGGCAAACGAGCCACGATTCGCCTCCATGATTCTGAGGGTGGCTTCCGGGATATCGTCGGAGTTTTACAGAGTGAGACGACCCTTATCAATCGCCGCGGGGAGCTAATCGAATTTCAACTCCGCGATGTGGCTTTTTTTCGAGTAATTCCAGTCTTTAATAGACGAGATGCCGATACTGGTCAGCTAAGAATTTATGACACTCTGACGCGAGAAGTGAAGAGCGTTGAGAGTCGAGAAGGATTTATCTCAATCTACTGCTGTGGTCCTACTGTCTACCGCGATGCGCATGTGGGCAATCTTCGTACTTTTCTACTCTCAGATTTAATCGCTAGAACCTTGAGGCTACAAGGCGTCGAAGTGCAGTTAATACAAAACATCACTGATGTCGGGCATATGGCTGATGACTTTGAAGAAGAAGACAAAATGCTTGCCGAATCGCAAAAGCGCAAGGTAGATCCCTTTGAAATAGCGCGAGAGTTTGAATCTCGTTTCCACAGAGACCTCGCCTTGTTAAATGTCAGAACTGCCGATCGATACCCGCGAGCTTCTGAGAACATGGATTCGATGCAGAAGGCAATCGCAGAATTAATTGAGAAGAAATCGGCATATGTTGGCTCCGATGGTTCGGTCTACTTTGATGCAACGTCATTTGAAAGTTACGGGGCAATCAGTGGTAACCGACTTGAGGCTCTCAAGCCTGGGCATAGATATGAATTTAAAGATGAAGGTGGAAAGAAGTTTCACGCCGATTGGGCGCTCTGGAAGTTAGCGGGTGCTCGCACCCAAATGATTTGGGAATCCCCTTGGGGTGCTGGCTTTCCTGGTTGGCATATCGAATGTAGTGCGATGTCGATTGATTTTCTCGATGCAGCGGTAGATATACATGTTGGCGGAATCGATTTGAGATTTCCTCATCACGAAAATGAGAGAGCTCAATCAAATTCACTTACTGGTGAAGAAGTCGTTAAAACTTGGGTGCACGGGGAACATTTACTCTTTGAAGGCAGAAAGATGTCTAAGAGCGCAGGAAATGTCGTACTTCTGAGCGATCTCATCGAACGTGGTTTAGATCCACTCTCACTGAGATTTGCTCTATTAGAGAATCGCTATCGGTCACAGATGGATCTCTCCTGGGCTTCGCTCGAAGCGGCACACTCCACACTTCGCCGCTGGAGAAAGTTGATGAGCGAATGGGGAAGATCTTCCGAGTTCAAGATTGATGATGAAATTACCGATGCGCTTTCAACGGATTTAGATACACCTCGTGCAATGCAGCGACTTCGCGCAATCGAGAAGGATGCATCAATGGGCAACCAAGATAAGAGAGCAATCTTCTTATATGCCGATCAAGTGATGGGGTTGGCGCTAGATCGCGCACCTGAAGAGAAGCCACTTACCGATGAGCTAAAGAAACTTCTGCAGGACCGTGAAGTTGCTCGTCAGGAGAAGAATTGGGCCGAAAGTGATGCGCTGCGTAAAGAACTTGAGAGCGCTGGGCTCGAAATTAATGACAGTGCATCCGGTCAAAGTTGGAGTTGGAAGTAATTACGCTCTTCTCAATGCAGCCAAAAGCCCTGCCAGAAAACCAATAAAGAGCAGAGCGCTTCCCGCATTATCGCCTTGAATAAGTAACTCTTGACCAGCACCAAATGTTCCAGCACGAATAATCAGAACTAGCCAGGAGAAGAGGGCAAGGAATTTATAGCGCTTCTTTCCATAGCGTCTGCCAATCCACCAAATTACTGTGAAGGTGGAGATGATCGCAATTGCAACTCCAAAAGGTGGAATCGATTGATGAATAAGCGTTGCTGCGATTGCAATGAGAGCACCGAAGATAAGGGAGAAAAGTGACTTCATTTATGCAGGAGAGATTCCCGAGAATAGATCGCTTTCTAATCCATGAGAATTGATTGCTGGTCCTTTCTCGCCCTTAACGAGGGTGTAATACTCATTGCCCCAAATCTCGAGCCCTAAATTATTGGAGAGAGCAAAGAAAGGGCCATCGACTGCAATCTGAGTTTCATGAGCGCGCATAGCCTCCATTTTCTGCTCGACATAATTGCCACCATCAATGAGCGCGTGCACAAATGAATCATCTTTTGCAAAGGGCAGATCATCAGCGCTCTCGGCACCCATAAAGTCTGAGCCAAGTGCCTTCATCTTGTCGATGCCATCTTGAATTACTGATTTAGGCATAACATTCCAGTAGATCTTTGGGATATCCCACGATGCGACCTCAGCCGCAGCCATTGCAACTCGATGCGCCTGAATATGGTCAGGATGTCCATAACCACCAAATTCATCGTAAGTAATCAATACGTGAGGCTTAACCTCCTCGATAACCTTCTTCAGAGATTCGGTTGCGGCATCGAAATCGGCTTTCCAGAAAGTATCTTCGCGGTTATTGGCATCGGTGCCCATCATTCCGCTGTCGCGGTACTTGCGTTCACCTTCTGCTAAGAATCTATGGTCCTTGACGCCGAGTGCAACCATCGCATTCTGAAGTTCAATAACTCGATGATCGCCCAACAGATCTTCTTTATCTGCAGCAAGGTGAGCAAGTTCTGCAATCAGCACTTCGCCTTCCTCACCACGTGTACAAGTGACGAGTGTGACCGATGCTCCCAAAGCTGCATACATAGCCATCGTTGAACCATTGTTGATGGTTTCATCATCTGGATGGGCATGCACCAGCAGCATGCGATAGCCCTTATAGCTCTGCAACATTAGTAAACCGGTAGCGATGTATCAATTTGCTTTGCCCAAGCGACGACGCCGCCAGAGACATGTGATGCATCGGCAAATCCAGCGTTCTTAAGAATTGCTAGACACTCTGCAGATCTGACACCACTCTTGCAGTGAAGAATGATCGGTTTATCTTGTGGCAGCGTTGATAGGACGCTTCCATCGATAAATCCTTGCTTTGGAATCAGATGTGATGTTGGGATACGTACAATCTCAAATTCACTCGGCTCGCGAACATCGATGAGGTAGTAATCCTCTTGCCCATCAATCTTTGATTTCAGCTCTTGGACCGTAATTGTTGAGCCAGTGCTCGCTTCTTGCGCTGCATCAGAGAGAACGCCACAAAATGCTTCATAATCTGGAAGTAAGGCAGTCTGCTTTGGATTCTCACTGCAGATTGGGCAGTTGGGATCCTTGCGGACTTTAATCTTTCTAAAGGTCATATCGAGTGCGTCATAAACCATCAATGAGCCAACGAGTGGTTCGCCGATACCAGTGAGAACTTTGATCGCCTCAGTTGTTTGAATTGATCCGATTGTGGCGCAGAGAACCCCGAGGACTCCGCCTTCAGCACAACTTGGAACCATTCCAGGAGGTGGTGGCTCTGGATAAAGGCAACGGTAGCAAGGGCCATACTCAGCCCAGAAGACACTTGCTTGTCCATCAAAGCGATAGATAGATCCCCATACATAGGGTTTCTTGAGAAGCACACACGCATCGTTTACGAGATATCGAGTAGCAAAGTTATCTGTGCCATCAACGATGATGTCGTACTGAGCAAAGATCTCCATAACATTTGAATTATCAAGACGTGTTTCATGTGTAATGACATTTACATATGGATTGATTTCAGAGATCTTCTCTAGAGCGCTCTGCGCCTTGCTCTTTCCGATATCGGATTGGCCGTGAATGATTTGGCGCTGCAGATTTGATTCATCTACGGTGTCGAATTCGACAATTCCGAGTGTTCCAATACCAGCTGCCGCCAGATACATCAGCGCTGGCGAACCAAGGCCACCTGCTCCCACGCAAAGGACCTTTGCATTCATCATTCGTTGCTGACCTGCCATCGCAACATCAGGAATGATCAAATGGCGACTGTAGCGACGAACTTCATCAACTGAGAGCGCTGGGCCAGGAGTGACGAGCGGAGGAATCTTCATGTTGCAATTCTGCCGTACTGTCCGTTTGCCCGCCAATTCTGTACGATGCGCACAATGAGTACAGATACTTCACCTGCAAACGGTTCGCGTTCAGATAAATCACGCCTACCCCGCGATGAGAGACGAGCACTTTTGCTCTCTGCAGCTCTCGAAGTTTTCACCGCAGCTGGTTATCACTCTGCAGCGATGGATGAAATTGCAGATCGCGCCAATGTCAGCAAGCCAGTTCTATACCAGCACTTTCCCTCAAAACTCGATCTCTACCTTGCCGTGCTTGATCTTCATATCGACTCATTGGTGTACGAGATTCAAAAAGCGATTTC
>JACCDG010669646.1_pt1 | contig 15036 bp, 12 predicted proteins | sample 7442471 | NCBI WGS metagenome assembly JACCDG01 (sample SAMN15323444, study PRJNA562643) | freshwater metagenome | isolation source: river surface water | place: USA:Blue River Watershed | collected 2017-08-17
CTGTCCCCATTGCTGTAAATAGTCTTGAATATGTTGAACGTGAAACGGCTTGTCCATTACATCTTAAATAACCAGTAGGAACAGCATTTAATATACTAGTATGTATAGTTCCAACTGGTATAAAAGTAAATGTAGCATCAGCATTTGCTATTCTAATAGCTGGAGTATCTAAACTAATTTCTCCATTTGTTGCTATCATATCTATATCTGCAGTTGAACTTGTTATATTTGTGTTTGATGTACTTGTCATGTTTGTAGTAGAAGCTGAATTAAGTTGAATCTGTCCACCATTTACAACTGCCCCACCATAAGCATTTAAATATGATGAACCTACACTACTTAGTAATGTTAAATCTCCATTTATTGCAGTCATTCCACCCCCATTATTACTTGATATATTTACAGCCCCAAATGTTGTTTTTATTAACATGTCTGTCGAAGTTAAATTAATATCGTTTGATGTGCTTTTAATATCTATGTCTCCAGTTGCTGTTTGTGTAATTGCTCCTGTAGTTAAAAGTGTTGTCCCATTACTTCCTGAATTTAATTCTATCCCTTTTGTTGATGGTGTTATAATTTGTAAATCATCTAAACTTCTAATTTTATAATTTAGTGCTGTTGTATTATTTAGTGTTAAATCAAAACCTGTTGAAGTTGCTGATGTTAAAAATAAAGAGTTTGTAGCTCCAGTTCCTGTTGATGTTAAACTTAAACTTCCAGCTGTAGTAATTGCTCCTCCGCCTGTTGAAGTTGCATTAAATCCATTACAGTTTATAGCTGTGGCTCCTGTACTTGTTAATGTTGTAGTTGATGGTGTATCTATTGTTATAGCTCCAGTTGCATTTATATCTAATGTTGCACAGTTTACTTCTGTTTCTAATGTTGATGTTAGTATTATATTTTCTAAACTTGTTAGTTCTATATTTTTAACTGCATCACAATCTATTTTTTCAGCTGAATTTATTTCAATTGGTCCAACATTTGATGTTGTTTCTATTCTAGTTTTTGCTAATGTATTAGATAATATCATAACACCATCAGCAGTTAAATTTAGATTTTGGGCTGAATTAATATTTAAATCAAAGCCTATAGATGTTGTTGCTATATTTAAATTTTGGTCTGAATTTAAAGTCATCTCTCCTATACTTATTATTTTTGTATAATCTGAACTATCTATTTCTACCTTTGTTGTATTTACATCTAATAATACTGTGTTCATTTCTATTTCTGTTGTTCCTGCTATTGTTGTTTTAGCTCCTGATGTTAAATTTATATTATTACCTTGAACATTCATGTCAGCAGTTGTTGTTAAAGTTGTATTATTTGCTCCACTATCTATTGTTAATAATCCATTAGTTACTATATTTAAAATTCCTGTTGATTCTATACCAAAAGTATCAGTAGTTGCATTTGTTAATGTTAAATCTGTTGCATCAGTATTTGTTGTTATTGTAATAGCATTACCTGTTGTTTTACTATTTGTAATTGATATATTTCCATTAGATGTTGCTGTTATTCCACCAGCTGAAAGTAGTTCTATATCATTAACGTCTGTACTTAATTTTATTTTACCTAATACACTAGTTGCTGAAATATTAATTTCATCATTAGCATTTATATTTACTTGTCCAGCACTTGTTAAAGTTGTATTAGCATATAAGGAATTTAAATTTAAGGCTCCAGACTGAATTGTCATAATTCCTCTATTATTATCAAATGAATTTCCTTTTTCTTGTATTATCTCGCCATCATATGCATTTGCTCCTGCACTATCTCCTAACATTTCCATGATTACTTTATTATTTGGAATATCTCTATACATTCTTATTTGTTGAGAGAATCCATTTTTCTTTAAAAATGTATTTGAATCTGTATAAGTTGATTCATTTGTTGCTGTTAATTGTTTAGCTAATGTTCTAGATGAACCTAAATTATTTCCATAATAATATCTAAATGATGAATCAGCATTTCCATCTATTTCAAAATTAAAATGATTAGATGAACCTGTGTATGAATTCCATATTCCAGTAAAATCATAATCATTTCCTGTATTATTATCATATATTACTATTTTTTTAGCATTACGATTTGCTCTACTAATATATAAATAATCATCTACTGTTAATGAATTAGTTACTTTTAAATTATTTATACCATATAGAAAACTTGCTGGACTACTAGATGGTAATTCTACAGCATCTGAACCAATTGCTCCTCCTGTATTATTAATATGAACTACACGAGAAAAAGTTGTTCCTGATAAAGCACCCCATGTAATATCTGTTGTTTTAACTTGTAATTCTGCTACATCAGTTTGTAAATCATAAATAGCTAAATCTTGTAATCCATTAGCAGTTACTGCACCAGTTGCTGTTGATTGTGCTACTATTGCACTAGCTTCTGCAATTGTTGCTAATGCTAAAGCTGAACCTGCTAATCCTCTAGCTACATCATCTACTGTTCCTGAACCATCTTCACCTTTAGGTCCTCGTGGTCCTGTTGCTCCTGTATCGCCTTTAGGTCCTCTATCTCCTTGAATTCCTTGTGGTCCTTGAGGTCCTGTTGCTCCTGTTGCTCCTTCACCTGTTACATTTGTTATAGTTATAATTACTGATGGAATAGAAGGATGTGTATATGGTGCTGTTTGTGGTGCTTGATAGTATAATGTCATTGTTGTATCTGATGATGCCCACATAAGCTGAATTTCATCATTAATTGTTAATGGAATAACAAAATTCCAACCGATAGTATAAAAATTATTACCAATAATATCATATTCACTTGCAGTTGCTGATACATCTGAACCATTTTTTCTTAACCATATTGTTAACTCTGATGTTGATGAATTTGTTTTTTTTATTTCCACTGAGAATTGAATATTATAAACATCAGTTGCTGATACTTTAAATGAACCTGCTAAAGAACCTGATGTAATTCCGGTTGATGCGGGGTCGAAATTATTCCATAACATAGCCCGTGGAGTGTTTCCTGCTGGATTTGTTTGAGTTGTTGTATCCCATACTGAAATCCATCTAACACTACCAATATTTCCTATTTGTGATTCTATATTATCTATTTGTTGTTGAATAGTTTCATTAGTATGAATTCCTTCTAGTTGGTCAAATTCTTCATCTGTTATTGTTGGATTTGATTTTGTAAGAACATCTGTATTAACTTCATCAGCATTAATAGATGATAAATTAGTTAAACTATTATATCCAAGTATTTCTAAATTATTAAGACTCATATATAATATAATAGATTTAAATTTTTTTCTGATGAATATATATATATAAATGAGAAATATAAATTCAGTATTAATTAATAACAGCATTAAGGGGAGCGAGGATATATTTAAGACCTTGGATTTACTTCATAAAATAGGAGTTATTCCAACTAAGAAAAAAAGAGCAACTAAACCTAAAGCAACAACTAGTGATGAAGGAACTAGTGATGAAGGAATTAGACAAGATAATGATATGGGTGAAGGATATGCTGAAACTAAAGAAGATGATAAAGATAAAGATAAAAATGTTGAAACTAAACCTTCAGATAGTGGTAATGGTAGATTTCCACCACGTCCTACTCCTACTTTAGCTATTGGATATGATTCTAATGTTCAATCAATTGAAAATATAAATAAAGCAGTTGAAGAAAAGAAAAAAGAATTAAAAGCACTTGAATATGCACCATCTGGTTTTAATAATAAACAAATAGAAGATATTAGACGGGATACAGTAGCACAATTAGGATTATTAACTGATAGGTTAGAACAAGTTCAGAATATGGGGCAATATATGGGCGGTGCTCTTTATTCTTTAGGTTCTAGATTTGGACAATTAGAAAATAAAATTAGAAGTTCTAAAGATGTTCCAGTAGGTATTTATCAACCTATTGACCCTTTTAAATTTGTTGAAGGTTCTGGTGATGCTGTTGAATCTACTTTAGGGGAAGATGTTGAAGATGAAGATATTGATATGACTAATCAAGGAAGTCAAGATATACCTGAAAATGTTATGAGTGTAGATGTAGCACCACAACCTGATGAAGTTTTAGAAGATGAAGAAGAAGAAGTAGTTCCAGTAAAAGTTGAAGAACCTGTTGCTTCTGCTCAAGCACCTGTTATTGATAAATTTAGAGAAGTTGAAAGTTTTTATGGTTTCGCATTACCAAAAGGTAAAAATCAAAGTGTTGAAGTTATAAAAGATTATGTTAAGAAATTAGCTAGTGAATCACAAACTTCAGTAAATTATAGTAATCTTAAAAATAGAAAACAATGGGAAGATAAACTTAATCAACTTGTTGATAATCAATATCAATTAATACAATCTGGAGATGCTGTAAACTTTAAACAAAGAGAACAAGCAGTTTTAGCTGATTTAGAACTTAGTGCACCTTCTAATAAATTAGATTCTCAAAAAGCATTTTTATCTGTATTATCAGATAAACTTGGTAAAAGTTATAAAAAATCAGAATACACTTCAAAAGATAAAGTAGAAGAAAGAATTAAACAATTAGTTAATGAACATTATAAAGATATTTCTGAATAAAAAAAATATCTAACTTTATATATATACCATGAATAAAAAAGAAGATAGAGTTTTTAATGTTTTAAAAGAGTTGGATATGGGGTTTATTCCTCATGAATTTACTTTTAATTTAGAACCTAAATGTCAAATTGACTGGACTAAACTAAAATATAATGATTGGGCTGATATTGATTATTGGTTGGCTAAAATGCCTGATGGTTTACTTGAACAATTTCCATCTTTAATTGATTGGGCTATTGAATCTAATATTGAAAATACAAAGAAAACACCATTAATGGAATTAGAAGAAAGAAAAAGTGATTTCAGTAAAGAATTAGAAGAAAGAATGAGTAAATGTAATTTAGTTTCTAGTTCTGAGGATGACCAATAAATATAATAAATAATTAATAATATTATTTATTAGATTTAATTTAAATATCAAGATTGTTTTCTTCTACTTCTTCAGGTTTTAATTTTATACCATAAATAGTTTTATAACCATTTACTGTTTTAATAGTTAAATTATATGTTTTTAGATAATCCATAAATTTAACTGATGATAGGTTTGTATCTGAATGAGATAGGAAATGTCTATGTAATTCTGATGTTTTAATTTGATTATCTTTAATTGATATATCTGTTAAAATAGCCCAAGTATCAAACCAAGGTCTAACGGGGTCGTTTTCATTAAAATATTCTGCAGTTTCATTTTTAATAGATTCAGGCATTTCAATTTTCTTATTTTTATTTTCAACAGCTATATCTATAAGAATATGCATGAATTCATTAATAAATTGTTGTGTAATTGAATCTTTTAAATTTCTGTCTATTTGTTTTTGATGGGCAAATTTAGGTTCATCAGTAAATTCAAATGGAAAGTTAACAATCTTTAAACGACGTTTAGAACCATTATCAATTCTTTTTAGTGAGGGGGTTTTATTACACATTAAAAAAGGAGTAAATTGAGGAATGAATGTAATATTAGATTTAAATAAGTCTCTACATGTAATAGGGTCTTTACCAGTTAGAACTTTAATAAAATCAATATTAAAATATGTAGTATCTCCTTCTCCATTATCTGGTTCTGCTACTGATACATATCTACATCCTTTAGTATTAATTAAGGATGAATTAGCTTGTCCTGCTTTACTTGTTGATGTAAAAAATGTATTTTCACATGCATAAAAATATGAACCTAATGCTTTAGATATAATACCATTAAATACTGATTTACCATTTGAACCTGAACCAGTTTCAATATATAGTGATTCTTGTGAATTATTAAATAATGATATGGCTGTGATATTCATAAAATAATTATATACTTCATCAGATGAAAACATTGATTTAACTAAATTTATAACTTTGGCTTTTTCTTGGTGATTTCTTTTAATATCAATTGAATATTTAGTAGTTTTACTAATATAATCAGTTGGTTCAATTTGTCTAAATTGTTGAAGGTTATAATCATATAAACAATTATCAAATGCTAATAAATTAATATTAGCATCTATTTTTGTTTCAATATCTTTAATTTTATATAGTTCAGTTAAGTATTCTATCATGGCTTTAGTATGTGATGCTGTAGTTACAAATTTATATGCATTATTATATTCTCTTTCTTTAGCTTCTAGTGATTTGATTAATTGATGATATTCCATTTTTTCTTCATCAGTCATATTTGGTTTAAATGTTTTCTTGGCTTTAATAATTGTTTCTTTAATATTTATTTTATCTTTATTTATAATTTCAGATAATCTTTTAGATACATCTAATAATAATGATGAAGGAGCTTTAGAACCTGATGGTTCTAATACATTATTAGAATTATATTCATACCATCCAAGAGCTGAAGAGAATATATATTTATATGGATTAATAGTATGATATACATGTGCTAAATCATAGTCTGATATTTTTTCATAGTCTATAGCTTGGTTTATTCTTAGTTCTTCTAATGAATATCCTTGTGTCATTTCTTTAACTTCAAATTTTAAATCAAATCCTAAGTTATTCTTAACTAGTTGTTCAAATTCTTGAATTAGTTCTAATTTAAATGAACTTTTAGGAATCATTAAACCATCATTACATAAAACAGCATTATCAGTTATAATATTATTTAATCTACAATGGTTAAAAATACATTCTAAAATTTGACATTCTTTTTCTTGAAGATAATAAGATACTATAGTTCCTTTTTCTTTAAATTCACTAAGTTGTTTTGTTTTTAATAGTTTTTTTTCTTTTTTAGATTCTTCAATATTTAATTTTTCTATTTCTTCAATTTTAATTTTTTCTATTTCTTTTTTAAGTTCTTTATTAGCATTTACTATTTTAGTTCCTATTTTATCTAATTCTTTACTAAATTTAGTAATAAATTTTGGTTCTTCTGTATCTTCTGGTAATTTATTATCTTTACACCAGAATTTAAATTCACCAAAATAAAGTAATCTGATAAATAGATTCTTAGCAACATCACGGGATACTTTATAAGTATCCATAACATCTTTTAAATATTTAGCTCTATTAGCTATATAGTCATTAAGATATTTACATTCTATATTATTATGTTTACATATTTGACTAAGAATAACTGGATGAGCATTTACTACATCAATATCATAATAATATTTTCTGGCTAGAGTATGTCTGATTTCTCTTCTAATAATATGAAGACCTAATGATTTATCAGGATTTACACGACCAATATTTATTTTACGAGTATATTTTACTTTAGCACATCCATTTGATATAAGTTCTTTATATGCTTCTAATTGTTTCTTTTCATTAGCATATTTTACAAATGGACTTCTAAATGTATCTTTTAAAAGGTTGGAAGACATCAAGAGTTTAAGTGCGGATTCATCAATAGTCTCATTGAGGGTGATGTCAGAAAGATTTGTATCTCTAAGGTTAGCGGACAAATTCATATAGTATATATTATAATTAGATTTTAATTTTAAATAGTTTTATAAATAAAAAAAAATATTTCTATATATTTTTTATTTTGAAACTTGGAAATTTAAAAAAGAGTGTTTTTTTGACCTTTAAAAATGGTCAAAAATATGATAAAAATGAAAAATTATTAAATATTTTAGTTTTTAAAATCAAAATATTGAAATTTTAGAGGCATTTTTTCAATTTTTAATACCTAAAAAACAGTCTTTTTTTGCCAAAAACATAGAAAAAGTGTCTTTTTATGATACCCTCACCTAACATGCCCCACCCCTCACTTAGTCAATATATAGATGATAGATATAATTTGTTTATTATTTATCATATTTATGATGTAAATATAGATGATATTGTTATAGTTATTATAATTATTATGAATTATTATTTGATTATTTAATTGAATAAGGTAGTTAAGTGAGGGTTAGTGAGGGTTAAAATACAAAAATTATAAATTATTATATTATATATACTATATAGCCTATATAGGGGGCGGAAGGGTCAAAAATGCAAAATAACCCCCACTTAAAATACAAAATGAAAGAGATTATAAAGTGAGGGTTCCACCTAATTATATTCACCATAATATTTTATCCGCAAAATACCCCGCAGAACCTTTAACTTTTCTATCTTTCTCATGTCTAGCCTTATAACCAACTCTCTTTACTTTTGCTAATTGTTTATTAGTATCAAGATAATGTGGATAATCTCCATAACCTATTGCACCTATTTCTGCTAACTTTTGACCATTTTTAAATACATCTATTTTTTTCTTCTTATTAGTACTTGGTCTAATTTGAACTCCAAGCTTATCTGCTTGTTTGAATGAATAATCTTTTATATTATAAACTGACATATATAATATAATTAGATTTAATTTTAATTTCCAAAATAATATCTAGGAACAGCACTAGAAGGTAATGATGTATTTTTAGTTATTCTGTTTTGTTGTGATTTAGTCGCTCTAGTAGTAGGTTCAGGAATTACTTCTTTTTCTTCTTCTTTTTCAGGAACACTTTCTTCTTCAGCCTCAGAATCTGATTCATAAATAATCTTTTTTATCTTTCTCTCTTTTTTAGGTTCAGGTTGTTTTTCCTTATCAACCCCTTTAGTATTAATATTTACATCAGGTTTTTTATCTTTAGTTTTCTTTTTTTTTCTTTTTATGACGGTTATTTCTTCCTCAGTAGAACCTTCATAATCATCAGATTTTTCAGCATAAACAAGTTCACTATCTGATTTTGGTAAAATCTCTTTTTTATTAGAATTTGATTTTGGTTCATCTTTCTTTATAAATACATCAGCAAAATCATCCTCATTAGTATCTTCTCGTTTTTTAGTTTCTTTACCATTTAGTTCATTTTTTATATCTTTTAATACTTGTTTTTTTTCTTGTGCTTTTTTATCCTCTAAATGTTTTTGTCTAGCTTCTCTAGCCTTCTCAAATGCTTCCTTTTGTTTTTCACTTCTTTCTTTTTTAGGTTTTGTAAGAGGTTCAGATTTATCATCTGCAGATTCCATTATTATATATTTAGTTTAGATATTTTTTTTCCTTAATTAAAATTAAACCTATCTTAATTAAATAATCTAAAATAAAAAAATCTAATCTAGTAATATAATAATAAATGCCTATAATAAATATAAAAGAGCATGAGAACACCCAAATAAAGAAACAGAAGCCAATTAAAGAAGTAATGGATATATATATTCCTGATATAGCAGAAGGAATATCAAGAAGAAACGGGATGATATATTTATTAGTTGGTTCTGGTGGTTCTGGTAAATCATCACTAGTACTTAACGCTTTTAAAAAATCAGGACCATATCATAGAAAATTTCATAATCTATATTATTTTTGTCCAGCCACTTCATTTGATTCAGTACAAAATCATCCATTTAAAGACCATGATAGAGTATATCATGAAATGAACTATGATATATTAGAAGAACTAAAAAATGAATTAGTAAAAATAAAAAAAGATAATGAAGAAGAACCTGAATATAATTGTGTTATAATAGATGACTTTGCTAATGATTTAAAGGATAAAGGAATTCAAAAGGCTTTAAATAGTATGTTAATAAAAGCCCGTCATTTAAATACATCATTTATCTTCACACTTCAAAGTTATTTATATATGCCTAAAATTTTACGTAAGCAAATCACATATTGTACTATATTTAGACCAAGAAATTCTGAGGAATGGGAAACAATAAGAAAAGAAGTATTACAAATGAATGAAGCAGATGCTAAAATATTATTTGATTATTGTTTTAATGAACCATATCAACATCTTGATGTAGATGCATTTGAGAATAAATTCTATAAGAACTTTAATCCCCTAGAAATAACTAATTCACAAACAATTTAAATCTAATTATATATATATAATATCACATGAATATGAGCCAATCAAACGCCGGAACAGACAGTATACAATTATATTTAAATTCAAGATATGCTGACCAAAAACCAAATGGAGATACTGGAATTTGTGTTTATACATTTCCACAAATAGATATTCCAGATGGACACTATATATATTTATCTTTACAGAATGCAGTAATACCTTATTCATTTTATTCTATAAATTCAACAAATAATACATTTATAATAACATCAAATGGAAATACATATACATCAATAGTAGAAGCAGGTAATTATAATATAACACAAATGATTATAGTATTAAAAGCACAACTAGGAGGATTATTTGATATAACATATAATTCAATAACTAATAAAATAACTATAACAAATTCAACCTATGATTTTATAGTTCAATATTCAGGGTCAACATTAAATCATGCATTAGGATTTAGTGAATCTCAAACTACATCATCAACATCTAGAACATTAACATCAACTTTTTGTGTAAACTTAAATCAAATAAGAGCAGTAAATGTTGATATAGATATGCCAACATATAATATAAATGTAGCTCAAAAACTAAATCAAAACATTATAGCAACTATTCCAGTAATAACTCAACCATTCGGCATGATAAATTATATAAATCCAAATAATTTTAGGGTTAATATGTATTGTTGTAAATTACAAAGTATAAGAGTTAAACTATTAGATAATCAGAACAATTTAATAAATATGAATGGTGTGAACTATCAAATGACTTTACAAATTGATATAGTAAATTTCACATAAGAAAAAAAAATATATAGGATTAATATATATAAGAATGTTAGGTCATAAACAACCATTAAGTAATAATATGTTAGGAAATAAAAAACCATTAGGGAATGCAATGTTAGGAAATAAAAAACCTTTATTTGATAATCCTAAAATGAATGTACAAACTCAAAAATTAGAAGAACAAAAAAAAGTAGGCGGATTAGAAAGAGCAAAACGTGGAAATGGTTCTAAGTTAGGTCAATGGGCTTAAGATAGACACAAAAAAATATTTAGAAATATATACAAAAAAATAAAATTAATTTAGTTTTATTTTTTTTTATCTACATATTATATATATATATGATACCTAATAACCTCAAATATCAAAACAAAGTGGAGTCAGCACCAGCCAGAAGATATCGTACCAACGTACAGCCACAAAATGGGCAAGGAACCGCATCATCTGGTTATGGTGCTAACAATACTATTATAATTAACATCCCTACTAGAAATAATACTGCTTTAATTCCTTCTGAATCTGTCCTTAAATTCTCTGGTACTTATACTCCCTCTGCTACTGCTGTAGTTCAAGCTTTAGAATCTTGTGGTCATCACGGATGGATTAATAGATTAAGAGTTTTCCATGGTTCTAACTTACTTCAAGATATTCAAGAATACCATCAATTAGCTAAAATTCTTTATGATTTCCAAATGCCTAATGATTCAGTAGCAGGTAGATATTCAGTTACTTCTGGAACTACTAATGAATTTACTGGTGGTTTATTAACTGCTACTTCTGGAACTGTTGCAAATGGTGATGCTTTAGTAGTAAAACCCGTAAACAGAGGAAGAAACTTTGTATCAGGAACTGTTGCTGGTTCTTCTAGTGCTGTAACTTTTGATGCAACTATCAACTTAATTAGTTTAGTAGGTTGTTTAAATTCTGGGAAATACCTCCCCCTCTGGCAAATGACCAGCGCCCCCTTAAGAGTCGAACTAGTACTTCAAGATAGTATTAATAAAGTGATGTGTTTCAATGCAGGAACCCCCACCAATGGTGCATTCAATCTTTATAATGTAGAATATATTGGTGAATTTTTAGAACTCCCCGATTCTGCTATTAATGCTATAGAAGCAGGTTCATCTAATCCTCTTCAAATGGTCATTCCCGATTGGAGAGCTTATACTTATTCTCAACAATTAACCCAAAATGTAACAACCCAAGTATCTATGCCTATTCCTGCTAAATTCTCATCTCTTAAATCTATAGTTGTAAATCAAAAATTAACTACTGGTGCTGTTCAATATTATCCCTCATCATCTGGTAAAATGGGTTTACAATCTTATCAATTTAGAATAGGTTCTGAAGTTTTACCTTCTTCTGCTCCTAATAACACAGCTGACTTTTTTAATGAAGCTGGAAAATGTTTTGGTTCTGTTGCTGATATTAATTACCAACCATCAGTAGATATTGATGCTTATAATTTTGATGCCCCTGCTGCTATCACATCTTATAATCATGGTCAAACTTTTAACTCTGGCTCTTTCTTAGTTGGTATTGATTTAGAAAGCTATCAAAATACAGATAAATCAGCCATTTTTGCTGGTATGAATACTAACACATCTGATATATTCTATCAACCCACCCATTTATATACTGGAACTACTGGACAATGCTATTATTGCGCCTTTGCAAACTTTGACTCTGTCCTTGTTTGTGAAAATGGTGTAGCTTATGTTAGATTCTAAATAAATTAATCTAATAAATATTATCTATTATTAATATATAAGATATATTAATAATGAATAAAGAAGTCGCAAAACTATTTTTAAACGGTTTCTATTTAACCACAACACCAACTACATTAGGTGTTCGTTCATCTGATTTTCTAACATATACATTTAATGTTGATATGAGAACAGTATTAGGTGAAACATTATATAATAATTATGACTATTTTAAAATGTGGTATATAGCAAAACAATATGGTCAAGATGTAGCATTAATGACTGAATATATAACAGGTATAAACTTAATTAATACAACAGAACAAGGACAACCAGCAGGGGGAAAATATCCTTTATCTTGTTATAGTCAAAACCCAACACCATATACAAATCTTGTTATAGATAGAAATGAATCATTACAACAATATATAATGATAAAACCAAATGATAACTTAATAAAATTAACTATATCAATGATAAGAAATGATGCAGGTTATTTTGCTTTGACAAATCCATATCAATTCTGGTTTACATTTGTACCATATGAAGTAAATAAGATATATAAAAATCCATATAATTATATATTTACAAATGAAATTAGAAATTTTACATTAAGTACTAATATTTTAGTAGCTGGTTCTACAAATGAATTTGGAACTATGGCATCAACCTATAATACATTTACATTTACAAATATAAACATGATAAATATTATGGGTACCTTATGGGATAAATATGATAAATTCAATTTAGTTTTATTATCTGAAGGTTGTGGAGCATATACAACAGCTTTATCAGGAGCTCAAAGAATTCAATGGTGGACTATAGAAGGATTACAATTTATAAATACATTATGTTATAATAGTTCAATAAGAAGTAACCAAGTAGCAACACCTCAAGCTATGTTAGATGGAACAAATACATCATCAACACAATATCATGATATGCCACAAAATATATATACATTTAGAAAACCAGAAAGTGAAAATGTGTCTTTATCATTTCAATTATATTCATTAAATGGTGCACCTTTAACTTCAGGAGTAGCTAATAGAAGTTTTACATTTTGTATTATTGGTATAAATAAATAAAATCTAATTATATTATATATGTCTATAAATTCTGCATCATTAATTTTATCAACTCAGTCACAATTATATACACCTACAATTAATACATATAAAACATATTTTACTTTTTATAATATAAATTTAAGAAATATAATGGGTGATATGTTTGATAAATATAATATTTTTACTTTAAAATTATCAACAGCATCATCATCAGGAAATGTTACAACAGGAAACTCTGCAAATTCTATGATTATATATAATTTAAAAGGTTTAGATTGGTGTAATATAAATTATGATTTATCACCAAATAGTAATGTATGGGCTCCAGTATGTTATTATCAATCAAATTCAGGAACACCTGCTAATTCTACATATGGATATGCAAATGTAGGACAAGGTTTTAATTTTAGAAAATCTACAGAAATAGTAAATTTAACATTTGCTGTTTCATTAATAGCATCTTCAAATACAATTACTGAAGAGACAGGTATACAATTAAATAATGTTGTATTTCAATTTATTATAGAGCCAGTTATTCCAAAATTAATGAATGAATGCGCATCTTTTACTTTTAATACTATGTCTACAATACCAGTTCCAAATAAAATTATAAACTCAACTAAAACATCATATACATATCCATCATTTGATATGAGAAGGTTATGCGGTGAATTTTGGGATTTTCATGACGAATTTGAAATATTTATGTCATGTTATGAAACATTAGGAAGTGGGACACTAGCAGGAAATAATACATTAGTTAATGTAGAAATGACTGGTTTAAATTGGTCTAATAATTTAGTAAAACAAGGAAATAACACAACAAATTCTAATGGTAATTATACAACAACAAATGCAATTTTAGGTGCTTTAAATATATCAACTACAGGTTCTACTCATTGGTTAAAAACACATTATAATTCAGCACCAGTTCAATTTTATAAATCATCTGATTTTGTTAATCTTGTCATTAACTTTAAAAATTTTGATAATACAATATTATATCCAGCAACAACTTTTACAGGAACTAATCCACGTTATCAATTACAATTTTATATAAGACCTATTTATAAAGTTCCAAAAGCAACTCTATTTTTAAATCCTTTTGGTTTAACAACAACAGAAACTAATTTAGGTATTACTAATAATACAACATCATTCACTTTAAAAAATATAGATATGAGATTATTATGTAGAAATATGTGGGAGAAATATGATAAGTTTAATATATTCCTTTATGTTATAACATCAACAGCTAGTAGTCCAAATCAAACTAATGGGTCATTTTTATTTGAATTATCAGGTTTAGATTTTATAAATCAAACAAATATATATAGTAATAAAGCAATAACACAAGATGCTATTTTAGGTTCAGTATTAACACAAGGAAATTCTACTTTAGTTGATTCTATGAGTAATTTTTCATCATTAGTAACATCATTTTATAAAACTAAGGATATAGTTGATTTAACATTTACAGCATTACCACAAAATTCAGCCACTGCTATAACTCATAATGCATTAGCTAATAATTATCATTTTGTTATAGTTCCTATAATTGATGAAAGTGAAGATATTTAATATATTCAATTTTATAAATTTAAAGTTCATCTATAAGTTTAGATGC